>ERZ833782.1039-NODE-1039-length-27430-cov-3.322740_pt1 | contig 27430 bp, 19 predicted proteins | sample MGYA00519577_ERZ833782 | MGnify/ENA primary metagenome ERZ833782 (study PRJEB31850, sample SAMEA3708745) | human gut metagenome | biome: human gut; feature: human-associated habitat; material: faeces | place: China | collected 2014 ...
GGCGCACAGGAATCGCTTCTGAAGCTGCGTGACAGTGCCTTAAAAGATGACGAATTATTGAGAAAATTCTACCGGAGAATCATTGATACCTACTGTTGCGTTGGTAATTTCCTAATCCTGATCATCTATGGAAGCTACGATATTCCCGGAAAATCAAATAACGGAGAAACCATGTTTGATGCTTCTGATGAAGTGTATCATTACATCCTCTGCAGTATTTGTCCCATGTCATTAGATAAGCCCGGACTGGCCTATAATGAAAAAGACCAGAAAATTGAAAATAAAGACAGGGACTGGGTAGCGGATATGCCGCTGCATGGATTTTTATTCCCGGCATTTAATGACCGCAGCAGCGATATCCACGCGGGGCTGTATTATACAAAGAAAAGTCATGATATGCAGGACGAGTTCTTTGCAGAAATGTTTGAAGCAACCGTTCCAATGTCAGACGATGAGCAGCAGAAAGCATTCAGTACTGTGATCGAGGAAACCTTTAACCATGAATTAGACTTCAACATTGCAAAAGCAATCAACGATAATTTAATGGAGCGCATAACAGAGCATGAAATGTCTGCTGAAAAATATACGTTGGATAAAAATGAAATGAAGGAACTGTTGGAAGAAAGCGGCGCCGACGAAGAAAAGCTGGAACACTTTGATGAAATCTTTGATGGTGCAATGGGAAAGAATGCGAAGGGGAAAGCACTGATCGCTCAGAATCTCTTAAATACCGCAAAGTTGACAGTAAAATCCGACGATATTGTCGTAACTGCAAAGCAGGAAAGCGGAAGTGGGATTGAAACAAAAATCATTGACGGAAGACGCTGTCTTGTCATTGAACTTTCTGGAAACTGCACTGTAAATGGCATTCCGGTTAATTAAGTGTCCAGGAAACGGTATAGTTTTTGGGAATATCGTCCGGTGGAAGTAAACCTTCCACCGGCTTTTTCTTTGTTTATGGTTCGCGTTCCATAATTGCCATGAAAGATATAAAGGTACCTATATAGGCGAGTAAACTGAAAAGAGGAAAAATTATGAATTTGATGAATCATCTAACACAACCAATCCGGCCAATTACCTATCTGAGCGATCTGTATGGGCGGCCTATTACCATTGGCAAAGCAGGACCTGTCTCAAGAAACATCTGCGAACGCCACAAACAAATGACGGCTTTATCGGTGTCTCTGGATGATAAGCGGAGTAATTTGAATGCAGCTGTAACTCTAATCGATGAGGTCAGATCGGGAACTATTTCCTGTGCTAAAACTCCGAAATTAATTTACCTGGAACACAGGATAGGTAATACAGTCTCAAAGGCCGTCTGTTCTGTTGATAAAAGGTTATGGAGTGAGAATCAGAATGACGATATTACAAAAATGCTTGCAATTGTATGTTTGGCAATCGAACAAAACGATCTTGTCAGAGAAGCGTATGAAAAAGCAGTAGAAGAGGCTGGAAATATAGAAGAAGCTCTCAATACCGCTTATATCTTCTGTGACACCTTTCTATGGGAATTTGCGGATTCTTTTGAAGAATTTAAGGAGTTTGGAGCTCCGAATAAAGAACAGTTGAAGACTGCTTTCCAGACCGGGCATTTAAAAGATGTTTCATGTTATTATCATGGACCGCAGTGTTCCTTATTTCAGGGATTGGAAGTTCGTTATCCGGAGGAAAAAACGGAAGAAATTGGAAATGAAATGGAAGGTTTCTTAAAAGGAGATCATTTCATTCATTATTCCTGGGAAAAAGAACAGGAAAGCCGTATTCGGCCAATCACCTTTATGGATGATTATGTTGCAGGAGAATCATTTTACAAAGTAATGAAAAAAATCGATCTCAGAATTGGAAAGCATATGGTCGATCACATCAATAACGGACGCACCGATCCACTTGATATCCGAAGGGATTATGTCAATATGCTGTTCTACGGAGATCCCGGTACAGGAAAGACGGCGCTGGCCAATGCAATCGCTGCTGTGACTGGAATGCCGATTTACGAGGTTACTATGAACGAAGATTCCGAAGATGATGAAGTAGAGGGAAAAAATAAAATTGTGGAAGGGCAGCTTTCTTTTGTAGAAACTGCATTCTTGGAAGGTTTTACCAAGGGCGGGATTATTCTACTTGAGGAAATTAACCTGGCAAGACCGAATGTGTTTACATCTGTACTGAATCAGGCCATGGAGTATCCTTATATGGTGAAAAAGAACGGCTACGAACGCATCACCCGTCATCCCATGGCAGTTATCATTGGAACCATGAATCTTGAGACAGAGGGTACGATGGCACTAAACTCGGCATCTTCCCAGCGTTTCACATCAAAATACCTGATTGAGGAGATGAGTGATCAGGAAATGATTGATGCATTAAAAAAACGCGGATACAAAGCAGCTCCGGTACGGTATGTGTATAACCAGTACAAAAAACTTCGGAAGAACCTGAAAGAGTCAGAACAGAAAAAGAAGCTCCTTCGGGAAATTTCTATCCGTCAGTGCATTGATGCCCTTAACGCAATCGAAGAAGGGGTAAACCCAAGAGAAGCGGTGATTGACAGCATGTATGGCGCAATCGCTGTTAAAAACAAAAAGATAGCAGATAACTTAAAAGCCGGCCTATTTGACACCATGCCGGATTATCGATCATAAGAGACAGGAGAAGTAATATGACAGACAAAGATTGGATTGCGGAAAAAGAATATTATAGCCATATGGCCTCCGGAATCGCAGGAAAGTCAATCGTTGTTCTAAATGCAGAAGGAGAGGAACTCGGATATACATCCAAGGGGAACCAGATCCACATCGCAAAGGAACATCCCCTGTACATCAATCTGGATCAGAAAGGAGCAACTGCACTGCGTTTTGGTGTGGCAGTTCACGAAGCACTGCATCAGGTGTTTACCAATTTTGATTATATCCAGACGATGGAGAAAAAACTGATTAAAAAACGCATCCTGAAAACGGAACTTGATGCGGCTGCGTATCATACAATTGTGAACCTGATCGAAGATCCAGCCATTGAAAATATGGCAGCGGACCTGATTGGCGGCCCCGCATTGCGGGCTCTGGATTTTACCATTAAGACAATCTATGACCTATCAGGGGAAATCAGTGAAGGATGCCGATATCCATTTGATGAGGTGGTTAATGCACTGATTCAGTTCGGTGATCTTGGTATTGTTAAGGGAACCTTTCGATACCAAGCGGCTGAAATCGTATTCCGCCACATTACGCCTATGTTTTATCAGGCAATTAATGAACCTGACTGTGCAAAGCGTGTAGAAATGGCATCACCGATTTTTGCGGAATGCGCCAGATTGTGGGCTGGAAGGACAAATCAGGAACAGAAATCCATGCTGGAATCACATAAAAAGAACGCTGCCGCTCATGGAAAAAACTTTCAATCCCATGGAGCAGAGGGTTCCGGAAGTAATGGAACAATGCACGAAAATACTGAGAAAAATGAACGACGCAAAACTGGGATGCAAAAAAAACAAGATACACCGTCGCCAAAAGGAGAAAGTGGAGAAAAGAATCAGGGGACAAAGGTGAAAAATAGTCTCACGAATTCTCAGCCGAATGGACGGAAGAATCAAGAAACAATTCAAGCAGATGATACTTCAAAATCGGACCATATGCCTTCAGAAGAAGATCAGGAACCAGAAAAATCAGATGCGGAAAACGGAAAGAAAGAGAAATCACACTCAAATTCTTCCGAAACGGAGCAGGAGATTTCAAAAAAGGAAAAGAACACTGTTTCTTCCTTAACAGAAGAAGATATCGAATCCATCCTGGATCGTATTTTGGAATACCGCTATCAGGAAGAACTAAAAGGCAGGGAAAATCAGGAATATTACCGGCCATTTGATGAATTTGATGAAATCAACAATCATCCGGCATTCAAGGATGTCAAGGTTGAAAATCGATATGTGAATCAAGTATCTACGGTATTAGGACAACAGTATGATCGGCTTGTGGACGGAATGCAACCAGGTATTTCCGTTGTTACGCAGCAGCTAAAGGAAATTTTCATTGCAGACAGAATTTATAAGGTTTATTCAGAATCAGGACGCGCAAGCATGAAGCGTTTTGCCTCCGGAAAAGTTACGACCAGACTCTTTGAACGCAGGAGAAAGCCGGGACACAAAGAAGATATGTGTGTCGCAATCATTGGCGACTGTTCCGGATCCATGAGCGGCGATAAAAATTTTCAGGAAAAACTGGCAGTCATTGCACTGGCAGAGATTTTTGCGGAATTCGATATTCCATTTTATTTCATGGGATTCCATGTCCCAAATGTTCCAATTCAGAGTCACTACATACGATGGGATAACACGAGGGAAGAACGGGAACGTCTGATGTTATTAGAATGCAGCGGAACCAATTTTGATTCCTACAGTATCCGTTATGCGGCGAATTTACTAAAAGAACGGCCGGAACGACATAAGCTTTTGATTGTACTATCCGATGGTCTCCCTAGCTATTATTTTTCAGGCGAGGAAGGGATTCGTCAAAATACATTAGCAGTGAATGAAGCTCGTGAGAATCACATCGACGTGATAGGTATTGGAATTGGAAATGTGAAATCAAATATCTTTTGTAAGATGTATCAAAAGGAATATTTTTTAAATGTAAAACAACCCAATGATCTGTTTGAAATGCTCGCTGAACGCATTACAACGGTAGTAAACGGTTGGGAATAGGAGGAGAATCATGGAGAATATGAGGGTATTCAGGGATGGAAACCAAATTGTGATTGTTCTGGAAAATGCCAGCGAAGCGTTAGAACAATGCGTCATTTCCATGGTGAACGGCGTTGTACCGGAAGCGACACACTTGTCGGCCCCAAGACCAATGCAGCAGCCAAAGGTGAATACAAACGCTATGACAGAGGTCCGGCCTGCGGCGAAAGCTAAATTTATTGAAAGGCAGGAACGTGCTTCTTCGGATATGCGTACTGTGCAGGTTACAGGAGATAAAATGCATCCTATGACACAGCAGGCAGAGAAACTCAAAGCCGGTGCTTCCGTATCAGAATCGAAACCAGATTTAAAGAAAACGGCTCCTGACATCGAGCATATGAATATCTTTGAACTGAGAGAGTTTTTAAGCCAGCACAAAGATTCGCCGGCGCTTCCGGCAGCTTTGATGCGCATTGCAAGAACACAGAGTCTTGCGTATGTACTAAATGTAAAAGGAGAGCAGGAACTGCGCCAGATTGCATGGCAGCTTTCCAAGTAAACATCTTTTCAACAAAGACCGTCCTTCCTGGGCGGTCTTTTTCATGAAGCAGTTAAGGACATTCTTGAAAGTTTTCTTGCAGAATCCCGTCCCATAATTGCCTTGAAACATAGTAAAAAGAAATGGAGGTAGCTCATGAATGAAGTAAAGTATGGAGTGCTGCATTGTCATAGTGACGGTTCCATCCGGGACTCTGCGATGACAGTGCAAAAATTGGTGGAACGTGCAAAAGAGCTTGGTGCGCCTGCAGTTGCACTGACCGATCATGGGAATATGGTTAACTACATCGAATTTATCAAATGCTGCCAAGAAGCAGGAATCAACCCGATTGTTGGTGTGGAAGCCTATGTGGAAGAACAAAATGAGGGCCGTAGACATTTGATTTTGATGGCAAAAGACTACAAACATGGTTTTAAAGCCTTAATTAAGGCAGTCAGTGAAAGTAACGAACGGACAGAAGATGGATTTCCACGTATGAACAAAGAAATCCTGATGCGGAATTTCGGTGAAGGAGCCTTGGGACATGGTTATGTTATCGCAACATCCGCTTGTATTTCTGGAGTGTTGGGTGCACTTATGTCCATTAACGACAAGGTTTATACTTTGATAAAAAAACATGTAGCAGCACAGAAGAACTTAGAGTCTCCTGATTCTCCTGGCTATCAGAAGAATAAAGGAAGAATGGAGGAGATCAAGCGCAGGCTATCAGAGATTTCTGCTGCTTCAGCAGAATTGAAAAAAGAAGCTTCCCGGTCACTTCTGACCTTGGAACGCAAAGCCTTAAATGCGCCAAATGGTTCTGCGAAGAAAGTGGAAGCCCAAAAGGCGTTTCGGGAAGCATTCGATAAAAAATCAAAAGCAGCGATTGATCTGGCTAAGCTCAACAACGAAAAGGCAGAACTGACAGCGGAGTCAGCTCGCTTAAAACCAATTCTTCAACAGATGGAGAAAGACATCAAAAAATGGCAGACGCTTCAGGCAAAAATTGATGCTGTGATGGTGAATCAGATCCAGAGTGACAAAATCGATGAAACATTGAGAACAGAAGCGAAATGGTACCAGGATACATTTGGAAAGGATGATTTTTATATCGAACTACAGTACCATGGCTTCCCGCAGGAAAACGAGATTATGCCGAAACTGGCGGCTCTTGCCCTGGAGATGGGAATACCAACCGTTCTGGCAAACGATGCCCATATTCCCCGTAAAAATGGAGAAGACATTCTGGCACGTGCAATCATGCGAACTACCAGGTTTTTAAATGCCTGGGAAGAACCAACTGCATCTGATAAGGAAATGTATCTGAAATCCGATGAGGAACTGATTGAGTGGGTGTCAAAAATCATTCCGGAATATCAGGTTATGGAAGCATATGGAAACATTGGAAAGATTGCTTCCGAATGCCATATTGAGATTCCAGATGAGAAACATTATCCAAAATTCACAACACCAGATGGTTCAACATCAGAAGAATACTTACGAAAAATGGCGTACGAAGGGATACCGAAACGGTATCCAAATGGATTTCCAAACGGACAGGCAGATTATGACCGGCTGGAATACGAGTTGGAAATCATGTGCAGTATGGGATATGCAGATTATCACTGTATTGTTGAGGACTTTCTGCGTTATGCAAGAGCAGCCGGAAAACTGGATTTAAGTGATCCGGAGCAGGAAAAATTGGCATTATCTTTTGATGTGCCGGCAATTGAAAAATATACAGAACATCTACCTGGTGAAACCGTTGGTCCCGGACGTGGTTCGGCCGCCGGAAGCCTGGTATGTTATCTGATTGGAATTACCAATATCGATCCACTGAAATACGGGTTACTGTTCGAGCGTTTTCTTAATCCAGAAAGAGTAACCATGCCTGATATTGATTGCGATATTGAAACAACCATCAGACCATATGCTATTGCATATGTACAGCATAAATATGGAGCAAAATCCGTATGTGGTATCATGACCAGGGGAAAGCAGACCGGAAAGGCTGCAATCCAGACTGCAGGACGTGTATACGGACTTCAGAAAGCAGGCGATACAACAGAATATGCTCATATTGTAAGCGCCGTATCCAAAAAAGCGGTAGAGCTTTCAGATGATGAGCTTCATATTGATTTAAAAGGAATTGAAAAGCAACTGAAGGAGGAATTTAAGAACAGTCAGACAGCATGTGAAATCGTAAGATATGCGGTGGCGATAGAAGGTTGCATGAGCCAAATCGGACAACATGCAGCTGGTATTATCATTACAGACGGCCAATCCGTTGACGAATATGTTCCGTTAATTCACAACACAAAGAATGACATTATGATGACACAGTGCGATATGACGCAATCGGAGGAGATTGGACTTCTTAAAGTTGATTTCCTTGGACTCAACAATCTGACCATCATTACCGAGACGCAACGGGAAATCTATAAGAATACCGGTAAGGTAATCGATATGGATCATATCCCATATGACGATCCAAAAGTATTCCAGGATATCTTTATCCCAGGAATGACAAATTCCGTATTCCAGTTTGAATCATCTGGAATGAAGGGAATGCTGCATGATTTTAAACCAGATACAATCTTTGACCTGATTTTGCTTGTAGCGATGTACCGTCCTGGGCCAATGCAATTTTTACCGGACGTCATTGCGGTAAAGAATGGCAGAAAACAAGTTAGTTATTTAACTCCGGAGTTAGAACCAATCCTCTCTGCAACTTACGGATCGATTACCTATCAGGAGCAGGTACAGGAGATATTCAAGCAGCTGGCGGGATACTCCCTCGGACAGGCAGATTTAGTAAGACGTGCAATGTCAAAGAAAAAAGATGCCGTCTTGAGAGCAGAAAGAGAAGCATTCATTCATGGAGATGCAGAAAGAAGTATCCCAGGCTGTATTGCCAACGGGATTTCCCTGGAAGCTGCAAACACATTGTTTGATGAAATGACGGATTTTGCAAAGTATGCCTTCAATAAGAGCCATGCAGCCTGTTATGCGGTAGTGGCGTACCAGACAGCGTGGCTGAAATGCCATTATCCGAAGGAATACATGAAGTCAGTATTAAACAATACGGCATTTGATAAAGTTCCAGGCCTTATGAAAGATTTAAAACTCATGAAAATCTCATCAAAAGCGCCCGACGTGAATTTGTCAGATCTTGGATTTACGCTGTATAATGGAGAAATTGTCTTTGGTCTTGGAAGTATTAAAGGTCTTGGAAAATCGGTAACTGGTGTGGTAGAAGAACGAAAAGCGCATGGTGCATTCCGTTCGCTTCAGGACTTTGTTTTGCGTACTGGCGCTACAAAGAAAATCCTGGAAGGGTTTGCAAGTGCCGGTGCTTTTGATGGTTTCTGCAAAAACAGAACGGCCATTATGGCTGTGATCCCTGATTATGTGAAGATTGGAAAAAAAGTAAAAAATTACGAAAAGAAGCTGGCAGAACAGATTGATATCAAGAAAATTACTTCCTATCAGAATAAGTTGAATGAAACAAAGGAAAAACTCATGGACTTAAAGCCGGATGAGGATATCTGTGAAAATGTCCTGGAAAAACTGATCAAGGAAAAAGAACTTCTTGGTGTATTTGCGAGCCAGAATCCTATGGATATCTTTCCAGAACCATCCAGATGTGGCGCAATTCCAATTAAGTCCGCTCTGGAACAGCGAAGGAGAACCAATGTGATGGTAACGGGCATTGTTTCTGACTATTCTATAAAGCGCAGAAGAAAAGACGGAGCCGAAATGGCATTTTTTACACTATCAGATTTAACGGAATCCATCGATGTCTGTTGTTTTACGCAATCATTTTCTATGTATAACGGATTACTATCCGAAGATGCAGTACTAAAGATTCGTGGCAATATTATAGAAGAAGAAAATGGAGAGAAAAAACTCTCCGTGGAAACCATCGAACCTCTCAAACAAAAAACAAAATCTATTTTGATTTTTGCAAAAAAGTCTGTACTGGGAGGAGAATTACAGAATCTAATGACACCTTATGTAGCACAGAATGGATTTCCATGTAAAATCTATGATACCATGATGGCAGAATTCAGAGATTGTGATTTATTGTTATCGCCAGCTATTATAAAAGATGAAAAAATCTATGGGATTTGCCAAAAAAGACCTGTTTTGAGGGACTTCGGAAACTAATGATTATCGTTCATGGAAGGAGGCTTTGGCCTCCTTTTTTTTAAATTCTGGCATCGCTCCCCATAATTAGGTTGAAACAAAAAAAAGGAGCAGAGGACATGATTATGTGTGAAAGCTCCTTACAAGGAGGATAAGTTATGTTAAAAGCATTCAATGCACATTTGAACGAACTGGAAACTCGCGCAGAAAGGGACGAACTTTTTGTGGATTACCAGTGTCTGACGGCAGCCAGGGAATATGGAGCTGTCATGTGTACGGTAAGTAGTAAAGAAGGAAAACGGATATGCCGCATGGCCGGAAATAGCGATATCACAGTCGCTCAGGAAGAAGCGGGCTACATGGCACTCTGTGCGTTTTATAGTGAAGCAGTACGGACTGATACTAAAACGCAGAAACCAGTTGCACAGCAAGGTACAAAAGCGGCTCCACAGTCTGATACACGTCACGATTCTGCATCCGTCAACCAGCAGGGCCAGACAAGGCCGCGCCAGACTGGACCGGCGCAGGCAGGACAACCCTCGCAGAGAGTGACTCCGCAGCCCGCCGCTACAGAGAACCAGCAGACTCAGCAGAAATCAGCTCCTCCGCAGCCTACTGCTACAACGAACCAGCAGGGCCAGCGACAGACAGGTTCTGCGCCTGTGACACCAACTGCCAGAACTCAGGGACGCCAGATATCCGGAACAGCACAGAATCCATCTGCTGGAAATAGAACCGTGGGACAGACAAGACCAGCAAATCCCCAGTCAAATGCAACCACTCCTCAGCAGAGAACTGCAGTAACCAATCAGCATCCTGCACAAAGACCATCAGGGGCAACCACACAGAATGTGCAGAAAACTCAGCAGTCTGTGAATCAGCCGTCAATGAATCAGAGACCCGTACCGACAGCACAGATGGATGCATCTTCAGGCAAGCGGGCTTCCGATGATTTTCGTGTTATGATTGGTAACTTTAAGCATGCGGAAAACAACTGGATCTCCGATTTAGCAGCGAATCCTCAAACACTGAATATTCTGCGCGGGATTGCCGGCGTTACCAACCCGGCAGATGAAACCATGCGAGAGCCGATTCAGCAGGTACGTCAGTATCTGATGAACCATCAGCTGATGTAGGAGATTGGGAATATGACAAATGATACCTATGCACAACGAAAAGATATGCAGGATCTCCTAGATCTGATGAAAACGGAACCTATTATCATTGTGTATGATCTTGAAACAACTGGGCTTAATCCAAAAGAAAATCACATTATCCAGTTATCCGCCAGTATGTGCCTACCTTCATCAGAAGGTTTAACTGAGTTGGAACGAAAGAACTGGTACATCAACCCAGGTTATGCGCTTCCGCAATTTATTTCGGGATTAACCGGGATTACGGATGAATTTCTGGAGGATAAACCCACTGAGTCAGAAGCTCTTTTGGAAATCATGCAATTTTTTGGTACATTGCCAGTCATGGGGTATTGCAACAAACAGTTCGATGACCGCTTCATGGATATCATGTATCAACGGTACGGAGCATCCTTTCAGCCAGTACTGTCTTATGACATTTATGGCTTAGTTAAGAAACTGTTTCGTGTCAGTGAAGTAAAGAATCATAAACTCGCTACGATTGCGAAGTATATTGGTATTTCAGAAAAAATTAAACAGTTCCACAATGCTGAAGGCGACATGATAGCGACAATTTTGATAGCCAATTATTGTTTGGATATTTGCCGTAAGCTTCTACAGTCACCGACAAAACCAGGAATTCGTTGTCATGTAACATCAGTGCGTCCGTGGCGCCACCCCAAAAACCCTAAAATGAAACGGTTATATGTAGAAACGGATGTTACTACTTTTTTCTTTGACCAGTTTGCGCGTATCTGGCATACAAAAGATGAAGATGACTTTGTCAGTCTGTATGATATGGAAAATGTCATACAGCAAGTCCTGCAAACGACACAATGTCAAGATGAAAAAGCATTGGCGAAATGGAACGGTCGTAATCATTTACAGCCATAACGACAACACATCATATCGCATTCCTCACGCCTGATAGGCAGAACAAATGTGGTATCTGCGATCAATCATGAAGAGAGTATCCTTTTGGATGCTCTCTTTTTAAATACAGAAGCAAATACATTTATGCGTAAATCTTATATTGCTCATTCCATCCCCATAATTGAAACGAAATATACAGAAAGGAATCGAGTGAGCATATGAACGAAGACAAATGTAAACTGTTGAATTTTCTGCAGAGGCTGAATATAGCTTTTCACTGTGGTTTTTTCAACACAGAAGAGAAAAACTGTCTTTTGCATGATGCAAAAACAGGCGTCCTTTCCGACTCAACACGCTCCATGTTACAAAGGAAGCAGTCCGAATATCCAGATGAACTACTGATTCTTGATATTATGGATGATTTCAGAAAGGAGAAAAAAATATGTTAAACAAGGATTTTTTGTTAGATGATTTTCATCTGACGGGAAAAAGTACGGAAGATTTTAAAGCTGCAGTGGAATGGATTGATGAACATACTTACAATCTGTTAACCAACTTAAAAGACTTGGTTGTTGTGAGTTTGGTTGATAATCAGTATCAGGACAAGGCTCCTAAACGCCTGTATGCATATGTGTTAGATGAAGGTAATTCATGGATACAGGGGAATCAGGATACCGAAGTACCAGCACAGGAATTTGAGGTGGACAGAGTGCTTCCGGATACTCCATCTGTACCATTGAGTGATTCAAAAATGTTAAAAGAGTTGATGTATAAGAACCGTACTATGCTTATAAGGCGATCGGGTGAAGACATCAATACATATCATTTATCCGCTATGGCAATTTCAACACTCGCCCAAAGACTTGGCATCACAAGCGCCGCGATTGAGAAACGCTGCTTAGCAAGTGATATACTGATTGCAGAACTTATTCATAGCCCCAAAGCTTGTACATTAATTGTCAAATATTTCAGGGGCATTGGAAAAATAGTTGCAGTTATGTCAGATTCTTACGCAAAAATCAAGCTGAGGGAACTTTGGACGGTTGCCAGCGATTTAAGCGAAGAATCAAAAAACAGAAAAGCGACAGGTATGACAAAAAAGCTTGGTCCTATGGTATGTGAAGGATGGGATATTACTCATGAACGCTGCAGTATCTCCTTTTCTTTTCCAGAATATGCTAAAGAGGTATCAGAAATATACCATCTTCCCAAAACAATGATTCCATGTGTGGAACTGATGACTTCTGACATGGGAGAATGTGCCTTTACCGCTAAAGCTTATTGGAAACTCGAAGATGGTTCTAAAATCATTGGCGAAATTTACCGAAAAGAACATCGGAAACCAAAGGCTACCCGCCGCAATTATAGCGATGAAGGAATTGATATCGAACTCGTAGAGAAGGAAATCCGAGAGAAAATTTTTGACAAATACACAATCCTTCCAGAAAGACTTATGGCTTTAATGGCAGTAGATATTTCCCCGGCCAATCTGGATCTGACCAAAACCAGAGGTGTGAATATCAATCGAAAATGTATCCTATCCGCATTTTCATCCGTATTCAAACAGCTGAGATTAGTGGATATTGTGACGAAAAAGCGGTTAAAGCGCATTGAAGAACTGATTGACTATCAGATTATGGATGAGGAAATGTATTACACCGCTTATGATGTGGTCATGGATATTTTCAGTTTGGAAGAAAAACTGAAAAACTTTTTCGAACAGGAGGATATCTGTAAGGAGACGATTCGGAAATTCAACGAGGCAATTTCTAAAGCAGCCTATGTCAATTTTGAAAAAATTGCTAACGGAAACGCAACGGCGTGAATTCAGCCGTAACCGCTATGCGGAAAGGAGTATGTGTTGAAAGGTATTTTTATGAGAAAAAATGAAGAACTGTATCTGCTCATTGGAAAAGTAGAAACGGTAGATGATTTTGGAGACAATGTGCAGGTAGTAGTATCTTACGACCGTCTCAATAGGGGAACGAAAGAATATGAGCATCTGAATACACGAATCGTTTTCCGCGACCAGGACCAGGAACATGATGGAAAGAAGTTTTATTGGGCAACATGGGCCAGAGAGAAGCGAATCGTTCCAGGCAGTGTGATCGCTACAGTCGTTCGGTTTCCAGACGAAAATTTAACAGAAGCCAACGGATATGCCGTTCATTATAACGGCATCATCGGATTCGGTGTGGATGAATTTAACCAGAAACCACGACATGCGGTTGGTGGAATGGTAACCTGGATGGCAGATAAAGTAGATACGAACGGGAAACCATACCTTTCCATCGGAATTTTAGCTGGGAAAGATCATTACGGCAATCCAGTTTCTACCATCGTCCGCGTTCGAGATCCGAAATTGATGGAACGATGTAAAAAGCAGATTGCTGTCCGGGATGACGGAACAAAAAGCATCGCCTGGTTTAAATGCGGGGATGCGTTTGTTTATACAAGGCAGGATCTTGGGGAACAGACGATCTACACTGCATTTGACATGGTAAAAGTAGGTACTTACAAAAACCCAAGGCATGGATCCTGACGCATATGTTTTAAGCAAAGGGAGCGTGTGCTCCCTTTCTTTTTAGGAGGAGAAAAGATGAAGCTATCACATGTTCAGATTGAAAATTTCAGGGGAAAACATTATGATTTTACCCCACAGCGCTTAAATTTGTTTTTTGACAGAAATGGTGCAGGAAAAACCAGTTTGTGCGACGCAATCCGTTACGGCTTAACGGGAATGATGCCGCAAAATAAGGTTCGGAACGCGTCGGTATCCATCCAGTTGGAAGACGGGATGATGATTCAGCGGATGATAGGAACAAAAGGGGCGGTCAATAGGTTAAATGGGAAACGCGTGACGAAGGAAGCGCTGGATAAGACGATTGCCGATCTGATCGGAATACCAGCGGCAGCCAAAGAAGATCCCCTTAAAAATCTAAAAATTGCCAGTAATGCAGAGATTCTCATGGCGTTAAATGCAGGAGAGTTGTTAAAAGCTCTTTTGCAGTATATCCCAGAAGAACTAGATTTTGATACAGTCATGTCCTATTTTCCAGAGGTGAGTGAAGACATTCGAAAGGAATGCAGTACAGCGTTTCCACAGGTACCAGAGACTTTTGGCATTGAGAAATTGCAAGAAGTATATGCGCACTTCTTTGAAAAACGTAAGTTCCTTAATGCATCCATTCGGGAAAAAGAAGCGGCTGTCAGAGCACTTCGTCCTGTGGAACCGAAAAGAACGATTCAGGAAATTGAAGCAGATATGACACAGCTGCTTCTATCTGAGAAAAATCAAGAAGAATTAGTAAAGCGTCAGAAGGAATTTATGACAGCATTTGAGCAGCGAAAAAAACAGGAAGAAACCATCAAACGGTTACGCACCCTTATCGAACATGCACCAGAAAAACCAAAAGAAGGAATGGAAGTGCAACTAGATCAGATACGGGAGGCAGCAGAGCAGGAACGCAACGAAAAAAGCAGCCAGGCAGCAACCACAAAGGCAAATATTCAGTTTTTCCGAAAGGTTCTGTCTCAGCTTGATTCCCAAGTTTGCGTTATATCCAAGTCGCTCATCTGCACAACTGATAAAACCAGCGTAAGAGCAGAAATGGAAGGATTACTAGAAGAAAATGAAGAACTGTTAAAAACACTTGAACTGGCAATTGCGACAGCTGAAAAACGGATCAATCGTAGTACTGAGGCAAGAAAACAGCAGGAAGAACGACGCAGGCAATATGAAACCTACTGCCGGCAGAAATCAGAATTGGAAATTTTCGAAAAAAACCTCGTAACCGTTCCAGAAGCCCCTGCGCAGTTTATTAACCTCAATGAAATTCCTGCTAAAAAGCAAAAATTAGCTGCGGAAAAGAAAAATGCAGAAGACTTCTTGAAAAAACAGAAACTTTTAAGCGAAATTCAGGAAAGTAAAAAACAGTCCGATCTTTACACTCAGATTATCAAGGCGCTTGCAGATAACGGCGAAGTAAAATCAGGAATCATCAAATATTATTTACAGATGTTTGAGATGACCTGCAATGAGAGAGCTGAAAAAATCGCACCAGGATATGCATTCCGTTTTATTCCAGATGATGGAGTGAAAATTTATGTAAAAACTCCTCGAAATACCAATGGTTATCTCATTGAGTCTTTATCACGTGGTGAAAAAATCGTTGCTACATTTGTGCTTGCAGATATGATCAATCAGCTTTCTGGTGCAAGGGTATTATTCATAGATAATATTGAGGCATTGGATGACACATGGATGCCAGCATTTAAGAATTTGATCTGCAGTGAAGAATTTCTGGCAGGGTATGATCATGTATTTGTTTGCGGTGTCAATAATCAGGATGTCCTGGCAACATTTAGTGGATTGGATGCAAACTATTTGTCATAATTACAGCAAAGGGGTGGCTCATAAGCCGCCTCTTTTTTTGTAAAAAGTGCGATTTCACATTCTTTTTTATCCATAATTACCGTAACCAAAAACAAAGTCTGTCAATCGACAGGCTGCACAATTTATATGTAAAGGAGTAAAACGATGGAAAAGTTAGAAATCATGAATGAAGCGATCTTTCGTGGAAGAATTGTAAGAATCCGCGAAGCAAACGGGAACGGAACAATCACACTGGCATGCCCGCTGATTACCACAGTGCGAAAAAAGGGGATCGTGGAAAATGGAACCAGGGTCAATTACCCTGTTCTGTCATTTAACAAAAACACAGTTACCCCAAATATCGCAGAAACATTTAAACAGGGCGATCATGTAATCGTAAAAGGATATGTTCAATCCTATATGAGACTGGATGAAAATTCCGGGGATGCTAAAGAAATCATGAATCTTTATATTCGGGAAATCATGCCTGATACCAGCAAAATGATGAATGCATTCGGAGTGGAGGGCCGTACTTATCCAGAGTCCCAGAATGAAGTTTATTTGTCTGGCGTACTGTCTGGAATTACGAAGCGAAACGACACGATTGCATTGCTGCGTATCGACCTGTCCCAGGAAAGAAAAAATGTTGTAAACGCTGTGTACTTTAGAGCACCAGCAAATGTGATCAGTGACTTATCGATTGGAGAAACCATCAATGTACTGGCAATGGTGCAGACCGTTGATACCAAAGAAAGGAAAATGTTCCGGAACTATCAGGAATTGGTAATTCTGGATATTGCCCGGTAATACCATCTAATTTCCGGCAGTCCGTGTTGACTGCCGGTTTTCTTTGAAAAAACATCATTTTTCTTATCCGCAAATTTCATTTTTGGTGAAAATAATGATTTTGCAATATACTCCATATATACAGAACGTAGCTTCTTGTGTTTCGAACAACTCACGCTTGGTTACATCTTTCGCCGCAGGGAACCTGCTGCTGGAAGCGATGACAGTGTACAGAACAGTCAGGTCAGGCGAAAGTTTTGTGAAAAATAGAAAAAAGTTGTTTTTTTATATCCGCAGAAAAATGATCGTAAAAATTTAACCCATAATTATACCAAAGAATTAAATGGAGGAACCCTTATGACAAAAACAATTGATTATCGCACCAAGAGTATCATGAACGAAGTGCAGAATGTCAGCGCAGAAGGTTATTGGCCTATTGCAATTGATGTAGGATATTCTGCTGTCAAATGTTTTTCGCCTAATATGATATGTGCCTTTCCATCGTATGCGAAAAACTTGGGAAAAAATCCAACCCTTTATGGGGATCAGGATCTACATGAAATTTTGTACCGAGATGGGGAAACGGGAGAAATCTGGCGAGTTGGAAGAAGCGCTCAGCTGATGGTCGATGACAGGGATACCAGTGATTCCCAGATGGAGTTGTACAGCAGGGAACGTTACTTTTCGCCAATGTTTAAAGTGCTGATACGGACAGGATTAGCGTTATCTATCTTAAATAATCCTGCAGGAAACTACAATGGGAAACCGTTGATGGTGCAGACTGGTCTTCCTCCAGCCTACTTAGAGGACGATAAGGATTATTTGATTGATGCGATTGCTGGACATCACAAATTTGCTATTAAGACCGGAAAACAACGGTCCTATATTAACATGGAATTGGATATTTTAAGAAAAAATGTAGATGTCATGAGTCAGCCAGAAGGTACTTTGATGAGCATCGCAATGGATGATAATGCTATGACGATTCCGGGAGCAAAGAAATACTTCCAGTCCAGAATCATCCTGTGCGATGTCGGACATGGTACTTTAGATTTGTTTGACATTGTCAACCGTACCAGCCATTCTAAAGAAACATTCAATGAATACGGCATGCGTGAGGTGCTGAATTTAACCAGTCGTAAAATCAAGGAACGCACTGGGGTTACGATTCGGTCTGCAGCGATGCAAAATGCATTGGAAACAGGAACTGTCACAATCAAGAAAAGGAACGGTATAAAAATATCATCAAAAACAGAACCTTTTGACGATTTATTAGAAGAAGCTTCTATTCAAATCTGCCGGGATGCAGTTGAAAAAATCATGAATATGTATTCTGGATTGTTCCAATATGATTATTTAGTCTTAACTGGCGGAACCAGCGCAGCATGGGAACCATATATTAAAGATTATTTTAAGGATGTGGAAGGGTTGGTCGTGGTTATGGGAAACGAAAACTGTCCAGACCTTGATATGATTTTTTGCAATGTACGAGGGTACTATATGTATTTAATCAACACTCTGAGGCGGCTGGAGAAAAAAGCGAGGTGATGATGGTTGAAAATCACAATCCGTATATACCGCACACACGACTTTGATTTAATGGCGCTCCATTGTTCTGGAGCGCTCGGAATTGGTATGGCCATTAAAAAAGCTGTTATTGCTTATTACAATGGAGAAAGGTTTACTTTTGATGTGACAATATCACAGAAAATTGAACCTTCAGATATGCCGCTTGTCATAACAACGAGTATTGTGATTACCGAAAGAGATTCCGCAGGGATTACAGAATGGTTATCCGGTTTCCGTCCAGGATATCGGAACTGCTGTCTAAAAAATATCCTCAGACATTATTTGGAAGATCCAGGAATTGCATGTTTTCGGGATGATGCAACCAAACATGAGTTGTTTGATTTAGGAGCGGGAACAATCGTGTGTCGGCCACATGCTCATACAAACAAGGTGCAGACAGGGGATCAATGGCTTCAGGATATCGCACATCAGAAACCTCAAAAGAAAGATCCTAAAAAGCTCCAGAAAATTTCACACGCCTTGGACTATTTAGGCGAAAATGCATCGCATCAAAAAGAGCAGGAATCCATAGAGCAAACAGAAGCTGCTGAATATGAGGAGACATGGCAGGAAACGACTGAGGTGGTGACATCACAGGGATACAATAGTGAAAGCCTAAATACAATAGAGGACACGATAGAGGAAAGCGAAGACGATGATTTTGATGCTTTTGCAGCTTTCCAAAAAATGCGAGGAGGTTGAGACATGTTTGATAAAAGAAAAGAATTCAGCATGATTGATGACAAACTAAAAGAGATCCGGATTTATTGTAACCGCTTGCAGATTCCATTCATCTGGGTAGCTGCTGTATATGATAATGGAAATGAGACGGAATATCGGGTTGCGGTAGATGAAAACAACCAGATAGAAGATGTAGAAGAAAAACCGTACATATGCCAAGGGCTTACACCGGGAAGTCTTGGAATTTCATTGACAGATGACAAAATCAGAGACATCATTAAAGTGCTGAATGGATTTAAAGTAGTTAACAGCGAAAACCCGTTACCATTTGATATTGGTGACTTTGCTGTCAATGCTGCAGCAAAAGCTGGTCAGTTATATGGTAAGGATGAAGATGGTTTGTTTTTAGATAATACTTCAGAGGATGAAACAGAATCTTCTATGGTTATTCAGGGTGTACCCACTGTACAGCAGCCAGTAAAAACACCGGTTATAACGCAGCCATTTATAAAAGAGCGAAATGTCCGTTCTAAAGTCCTTCATATCGGGAAAAACACAGATTTGCCATATATTGCCTCCGATTACGAGTAATACATCAAGGAGCCTCTGATGAGGCTCTCTTTTTTTAATTATAACGATTTTCAACCCATAATTAAGACAGCACCATGTGCAAAAAAATAAAACAAATGAAAGGAGAACAGCATGCACAAAAAAATCTCAAAAGCAACATCATGCTTATTGGCTGGTGCCCTCTGTGTCACTTCTGCGTTAGCAGTCGGCAGCCCAGCCCATGCCTCGCCGACAGATGGATTTATCACAGAAAAACGCGGCGCCGGCCTGGCAGTCACGGGGATTACCGATGAGGCAGTCAAGGATGGGAGTGTAACCATTCCAGACGAAATAGGAGGTACTCCGGTTACATTTCTTGGAAAAAGTGAGGACACTCTTACTTTCCTTGGAAATTATCCGGTATCCAACCTGATACTCGGAAAGAATGTTTCCGGAGCCACTGGATATGCATTTTATGGAGCAAATCATCTGGAATCCATCGAACTGCAACCGGAAAACACCAGCTGGCTCAAGGCGGATGGTAACGTCTTAATGAGTGAAAATCCTGATAGACCAATCCTCATCAAATATTGCCCAGCCGTCCAGAAACAGGATTACACAGTACCGGAACCCCTTACCGAAGTCTGGAACATGGACCATGCAGACTTTGGAACCCTGGATTTAAACAATGTAAACACAATGCTTAAAATGTCCCTGGCTGGAACGGAAATTGAAACCCTGAAGCTGGGCGATGTGGAAGTGGATCAGGGCGAGCCGGACGAAATCCTGTATGGAGCCATTGTAAACGAATTTGATGCTTCTGAAAGCAACATGTATGAAAGTGATGGAAAAGCTTTATGGAAGGGTGATAAGCTAATCAAGGTTGCCGCAGGTGCCGAATTTGAAGATGGATATTTCAGCCGTTTTCATAAAGCATCACCTTATGCTTTTAATTCCGTGCCGGAATATCTGGCAATTGCAGATAGTCTTCCAGAAAGCGCCACAAAAAATGTAGTATTCAGCTTTTTTTCCCAAGATGCAGGCGTATTTGTCGTAAATGGTGAAGTTAGTTTTTGCTACAACTACGATAAAAAAGTACCAACATCTGTAGGAGGAGTGGAAGAGTATTCGCCAAACATTGACCAAGAAAAATACGACCAGATACGCGCACTTATGTATGTAGGCGTTCCTTTTAATGGAACAGGGTTGTTTGAAGAAACATTCGGTGTTACCTACGAAGAGGCAAAACAGGATCCAGAGGTTCAAATACATGGAGATGTAGCGTTAAATATCGTATCTGCCTTAGTCTATGACATCATTGATGGGAAGATGCCATCTATTATTAATGGTATTGGTTATGGCCCGTTTACAGCCGAGGCTGTTCAGGAATATAAAGCTGCATTACAGGAAGCGGTTGAACACTATGAGCAGTATAATTTCACCCCATCTTTTGCATTGGAAGACAGCAAAATCCGTTTCCATCGTGATGGCAATCAGTATGCAAGCGATCCGATTGTAGTTAATACCCTGGATGGAACTGGACAGGTTAGTGAAAATTATCTCTATACCATCAATATTGATACAGATGGAATTACTGTAAAAAACAGTGGTAAAACCTCATTCCAGACGGGACAGGAAGTTGTATTGGTGTCAGACACCAAACCAACAGAAGCAACCATTCAGTTTTCCTATAACGAACCGACGCTGAAATATTACAGACAGACCTCAAATGACGTCCAGAATGTACTTGCATCAGCTGTCCGGCAGAAAACGTTGGACTTAAAAGCAGAAGTTCTGGTAGATGATTTTGTGATTTCCAAACAGGACATTACAACCAAGGAAGAACTTCCTGGAGCCAAACTCACATTGACATATGAAGATGGTGCGGTTGTGGATGAATGGATTTCCACAAAAGAACCACATGTAATTACAAACCCAAAAGATGGCACATATACTCTGACAGAGGTTACTGCTCCGGAAGGATATGAGCTGGCTGAATCCATTACATTCCTTGTAAAAGACGGAAAAGTAGAAGGCGGTCATATTATTATGTATGATGCTCCCATTAAGGGGTCTGCATCCATTGTGAAGACGGATGCAGCAACAGGAGAGGAATTGGAAGGAGCTAAGTTGGAATTACGGAAAGAAAATGGAGAACTGGTAGATTCCTGGATTTCCACAACTTCTGCTCATATCATTGAAAATCTGGAAGATGGTATGTATACCTTAACGGAGATTACCGCACCACACGGCTATGAAATTGCAGAAAGTATTACATTTGAAGTGAAAAATGGAGAAGTGGTGGGGGGACAGATTGTAATGGAAGATCGGCCAACAGAATCTACGCCATCTGAACCAGATAAACCGTCTACACCATCCGAACCGGACAAACCAGATAAACCGTCTACACCATCTGAACCGGACGAACCAGATAAACCATCCACACCATCTGAGCCAGATAAGCCAGGAGGCAATGGTGGACATAGTGGTGGAGGTGGAGGCGGAGGTCATTCCAGCGGTGGTGGAGGAAGCAGCACCAAAGAAACACCACAAAAACCAACAGAAGAACAACCTACCATCGTGAAACCAATAGAAGAACAACCAACACCGATTCTTCCTAAAACCGGTAATGTGGCAGCAGCTTCTATCTTAACATTCGCTTCACTGATGACACTCATTATATTATATAAAAGAAAAAAGCAGTAAGTGAATCGTAAAAAACAGATCGTGGTTATCCATAGATCTGTTTTTTTTGTTGTAATCATAGATCCAATTGCATAATTACGAAGAAGATTAAAGGCATTAGAGTAAAATTTAAAAGCGCGCATGCTCATATACTTTTAATGTTCATGTTACAGAAGAAGGGACTATACATTATTAGTTCCAATGTTTCCAAGAAAGGAAGAAAACTATGAAAAAGATGAGAATGCTGTTGGTTGTATTAGCTATGTGTCTTGGATGTACGTTTGTCTCATATGCAAACGTAGAAACCGCATCCGATGCAATTGAGGCTGGTTCTGCAACCAATGAAGAAACCAATGAGACATCTGATGATGAAGCGGTTGAAGAAAACGATTCACAAACAGAGGGAAATGAATCAGATACATCTGATGATGAGAACGAAAGTAGTTCTTCTGATGACGATGATTCTGATGATATGGGAGCAGACAATGCTGAAGGAAACCCTTCTGTAGATAATACAGAAGACGACACATTTGAAACAACTGATAAAGAGGTGGATGATAATGTGGAGGTAGATTTCGGAAGCAGACCAACAGAGCCAACGGAGCCGGAAGTACCGACAGAACCAGAGGTACCGACAGAACCAACAGAGCCGACAGAACCAGAGGTTCCAACGGAGCCAACAGAGCCGACAGAACCAGAGGTACCAACAGAACCAACGGAACCGGAAGTACCGACAGAGCCAGAGGTTCCAACGGAGCCGGAGACTCCTGTTGAGCCGGAAATTCCATCAACACCGGAAGAACCATCCAGACCTAGCCGTCCGGAACCGGATCAGCCAACCGTTGTCAGAGTAACTCCACCGGAACAGGTAATTGTACATGTCCCTGCGGACACTGTAGAAGAACCAGAAGTACCGGAGCAGGTAATTGTAAATCCACCTATGGATCTTCCAAAGACAGGTGATGAAGGAAATGCGTTATCAGTATTTCTTTTTATCAGCAGCTTTACAAGTCTTATCCTGTTAGGGAGTTCCGCATGGAAGGAAAAGAAGTTTGAAAAGAAAATGTGTGCAAAAGAAAATAAAAAGGGGCTTCTTTCAATAATCACAGTTCAGCCAGAACAAACTATGTTTTGGCCGGTTATTTTAAGAATTAACCCAAGAGCAGCACATATAACACCTATCAATTGTAGAAGAAAATACCCATTTGATAAAGCTAATAGGGTAGCAAAACCATATAGCCATGTTTCCCATGGCTCGGTACAAAACTATGTATATGTGGGACGATGTCGAAATAAGACATGATCCGCATACAATTCCTTTCACAATGGAACACAGAGCGAAACTAGCTCATTGTAACAGAACATTGTGAATTGTATTTTTTATGCAATGCGTTGTGTGATTTACTACATACATCTGAGCGTCTTAGCTCAATGTAATAGGCTTTGTAGAATAATACAATTCAAATTGCGCACTTTTTAAGCCCTCCTTTTCCCGGAGGGCTTTTTTAATATTTTATTCAAATACTGATGAAAAAGTATGATTTTTCTTATCCGCAAGTTTTGGCTTGTAAAAAATCCACCCATAATTATAATAGAAGAAAATATAGTTTTTACTTTAATTAAAATGATACCAGTATTCCTGGTACAGAAAGGTGGATTTTTAATGAGAAAAACAGTATTAAATATGATTGCGGTAATAGGAGTAAGCGTCCTTTGTACGATTAGTTCTTTTGCGGCTACAGGTGGTCCCGGCGTAGTGCAGATATCAGAAACTGAAGTGTCAACGGAAATGGTCCGAAAAAATCCGGAAACGATGACAGCAGAAGAAATTATTGATGACTTATATCATAACATGGGACATACGGAACTGATCCGTTGTGCAAAAGACAATGCAGCATTGCTAACTGGCGAAAAAGCAGTAGTAGATAACAGTGGTTACATGCTGATAGGTATCTACAATGATGCATCTGTGATGTATGATGCGGCATATCCACTTGGAACGGAACAGCAGACGATTGGTGTGCGAAGTGATGGAACCTACGCTGCACTCCTGTCATACACCGATTATCCAACAGAAGCGAAACAGAAAGAAAACAAAGAGGCATTAAATTATTTCTATCAGGTTGCTTGGGATTTAAGAGAAGCAACAGATGAAATGACAGACAGGGAAAAAGTTGTATATCTGGCAGATTGGATCCATTCTCATATAACAGAACGGGTTGTCGGTCTGGAAGGACAGCCGGCCACTCGCCTCATGTCCAGAGTGGCAGACTGTGATGGCCACGCTTCCTTATTTCATGTGTTTGCAACATTCTGCGGAATTCCTACAGAAGAGGTAATGGGAACATGGAAAGGTGGAAATCATGCATGGAACCGAGTATTTGTAGATGGAGAGTGGTTGTTTGCCGACGCAGTTTCAAATCAGACCTTATTCTCTGCTGATGAAGCAGCCACAATGCAGTATGTGGAAAAATCAGTCCTGTATAAAACAATTGAAGAAGCTAAAAACAGTGGTTATACGATTCAGTAACATAGTTTTCTGTAATAACACAAGAATCCCTACGGAATGTCCGCAGGGATTTTTTTGTACACAAAAATTTGCAGATAAGAAAAATTATGTTTTTTTGTGGGTTCGAATATACCACAAAAAAAGTTCTTTCCAGATGATATTACTATGATGTGGAAGGAGTTTTTAACTACCTCATTGACTTCCATAATTAAAAAAACAAAAGGAGGAACGTATGATGGATCATCCAAATGACAAAAATCGTAACCATGCAGCTTTTGAAGTGAGCGATCTTCAAAAAGCTCAATTCCGACAGGAAGCAATGCGTATGTACGCTCAGTTAGATACGCAGGAAAAAATTGATCGTGCGCTGAATCCACTGATTCACCCTTCGCCAATCTCCCGTCTTTGGGCGTGGACAAGAGCGCGCATTGGTTCTTTCGTTAATATGCTCAAGGTAGCCACGATGTCAGTGTTCCTGGGGCGTGCCGCTACTGATAAACGCTTAAACGAAGGAAACCGGAATGCGGAAAAGCAGGAGAAAATCACAGATGCAAGGAAAGAAGCAAAAATCCAAGTGTTAAATGAAAAGAAAGCGGCACTGGAAAAAGAATCTGCGATTCCAGAAAAAGACGGTGATCGTACTGCAAATAAACAACCTAGCCAGGAAATGGAGAAAGAACCATCTGCAGAACAGGAGTCTCAGAAGCAAAACTTTTCACAGGAACAGCCGCAAAATGAAATACAACTAATGAAGCCAAATGAAACCATCCTGTCACTGCAGATTGCAAAGATGACAGAGCAATACCAAAGGGGATTCTTGGAACTTTTGCAGCGTGAATCTGGATTAGAAGCAGAAAGCATTCAGGTGGCAAACTCCATAACAAAAAATGGAAAGTCGTGCATCCAAGTGACTATGGAATTGAATCCTGGCATTATGTCGCAAATCCGTATCGATGAGCATGGTCGTTATCTTGGAAATACGAAAGAAATGACAGCAGAAGAAAAACGTATCTGCGGCGATATAAGGAAGCTGCTTTTGTATTACACAGCCAGGGAATATGTACCATCAAAAGATAAAGAACTGTATGATAGAACCGGTTACAAACAAGACGGACGTATCTTGCGCGCAACAGAGCATAACAAAAATACACTACGCCCTGGAACTACATTGACGCGAAAAGATTTCTTACGTGCGTTTCAAACTGCAACCGAAAGAGGATATGTTAATTATTTCGATTTCGGACATATCTTAAGTGTAAAACAGGAAAATGGACGTTTGTCTGCATCGATTGACGGACAAACCATTGATTTATCCATGGCAAAAGATTATAAGGATGGTGCCGATATCCTGCATAATATTTATGCCGCAAAAATCAAAGAAGATTACGATACAATCGAGTCAGGTATCCATGCCCTTACTCAATCCATTGATATTTATAAAGAATCAACAAAAGTAGAAGAAACGATTGAAAATCAGAGAGCTGGGATAACACAAGAGGGACAGGGAATGTCAGTATCCAGTCAAGACCAGATTCAAGATACATCCATAACCCAGGAAAATATAGATGTAATTCCATTTGAAGATTATGAAGATATACAATATGAAGAAATGTTACAGGAATTTCCTCCATATGAAGCTTATGATTTCGACCAAACCCAGATTGTAACACCATTGAACGAAAATGGGTGTCCAGTACAAATTGAAATGAATGAACAGGAACCATATGAAAACGATCAGGAATTATACGGAAAAGAACAGGCGTTGGAAGAACAAGATCCAGAGCGATAAGGAGGCGATGAAATGACGGCTTATCAAAATTTAAGAGATCATATTGAGCAGGGCTATACACAGACAGCCATTGCGTACATGGAGATGCGTACCGGGATTAGCCGCAATTTCATTCAATTAGGCGTGGATGAACAGGACAGGATTCGCATTTCGTTTTCTGTACCACGCCTGGAAATATCCCCTTACCGTTATGGCGCTACCATCACGCCAGAATGGGATACATTAGAGAAAAATGAATGTGCCAGGAATTTATCCATATGTTTAGGGTGGTTTGTTGGACGCCAAGAAGGGGATGTTATGGAAGCAGAATTGCGGTTGCATCAACAAACACAGCACGACCTCCCCGCAGAATATTTCCCCAAATACAGTTACCATGACCTGGAAACAGAATTCGTACACCTGTTAGGAAACTGTGTAATGTCCGGACAGCATCAAATGCTATCTGCTTCGTTTCATGGACACATCATTGAAGTACAGGTCATTCCAGAAAGACAAACAATCCAAACTGTATTAGTGGATGGCATGGAAGTATATGACGCTGCTAAGGGAGCAGTTGGACATGAAGGAATTGCTGGACTTATGACAAATGCATTGTGTGAACCCCTTTATAAGGAAGGAATGTATGACTGTGAGCGCACCATACAAGAATTTGATGAAACATATGGAATTTCTCAATTAAATGAATGCGGAGAGTTTGCTCAGGAACAGGGCAGTGGATTAGAAATCAACTGGATGAACGACTTGATGTTTGACCCAATCGGAAAAGAAGAATGGGAACGTTAATCAGACAAAAAATGGGGCAGGAGTATCCTGTCCTGTTTTTTTGCCAATTTAATCTGAAATAGAGGCATAATTACAGAAATATTAAAAAAAGGAGAGAGCGAAAATGCAAAAGGACGATCATCAGATGGTAGTCAATCAAACAGGTAGTATTGACTATAATCAACTGGAAACAGATAAAGCGCTGACGCAGGATCCGGTAGAAATATTACGCAACCGAGCTGCCCAGAAATTAAAACAGATTGGAATTCCGGGAACCAATGACATCCTGGATGCGTTCCATGATAAAGACGATCAGGAACATAGCCTAACCGTTGTGGATATCCAACTGAATTA
>ERZ833782.1050-NODE-1050-length-27152-cov-7.868657_pt1 | contig 27152 bp, 30 predicted proteins | sample MGYA00519577_ERZ833782 | MGnify/ENA primary metagenome ERZ833782 (study PRJEB31850, sample SAMEA3708745) | human gut metagenome | biome: human gut; feature: human-associated habitat; material: faeces | place: China | collected 2014 ...
TGTAAGCTTTATTTCTTTTTAATTTTCCTGTACCTGTCTTTTTGAAGCGCTTTGCAGCTGCTCTATTAGTTTTAATTTTTGGCATGATATGCTCCTCCTTCAACTTGTATTGTATTTTTAACGTTTTTCAGTTAAAACCATGCTCATGCTTCTGCCTTCCATCTTAGCCGGTTTTTCAATGACTGCGATGTCACCAAGCATCTGAGCGAAATCGTCCAGAATGTGTTTGCTCTGCTGAACATGTGCCATCTCACGACCTCTGAAACGCAGTGTAACCTTTACCTTGTTACCTTTGCTGATGAACTTCTTAGCATTATTCACTTTGGTATTAAGATCGTTTGTCTCAATATTTGGTGAAAGACGCACTTCTTTTACTTCAACGGTCTTCTGTTTCTTTTTAGCCTCTTTTTCCTTTCTTGCAAGTTCATATCTGTACTTACCGTAATCAATAATCTTACAAACAGGTGGCTGAGCCTTTGGAGCAATCTTCACAAGATCCAGATCTGCTTCCTGAGCAAGCTTCATAGCTTCTCTCGGACTCATGATACCTAACTGATCTCCATTCTCTCCAATCACTCGAATTTCTTTGTCTCTAATCTGCCCGTTAATCATTAAATCGCTAATTGTCGTGCACCTCCATCATAAAATAAAATAAGTGAATAGTTCGAGACTATCCACTTGCATATCTGTATCATCAGATCTATAATCAAATCTGTATTATACTCAATATCAAACCATTAGTCACCCGATTGTGCTAAGGTGAGAGTGGATACTCTACTTTCTTTTTTGCCTTACGCAACATATAATTTACCATATGTATCTGCATCTGTCAATATCTTTTTTCAAGTTTTTTATTATCTCAGTTTTTATATGCTGTATTCTGAAATTTTATTATCTGTGCACTCCCATGCAGACTACCGCAACCATTCCCGGCCCCGTATGACCGCCGATCACAGTGCCGATATCATTCATCATGATATTCGTTACTCCCATTTTCTTACGCACCAACTCCGCTACATACTCTGCATCCTTCGGACAATTGCCGTGCGGAATCATCACCATGTCCGGCATCTTTCCTTCGCATGCATCGATTGCCATATCCACGATCTTATTCATTGCTTTCTTTCTGCCACGTTCTTTCTTGATGATCTGAAGTTTTCCTTCATTATCCAGATAAATGATCGGCTTGATCTGCACCATCGTTCCAAGAACTGCTGCCGTCTTCGAGATACGTCCGCCTTTCTGTAAATGATTCAGATCTTCTACCATAAAGAAATGGCAGATTTTTAATTTATTCTCTTCCACCCACTGTGCAACTTCTTCCAGACTCTTTCCTTCTTTCTGAAGTTCCAGTGCTTTATAATCAATCAGTCCTTCTCCCAGACTTGCACAGAGCGTATCGATCACAACGATCTTTCTTTCCGGATATTTTTCCTGCAGTTCCTCTGCTGCTATACACATGCTGTTATATGTACCGCTAAGTCCTGATGAAAAACTAAGATGCAGGATATCTTTTCCTTCTTTCAGGATTGGTTCCAGCATATCGATTGCTGCCTGCGGACTTGGCTGTGATGTCACTGCCATCTCCCCGGCCCTTAACATGCCGTAGAATTCATCTGCGGACAGATCATACATATCACGGTAAGTATTCCCGCCGATCGTACAGTTCAGAGGGACTACCGGGATTTTTCTTTCCCACACCCACTCTTTTGGCAGATCGGATGTACTGTTGATGGTTATTACATATTCACTCATATTGAAAACCTCCTCATCCTCAAGTCTCTTTCATCTTACCATTGTCTTACATATTACGCAAAACTTTTTTCATCGTATAGATAAATACAACACTTGTCGTCACAACAGAGATTACATCTGCGATTGGCTCCGCACGGTAGATTCCCATCACCCCCATGAATTTTGGCAAAATAATGGCAAGCGGGATCAGCAGAATAATCTTTCTGAGAAGCGCAATGAACAGCGACACCTTTGCCTGTCCCAGTGAAATGAACGATGTCTGGCACGCACACTGGATTCCAAAAATAGAGATTCCCAGAAAATAAACCGGCATAACCTGGCATGTCAGTTTCAACAGTTCCTGATTATTCGTAAATAATCCGGTATAAATCTGCGGTGCAAGGATTGCAACGCCTGCAAGTAAAAGCGTTCCTGCCAGACATACCAGGATCATCCGTTTCATCGTATCCTTCACACGTTCCTTATTTCCTGCGCCGTAATTATAACTGATGATCGGCTGGATTCCCTGTGTAATCCCCTGCACCGGAATTGTGATTAACTGCATGATACTCATCAGGATCGACATCGAACCAACATACAGGTCTCCGCCGTATCTCTGAAGTCCTGTATTCAGCGTGATCGTCACAAGACTTTCCGTACTCTGCATGATGAACGGCGAGATTCCAAGTCCGGCGATCATCTTGATCACATCCGCTCTCAGGCGCATATTCTTTAGCGACAGGTGCATCACAGTCTTTTCTGAAGTCAGGAAATGTACCACCCATGCCGCGCTGACCGCCTGCGACAAAATGGTTGCGATTGCCGCCCCTCGCACACCCAGATGCAGCACGAAGATAAACACCGGATCCAGACAGATATTCAAGACCGCTCCGATCAGTACCGACAACATCGCTGTCTTCGCTTCTCCCTGTCCACTGATGTAGGCATTCAACCCAAGTGCCAGCTGTACAAAGATCGTTCCGATCAGATAGATAGATATGTAATCTCTTGCATAGACAATCGTTGCATCACTTGCTCCGAATGCATAAAGGATTGGTGTCTTACATATCGAAAAGAACGCCGTCAGAATCACAGAAAAAAGGATCAGCAGTCCTGCCGAATTGCCAAGGATCTGCTCCGCTCCCTGTTTATTCTTTTTTCCAAGCTGAATTGACGCAAGCGGTGCGCCTCCCATTCCGGCAAATGCACTGAATGCCGAGATCATCGTAAGGATGGGAAATGTTACCCCAACGCCGGTCAGTGCCACATCTCCATATCCCGGAATATGACCGATGTAAATTCTGTCTACTATATTATAAAGCACATTGATAAGCTGTGCCGCCACAGAAGGAACCGCCAGAGAAAACATCAGTTTCCCCAGCGGTGCACTTCCGAGTCTTTCGTCTCTGTGATTCATTTGTATCGCTGCCTTTCTCTTGCATATTCTTTTGTATACTTGTTCTCTTATATACTCACTTTAGTATAAAAATTATTATATCATTTTCTTATTTTTGTGTACACATTCATTGCCGCTTTTCACATTACATTATTTCAGGCTCACATGCAGATAACTTCTTCCGGAAAGCGTCTTATTAAAGCAGATACTGCACACCACCAGAATACAGCCCAGTGCGAATCCCCACCAATTAAATAATGCGGTCAATACCAGTAATGCCAGACGCATGAATTTTAACGCATAACCAAGTTCAAAATTCGGCTGTGTATAATTGGCTACTGCCACAAAGGCCATGTATAACATGACTTCGCTGTTAAACCACCCCGATGCTACCGAAAATTCTCCCATAACCAGACCTGCGATCACACTGAGCGGAGTACTTAACATACTTGGCGTATTCAGTGCCGCAAGCCTCAGACCATCGATCGCTACTTCCAGCATCAAAAGCTGATAGATCAACGGTATATTCACTGTATCCTTCACCGCCACAAAGGCAAATACTTTCGGCAGCCAGTTCAGGTTCTGCATAAAAAGCAGGAAGACCGGCGTCAGAAATATCGTCATCAGATTGATCAGTGTTCTGGATATTTTCAGATAGACACTGGTCAGTGTCGGAAAATAATAATCATTGGCCTCTTCGATCATGTCGAAGATCGATGTCGGAAGTATCATCGCAGATGGTGAATTGTCTACCAGAATTACGACTTTTCCCTCCAGAAGACATGCCGATGCCGTGTCCGGACGCTCGGTGAACTTGAACTTCGGGAATGGATTGTACCATTTCCGTCTGAACAGACATTCCGCCAGACTCTGCTGGTTCATCCGCAGATCATCCGTATCCACACTCCGGATCTTGTCACGTACATTTTTCAACAGTTCCTTGTCTACCCTGTCTCCCATGTAGCAGAGTGCCACATCCGTTCTGGAACTGTCCCCGACTTCCATCATCTCCATGATCAGCGCCGGATGACGGATTCTTCTTCTCATCATTGCCGTATTATATACGAGTGTCTCTACGAAACCGTCTCTGGAACCTCGGAGGGACTTATCTTTATCCGGTTCTTCCACACTTCTTACCGGATATGTCCTGCAGTCGATCACAATACATGCCCGGTATCCATCAATGAACACACACGTTTCACCAGACAGCAGGCTTTTCAGTATCTGATCAAAATCAAACAACACTTCAACCTCAACGTATGGAATGCATGCGTTGGCAAACTCCCACACATCCTCTGGCATCTCTTCTTCCTTCACCTTCAGAAGTGCATCCATGATCTTCAACATCGTCTCTTCGCTCGTAAAACCATTTACAAAATAAAAAGAAGAAACCCTTCCTCCGATCAGCAGATCTCTTTGAATGAGGTCAAAGCTTTCCTGGATTGGAAGTGTTTCATTCATATATGCTACATTTTCTTCTCTTGTCTTAAAAACCGGGATTTCCTGGCGCGTCATGTCCTTCTCACCTCTTATATACATAGACTATACTTTCCAGTATGCCCCGGTTCTTAATATTTCATGCAGAATCCGTCATTTCCGGCTATTTTGTCGTGCTGCCGAATCCACCGTTCCTTATCTCTTCCACTTCATCATCTACCGTAATTCCATATTCCATGAAGATTCCCTGCATAAATCCCGTTCCTGCCGGAATTTCCACTGTTTTCCCTTCATTTGTATCATTGGTGATCTTTGCGAAAATATGCCCCTCATTATCTGAATAATAATAATCGCTGTCGATGATTCCTACTGTATTATTCAACTGCAGGCGGAATTTGAATCCCAGACCGCTTCTTGGATAGCACTGAAGCACCCAGTTATCTTCCATCTTCGCACGGATTCCGGTTGGAATCTTCGCCGTTTCTCCCGGTTTTAAAGTGATGGCTGCCGGCGCATAAAAATCATATCCTGCGGATCCTTTTGTTGCGCGTTTTGGAAGTTTTAAGGAATCATAGACTTCCCTGATCTGCTCATCGGAAGCTTCTCCGACCGCATCTGTGTATCCTTCTTTAAACTGTTCAAAACTTACCTTTTCAAATTTCGCAATTCTTTTTGCCATGTGTATGTCCTCTTTCTTATATTCTTTGTATTTTTATACATTTCTTTTTTATCACCGGATTCTTCTCTTTTGTATCCGGCAGCCACAAAAGAAAGCACAGCCTTTAAAGCTGTGCTTTTTACTGGCATATTCAGTATAACATCTTTTAGTTGCCACACTCAATACTGATTTCATTAAATAACGCCAGGATATCATCTACCGACATCTTGTCTTTTTCTTCTCCTTTTTTATCCAGGATCGCATTTCCCTGATGCATCATCACAAGACGGTTGCCATATTCGATCGCATATCTTAAGTTATGTGTAACCATGATCGTTGTAAGATTCTTTTCTTTTACGATCTTATCGGTCAGCTCCATGATCAGTTCAGCGGTCTTCGGATCCAGTGCTGCCGTATGTTCATCCAGGATCAGGAACTCGATCGGTGTCATGGTAGACATCAGAAGTGCCATTGCCTGACGCTGTCCGCCGGATAATGCACCGACTTTGACGTCCATCTTATCTTCCAGACCGAGTCCGAGCTGGCTTAACTGTTCTCTGTAATACTCAATTCTTGCCTTGTTCGTTCCTCTGGAAAGGCCGAATACCTTTCCTTTATTGTCTGCCAGCGACATATTTTCCAGAATGGTCATGCTCGGGCAGGTTCCCATTGCGGGATTTTGATAGACACGACCGATTCTCTGGTTCCTTTTAAATTCTTTCTGCTTTGTAATATCCGATCCGTTGATCAGGATCTGTCCGCCTTCTACCGGAATACTTCCACAGATAATATTTAACATCGATGTCTTTCCGGAACCGTTACTTCCCACAACAGATACGAACTCCCCTTTGTCGATCGTCAGGTTGAAATTCTGGAACAGACACATCTCATTTACGGTTCCCGGATTGTAATATTTATGAATTCCTTTTAACTCAAGCATTGGTGTTCACCTTCTTCTTTCTCTCCATACTGATGATAAGTACAATCAGAAACAGGACTGCTGTTACCAGTTTCATTGCCTGCGGATCAAAATTACGGAGTGCAATTGCCACACAGGCTTTATAAATGATTGAACCGATCAGTACCGCTGTTGTCGTACGCAGCAGCGTCAGTTTACGGAAAATGCTGGTTCCAATGATCACACTTGCAAGACCGATAACCATTGCTCCGGTTCCCATTGAAATTTCAAATACTCGCTCCTCCTGTGCAAACACACATCCGGCCAACGCTACCAGGCCGTTTGAGATTGCAAGTCCAAGGATCTTGATATTGCCTTTATCTTTTGCAAGAGACACTACCAGTACGTCATTGTCACCAACGGCTCTTAACAGAAATCCGGACTTTGTATTCAGATAAAGGTCCAGCAATACTTTACAGATCACTGCCAGCACCAGGATAATGATCAATGTTGAATACGGTACAAGTGCATCCGGGATGATCTTATCCATCAGGTCATTTTTGAAAATAGTCTTCTGTGAAAACAACGGCACATTGGCCGTTCCCGCTATGTAAAGATTGATCGTCCACAGTGCTGTCATCATAATGATTCCCGAGAGAAGATCTCTGACCTTACATTTCACATGGATCAGTCCGGTGCAGATTCCTGCGACTGCCCCTGCAAAAAACGAAAGGATCAGTGTGATGTATGGATTCATTCCTCTTGTAAGAAGGGCAGCCGTGATTGCTGCCCCCAGAGGGAAACTTCCATCCACCGTAAGATCCGGAAAGTCCAATATTTTGTATGTGATATAAATCCCCAGTGCCAGGATCCCATAGATCAGACCCTGTTCTAATATCGATGTGATGAAATTCATGAAAAAATGCCTCCCAATTTTTGTCTGTCTCAGACGTTTCTCTTTTTGTACTTTGCCCTTTCCGGCTTATTCTGCTGTAATCTCGTCAAAACTTTCTACTGCATTATTTGCAAGATTATCCGGAACCGTAATTCCAAGATTCTCTGCTACTTTGTTATTTACATAGAATCCAGGCTCTGTGATTGTCTCAAAGTTCTGTTCAGAAGCCTTTGTTTCGCCTTTTAATACTTTTGCTGCCATCTTACCTGTCTGTTTTCCAAGAGCGATATAATCAATTCCTTCTGCTGCAAGACATCCGATCTTTACCTGTTCAATTTCACTTCCGAATACCGGGATTTTCTTTTCATTTGCCTTATCCAGGATAGTCGGAAGAGATGCAACTACGGTGTTGTCTGTCAGGTTGGTGATGCAGTCTACTTTGCTTAACAGATCATCTGCCGCAAGGGATACATCTGCCGTTGTTGTGATTCCTTTTTCTACAAGTTCGAAATCATATTTCTTAACCAGACTCTTATATTCTTCAATTGCTGATACAGAGTTTGCTTCGCTTGTTGTGTACATGATACCAATCTTCTTTGCATCCGGAAGCATCTCGCGGATCATCTTAAGCTGTTCTTCTACCGGAAGTTTGTCAGATGTTCCGGTTACTTCTCCTACCGGCTTTCCATCTTTATCTGCAAGTTCTGCTGCTACAGGATCTGTAACTGCAGTGTAGATAACCGGGATATCTGCTTTCATTGCTGCATTGTATGCACTCTGTGCACTTGGTGTTGCGATCGCACATACCAGATCTACTTTATCAGATACCAGACTGTCGGAAATCTGTTTTGCAGTTCCCATATCTGCCGCTGCATTTTTATATTTTACTGTCAGGTTGTCGCCTTCTTTGATTCCTTCGTCCTCCAGACCTTTTAAGAAACCTTCTCTGCAGTTATCAAGAGAACCATGCTCTGCAAACTGCTCAATTCCGATGGTATAAGACTCTTTCTTGTCACTTCCGGAATCGGATGATTTGCCACATCCTGCTGCCATTGCTGTTACCATTGCTGCTGTTAATAATACTGTTACCATTTTCTTTTTCATAATCTTTTTTCTCCTTTTCCTGTATGAAATATTGTTGTTGTCTACAGATTGCAATTGCCAGCCCTCTGTAACTGTTAGGAGAGAAAATCTTTCATCAATAACGTCCGTCATACCTTTTTTTGATAAAAAGAAAACCGCCCCAAACCAAAAGGTTTGAGGCGGTAATAAAATCTATTATTATCGCGGTACCACTCAAATTGACGAATCGTCCACTTTCTCATGTACTAACATACACTCCTGATTGATAACGGGTTCGGTTCCCGACAAGCCATACTCTCTTGAATTACATATATTCATAAATTCTTGATTTCAGACTGCCCTCGAAAGGCCATTCACTTATCAACTTCATACAGCAATCACACCAGCTGCTGCTCTCTTGGATGTCATTGTATAAGCTACTCCTCTTTCTCAACGGTTTTGCTTTGTTATGGTTATACTTTACTGTATCAAAGTTGTTTTGTCAAGAAGTTTTTTACTTGTTTATCATTTCACTACCGGTACCGGTGTGTCATCTTTTGCATCCAGATTATGAATATATTTCTTCGTATCTTTTTCCACAGACAGTCTGATTCCTTTTGTAATGGTAAAACGCTGGATAAATCCTGTCTTGGCTGTCATATAAATATGTGTACCAAGCAGCAGAATGATCATTGGCCATCCCCAGACGACTCCATTTACGGTTGTGACGATTGCATTCAATAACTCCATACCCTCTTTTCCTCCTTATTCCTTTATATGCAAAAAGACTCCGGAGATATTCCATCCTCGGAGTCTTTTGCCTGCAATATTTTTTTGATATTATAACACTCTGTGTAATGAACTTCAAATTAATCTTGGTTCCTGCCTTGGTATTTTCTGCTTTCTGGCTAATCCTTATTTAATACCGTCTGCTTTTGCTGCTGTCATTTCATTTCTTCAACCTGACTCACAATTCCCTGAAAATGCCCTATTTCCAAGTAAAATCCGGTGTTCCTTCAAGGTCATATGGCGTAGCCTGATACACATAATAATTTAACCAATTAGTATATAAATTATTAGCTGTTGCTCTCCATGTAAGTAATGGCCCATTCTCCGGATCATCGTCCTGATAATAATTCTTCGGAAGTTCAATCGACAGTCCCTTGCTCTTATCGCGCTTATACTCTCCATCCAGTGTCACACGATCATATTCCGGATGTCCCATCACGAATATCTGGCGTCCATTCTGTGCCATCGCAAGGAAGAGACCCACTTCATCCGATTCAGCCAGAATCGTGATTCTCTTATCTGCGCGCACTTTATCCAGTGGAGTCTCTGTGTGACGGGAATGTGGTGCCAGGAATACATCATCAAACCCACGTACCAATGGAATCTTACGGTTTAGCACTTTGTGCCAGAACAGACCGAACGCCTTCTTATCCAGCTGGACTTTATCGATTCCATAATGATAATACATTCCTGCCTGAGCTCCCCAGCAAAGATGCAATGTTGATACGACATTTGTCTTTGTCCAGTCCATAATGCGTGTCAGTTCGTCCCAGTAATCCACTTCTTCGAACGGCATCTGTTCTACCGGTGCCCCGGTGATGATGAATCCATCGAATTTCCGGTCTTTGATTTCATCAAACGTCTGATAGAATTTGTTCAAATGACTCTTTGACGTATTCTTTGACTGATGTGAAGCTACTGCAACAAATGTCACATCTACCTGAAGTGGTGTATTAGACAGTGAACGTAATATCTGCAGTTCTGTCTCTTCTTTTAACGGCATCAGGTTCAAAAGTCCAATTTTGATCGGACGGATATCCTGATGTGTTGCACGGTGTTCATCCATTACAAATATATTTTCACTCTCTAAAATCTCCTTGACCGGGAGATCATTCTGCACTCTGATCGGCATAATCTTATTCCCCTTTTTCTTCTTTATTTTTTTCTATTTTCTGTTCTTCTGTTTCTGCCCCGTCATCTCTTTTTTGAAAATATGTACCGTCATTGTCTACATAACTGTCCCCGTTATAGCAGTCCGAATCTGTCGGCAGTTTCTTTTTCTCCAGCTGGTTATCCAGAAGGAGTTTTATAATATAATAGACAACCGCAAACGTCGGCACTCCAAATAACATACCAAGAATTCCGAACAATCCGCCCCCAAGAAGGATTGATACGATTACCCAGAATGCAGACAGTCCCGTAGAATTGCCAAGGATCTTTGGTCCCAGGATATTTCCGTCAAACTGCTGTAACAACAGTATAAATATCAGGAAATATATCCCTTTCATCGGATCTGCCAGCGCAATCAGGACAGCACTCGGGATTGCTCCAATATACGGTCCGAAGAACGGAATCACATTGGTCACCCCTACAATTACACTGACAAGCATTGCATACGGCATCTTTAAGATCGATGTACCAATAAAGCATAAAATTCCGATAATGATCGAATCTATCATCTTTCCAATGATAAATCCACCGAATATCTCATTCGTCTTTACAGCGATATGAATCAACAGGTTTGCACGTTCTGCAGGAAAAATCGCATAAGCTGCTTTTTTACTCTGATTAATGAACGTCTCTTTTCCAAATAAAATGTACACCGATACGATCACTCCGATCACCGCATGGAACATTTCCATAATCAATGTATACAGACCAACCGTCAGATGCGTCATCACTTCATTCACCTTATCCAACAGATCCGTACGCATCCACTTCTGAAGACTTGCCGAAGCTTCGTTCATTGCATTTTTCAATACTGCTGTCGTGGTCGAATCATCCAACTGTATATTATTGATCTCTTTTACCAGCTGATTGATCTGCGCCGGCAGTGTAAATATCAGATTACGGATACTTGTGATCAGTTCCGGTATCAGCATATTGATCAATGTCGATACAACCGTAATCAATACAACCAGCGCCACGATCACTCCTATACTTCTGGAAACCTTCTTCGCTTTTTCTTTCTTCATGTGCTTTTCCAGCACTGGCACCAGATATGCATCTACGCTCTTCACGATTGGATTCAGAAGATACGCAATCCCGCATCCATACAATACAGGCTTTAAAATCGACAGGATCTTTGACAGTGTATTTGAAATCGCTTCTACCCTCAGCATGGCAAAATAAACCAGAATACAGGCAACAATTACCAGGAAATAGGTCATTCCACGGTTAAATTGCTGTCTTAATTTGGACGGTCCTTTTCTGCCAAACTTGGGACTGTTTTTATAGTATGTATTCTCTTCTTTGTTCATGAAATCCTCTTCTTCCCTGCCAGTTTTGGCATATAAAGCTATTATACCCTCACTGTAAATCTACGTCAACATACTTTGATACGACAAAAACCGGAGTAAAAACTTATTCTTAAGCTTTATTCCGGTTTTTCACACTTTTTTCTTTATCTGTACCTTTTATTCACTGATCGTATACATATGACCTGCGCATCTTTTCTTCCAAAGATTACGCACATCCACATTTGAACGTCGCGCATTCCGTCTCTTGACAGTGACAGGCATTCCCGCCTTCTACACTGATCTTTCCTGCATGACACTGACATTCTTTGTTATACATACAGTCTGTTGCCTTACAATCCACGTCACTCTTGGCAGATGCTTCTTTTCCCGCCATGTCCGAGTATGCATTCGAATAGGAGCTTCCACCTTTTCGCTCTTCAAAACTGTCACAGCTTGTCTCATCTGCTTTTTTTGCGGAATTTCCTCCTACTACGATACTGTCAAGATTACAGTAATAATTCTGGTTGTGTGTACAAGTCTGTACGGTACATCTTAAATCTGGCATAATATATCCTCCTTTCAAACTTCAAGATATATTATGCCAGTTCTCTTTATTTTTTATACATTTGTAAAACTAAATTAGTTTTCTTCTTTTACGACTTCACGTCTTGCTCTTGTTGCAATCTCTTCTGTAACAGATGCTACGAACTCATCCAGGCTCTTCTGTCCTTCGTCTCCTGCGAATCTGCTTCTTACAGATACCAGATTTTCTTCCTCTTCTTTTGCTCCTACTACAAGCATATAAGGAATCTTCTGCATCTGAGCCTCACGGATCTTATATCCGATCTTCTCTGCACGTGTATCGATTTCTGCACGGATACCTGCCGCATTCAATGTATCCTGTACTTTCTGTCCATATTCCAGATGTTTATCTGAGATTGGAAGTACCTTAACCTGTACCGGTGCAAGCCATGTAGGGAATGCTCCTGCGAAATGCTCGATCAGGATTCCGATAAATCTCTCGATAGATCCAAATGCTACACGGTGGATCATGATCGGACGGTGTTTCTCACCATCTGCTCCTGTGTATTCCAGTTCGAATCTCTGTGGAAGCTGCATATCCAGCTGGATAGTTCCGCACTGCCATGTTCTTCCGATAGAGTCTGTCAGATGGAAGTCGATCTTCGGTCCGTAGAATGCTCCGTCTCCTTCATTTACCACATAGTCAAGACCAAGGTCATTAAGCGCACCACGAAGACCTTCTGTTGCAAGTTCCCAGTCTTCATCACTTCCCATGCTGTCTTCCGGACGTGTGGAAAGTTCTACGTGATATTTGAATCCGAATAGCTGATATACCTCATCGATCAGAGCTACAACACCTTTGATCTCGTCACGGATCTGTTCCGGCATCATGAAGATATGTGCATCATCCTGTGTGAAACAGCGTACACGCATCAGACCATGTAACTGTCCTGATTTTTCATGACGGTGAACCAATCCGAGTTCTCCGACACGAAGCGGAAGATCTTTATATGAACGCGGTTCTGCTTTGTATACAAGCATTCCACCCGGACAGTTCATTGGCTTAATTGCAAAGTCCTCTCCATCGATCTGTGTTGTGTACATATTCTCTTTATAGTGATCCCAGTGTCCGGAGGTCTCCCAGAGGTGTCTGCTTAAGATAATTGGTGTAGATACTTCTACATAACCTGCTTTTTTGTGAAGTTCTCTCCAGTAGTCAAGCAGTGTATTCTTAAGAACCATTCCCTTTGGAAGGAAGAACGGGAATCCAGGACCTTCTTCGCACATCATGAAAAGTCCAAGTTCTTTACCAAGTTTTCTGTGGTCACGTCTTTTTGCTTCTTCAAGCATGGTCAGATATTCGTCTAACAGTGCTTTCTTCGGATAAGAGATACCGTAGATTCTTGTAAGCATCTTGTTCTTTTCGCTGCCTCTCCAGTAAGCACCTGCAAGGCTTGTAAGCTTGAATGCTTTTACAGGCTTTGTTGTCATCAGGTGTGGTCCTGCACATAAATCAACAAATTCTCCCTGCTGATAAAAGCTGATCTCTTCTCCTTCCGGGAGATCTTCGATCAACTCTACTTTATATGGTTCGTCTTTTTCTTTGAAATATGCGATTGCTTCTTCTCTTGTCTTTGTAAATCTTTCGATCGGAAGAGCCTCTTTGACGATCTTCTTCATCTCTTTTTCAATCTTTTCCAGATCTTCTGCTACAAATGGTGTCTCGCGGTCTACATCATAGTAGAATCCATTCTCGATTGATGGTCCGATTGCAAGCTTTGTATCTGGATACAGACGTTTGATCGCCTGTGCCATGATGTGAGATGTTGTATGCCAGAATGCACCCTTTCCTTCTTCATTATCAAATGTAAGAATCTCCAGTTCACAATCTTCGCTTACAACGTGTCTGAGATCTACTACTTCACCATTAACTCTTGCAGAAGTCGCCACTCTTGCCAGACCTTCGCTGATATCTTTTGTGATATCCAGTACTGACATACTTCCTTCGTACTCTTTGAAAGATCCATCTTTTAATGTAATTTTCATAATTATCATGTCCTCTCTTTTTATTTTTATATCCTATCCTCGGGCATGTATCTTCTTTCCTGCCCGTTCAGCAATCATCCGTAATCTGCTGCTTTTTTCTAAACGCATGGCATCTACAGGACCTGCCACTGGCCACTCCTTACGAACGCGTGGCGAAAAAAAAAGCCCCTTACAGATAATCACTGTAAGGGACGAGTTATCTCGCGGTTCCACCCTGTTTGAACTGACACTTCACAGTCTCTATATTATTCACCAAAGACTTTTATGCCAGAACCTCTTAATTATGACGATAACGGAATCACCGGACTGTTTTGCAGCCACTCAGAGGTAGTTTTCAGAAGGTTCCAAAATAAGAAGCTTTCAGCCCGTGGCTTCTCTCTCTGGCATTTCTTTCCCAGCCTACTCTTCTCTTCAACGTGTTTTCTCATACATTTTCATTATAACACGGCATTTTGCTTTGTCAATATTTTTTCAGCCACAGTTTCCAGACCGCAAAACATTCCCGCACAAAATAATTTGGGAATAATAATGGATGGCAGCTTGCCGGTATCGGAAACGGCTCCTTAAATCCTGCACGTTTTGCATATACACACCCTCGATATACATGGAAATTATTCGAGACAATTCCTACCGGTGTATCTACATCTGCAATAAGGTTTCTGGAAAACTTCAGATTTTCCAGTGTGTTTACCGACACATCCTCCTGCACAATACGCCTGCGGTCAAGCCCTTCACACTCCAGATAACGTGCCATTGCATACGCTTCTGTTACTTCTTCATCTTTTCCCTGTCCTCCGGAGACGATCACATGCACATCCGGATGCTCTTTCAGATACTCTGACGCACAGTCCAGTCTTCGTTTCAGTGAATCGGTAATCTTCCGGCCTCTTACCTGCGCTCCCAGTACAATGATCCATCTTGTAGCGGATCCTGTTTTTGTGTCTTCTTCAAAGTGTTCTTTTCTTTTTCCCAAAGGTTTTCTGTGCATTCCTTTTATGATCTTTATCTCTGCGATCAGAAGAAAACATACCGAAATACCAATCATTGTTTCTACGATACACGGCATTCCATATAAACGGATCAGCGCACTCCCTGCAATTCCCACTATTCCGGTCGCCAGCCAGAATCTGGAAAAAGTAGAGTCCCATTTTTTCAGTGCGATACAAATCGCACTATAATAAATGAGACTCAGGATACCCGTAACCAGAAATATTATCTGCCACAGCATTTTTTATATTTTTTTCCTGATCCGCACGGGCATGGATCATTTCTTCCGATCTTTTTAGGTTTGCGGATTGTTGTAGATTCCTTCTGTTCTTTGTAGAATTTCTTCAGTTCTTCTTCTGAGAAAATCTCTTTCCACTGTGGAAGTTCATACAGCCAGTCAGCTTTTGCCGCTACCATATTCTTATACAGTCTTTCCTTGTCAAATGCAAGACTTACTACTGTATCTTCTTCTACTGTATCAAGATCGATCTCGATCAGAAGACTTTCATTGATACCATCCAGGAAACCGATCATTGTCAGAACTTCCTGTCCGAATTTCTCAGCCAATTCTTTTACTGTTCCTTTTACAACTTCATCCGGATTAGAAAGAAGCTTTTCATAAATTTCTTTCTCAATCTGGAAATAAGTTCCCCAGAATTTTTCTAACTGACTTCTGTCTGCAGTTTCATCATAAGCGAGGTCCTGCCACTGCTGATATAATGTACTCATATTTCTATACTCCTTTGTACGATATTCATTTGCAATTTTTCACTGCTCTCTATATAATATACTAAAGTCTTGATTCATTGTAAAGGATGATTATTATGAAAAATGCAAAACGTATTCTGGCACTTGCTGCCGCCATTTTATTATTTGGTATGTATCTCAGTACATTAATATTTGCCCTGATCGGGAGTCCGCATTCCATCGACCTTCTCTGGGCCTCTATTGCATGTACGATTGTGCTTCCGGTACTTCTCTATGGTTATATGTTGGTATTCAAGCTTACCCGGCATAATACTCCATCTGATGATTCAGCTGACAGCTTTCACAGCCACAGCTCGGATGATGTATCTAAGTTGTCACAGTCTCATGACCAGGCAAGCGATGATACCATATAAAACTCAAAGGGCATCAGACTTTCTTCGCGATCGTCTGATCCTTTTTTCTTATGTTTTCTTTCATCTTCTCTGATCTTCTTTCTTTTAGCAAGGTATTCTTCCATTGAAATCACTTCTGCTTCCTCTTTTGTCCAGTCTCTCGTATTCATAGTGCATACCTCCATCTTGATTATTTTTATCCCCTCTTACGTCTCTGGTGTCTGATTACACCAACGTTATTATTATATTTACGATGGTTTCATTATATGCATAGAATGTGTCAACATTATGGAAAAAATCTGAATAAAGCATAAGAAATTTCTTAAGGAGAACATAACAATCTACAGAACTTGCCACCGGCAACTTCTCTTTCATATTCTGGTATTAAAAAACAGAGATAGAGCAGCTCTCCTGTCTTCAAAAGACACATGGCCTGCTTTATCCCTGTTTTTCATCTCATGATTCGAAATATTTTATCTTATTTGGAAAATTTTGACTCTCTGTAAATGATATCATGTCTTTCCGGACCATTCGATACCATTGTAATTGGGTATCCGATCTGCTCTTCTACAAACTCAATGTAGTTTCTGCAGTTTTCCGGAAGGTCTTCGTATTTCTTAATTCCACGGATATCACTCTTCCATCCCGGAAGTTTCTTAAGAACCGGTTTTGCCTTCTCTAACAGATGTGTGGTCGGGAAGTCTGTTGTTACTTCTCCATCGATATCGTATCCTACACATACCGGGATCTCGTCCAGGTATCCAAGTACATCTAATACTGTAAATGCAACATCTGTGGTTCCCTGCATTCTGCATCCATACTTAGAAGCTACACAGTCAAACCATCCCATTCTTCTCGGACGTCCTGTTGTTGCTCCGAATTCTCCACCGTCACCACCACGGCGTCTTAATTCATCTGCTTCATCACCGAAGATTTCGCTTACGAACGCTCCTGCTCCTACTGCGCTTGAGTATGCTTTACATACAGTTACGATTTTCTTGATCTCATATGGAGGGATTCCTGCTCCGATTGCTCCATATCCTGCTAATGTAGAAGATGAAGTAACCATTGGATAGATTCCGTGATCCGGATCTTTCAGTGATCCAAGCTGACCTTCTAATAATACTTCTTTTCCTTCTTTGATTGCATTGTTCAGGAAAAGAGATGTATCACATACGAATGGTTCGATCATCTTTTTATATTCTTGAAGTTCATTATATAAATCATCAGGATTGATCAATGGTTTATGATAAAGGTGCTCCAGTAATACATTCTTCTGTTCTGCCACACGGACAACTTTCTCTTTTAACAGTTCATCATCAAATAATTCACTGACCTGGAATCCAATCTTTGCATATTTGTCTGAATAAAATGGTGCAATACCAGATTTTGTAGAACCGAAAGATTTTCCTCCCAGTCTCTCTTCTTCGTATGCATCAAAATTCTTATGATAAGACATTACCATCTGGGCACGGTCAGATACCAGAATCTTCGGCATCGGAACTCCCTGATCGATAATAGACTGCACTTCCTTGAATAACACCGGTACATCCAGTGCTACACCATTTCCGATAATACTGGTTGTATGACCGTAAAATACTCCTGATGGAAGTGTGTGTAATGCAAATTTTCCATAATCATTGATAATTGTATGACCTGCATTCGCGCCTCCCTGGAATCTTACGATGATATCTGCCTGCTCAGCCAGCATATCTGTAATCTTACCTTTTCCTTCGTCGCCCCAGTTGGCACCGACTACTGCTTTAACCATATCCATTCCTCCTGCGTTATTAACATGACTTATCAGTCTTCTTTAGCGAGTCTAATCAAACCGCCTTAAGCATTATACTATACATTTTATCTTGGTTCAATAATATTTTTACAGAAAATACATATGATTTCCTGTATTCTTTACATTAAAGGCGCAACCAGTCTTAACACCTGCCCGGCTACCTTCATAAAAACTCCTCTGTTTCTCACCTCGGTCACTGTCACTTTGTGACATTTTGCCAGGGTATTCTGGAAGTCTTCTTCCACTTTCTGAACCTCCGGATTATCATAAATAAATACTCCGTTTTCAAAATGCAGATAGAGACTCCGGAAATCCAGATTGATACTGCCTACTGTTGCCGTATCATCATCAGATACAAATACTTTCGCATGTACAAATCCAGGTGCATACTCATAGATCTGCACTCCGCCTTCAATCAATTCTTTATAATATGTCTTTGCTACCGCGAATGCATACCATTTATCCGGAATATGCGGCATGATGATGATCACTTCAATACCACTTTTGGCTGCACGTATAAGTGTTGTCAGCATTTCATTATCCAGTATCAGATACGGAGTCATAATATGCACATACTTCTTCGCATGATTCAGGATATGGAAATACACCTCTTCTCCTACGTTCTCATGGTCAAACGGACTGTCCGCATATGGGATCACGTATCCCAGTCTGTCATTCAGTGATTCCGCTTTTTTTGTAAGATATTTTCCATAAGGCTCAACACCACGCATATCTACATCCCACATCTGCAGGAATATCATTGTCAGGCTCTGGACCGCATCTCCTCTTAACAGAACAGCTGTATCTTTCCAGTGACCGAATCGTTCTTTTTCATTGATATATTCATCAGCCAGATTCACACCACCTACATACCCTGTCTGCCCATCGATCACACAGATTTTTCTATGATCGCGGTTATTCTGGATTGTAGACACAAAAGGCCGGATCTTATTGGACATTTTGCACTTGATCCCGAATTTCTGAAGTTTCTTAGGGTAACTGTACGGCAGCAGATCAAATGCACACATTCCATCATACATGAACCTGACTTCTACACCTTCGTTCACTTTCCGTTTCAGGATCTCCAGGATTGTATCCCACATAATTCCTTCCTCTACAATGAAATATTCCATAAAAATGAACTTCTCTGCTTTTTCCAGCTCTTTAATCATAGAAGCAAATTTATCCTCTCCCACCGGGAAATATTCGACTTCCGTATTGCGGTAGGTCGGAAATCCAAGTTGATGTGACAGATAATAAGACAGCTGTGCATTTGCCGATTTGCTTGCCCAGAGTGCCTCTGTAACCTTCTCATCCTGATCCATATAAGGTTCTGTCTCCATACGAAGTGCCGCAAGTCTGTTCTGTACAAATCTCGTCTCCAGCTGCAGATGTACATAGATATAAAATACCGTTCCTATAACCGGAAGTGCCATCACACACAGCATCCAGGTCATTTTAAATGCCGGGTTCCCTTCTGTATTAATGATATATACAAGAACAACGATTTCCATCACGCTCATCGCACTGTATATAAAGGTTGCATACTCTTTCAGATAGTATGGAATTCCTAAGAATACCAGTAACTGTATCAGAATCAATATGACAAAAATCCCGGCACGGCTGAACACCATTTTAAAAAATTTCTTCTTTGCCACCGTCTTTTTGCTCTGTTCTTTCATACTTTTTCTCTCCTTTATCCAGGACCATACAATTCTCACCGGGTTTTGCCGTCCCAGGCTCCCTTCTGGTACTGATACAGCCAGGATATGATACAGTGTATCATATTTTTATTTTCTTCTCAACTTGCAATAATTTATTTTAATTTAATGGAAAAAAGCATATAATATGTGCTATGATAAGGGAAAGAACGGAAAGGAGTCAGATTATCATGGCAAAATGGAGCAAAAAATTATTAGGTCTTGCAGCAATCGGCAGTGCCGCAGCAGGTCTGGTTTATTATTTAAAGAAGTCAAAGAAAAATGAGGACGATGATTTCAACGATGATTTTGAAGACGAAGACTTCGATCTGGATAATGACCTCCAACCAGTTGACCGTGGATATGTCGATCTGAATGCAGCCAAAACAACTACCGAAGAGGACAATGCAGCAGATGACAGTACAGAAGATACTTCCGAAGATGCTGATGCTAAGGACACTCCGGATACTTCCGAAGACACTGACGAAGACGACGGGGATGACGAGGATTAATCGGTATTTATTACCTTTACTGCAGAAGACATTTCTGTATCCAATAGTCTTTTTGCATACACAAGTATAAAAGAGCAGTATATGATATCAACAGGGTAATCTTTTTATTCTCCCTGTTTGATATTATATACCGCTCTTTTTTCTTTCTAAAATGTTGGAAACACTTTCTATTTTCTCCAGCATTGATTCAGAATTGCCACAGCTTCTTTGATATCTTCTTCTCTCATATTCGCATATCCCAGAAGGATGGTTGCTTTTTCCTTTTCATCTTTGCGAATCCGGTAATCAGAAAGCCCATATACCCGGATATCTGCTTTTTTCGCCTTCTCGATCAGATTTCTTTCTTTTTGTCCGTTTTTAAATGTTAACAGGATATGAACCCCTGCATGTTCCCCCGATATCTCACAGATATCTCCCAGTGGTTTCAAAGCTTCGATCAACACATCATGCCTGTTTTTATATAACGCCCTGGTCTTATTCAGATGGCGTTCATAATATCCTTCTTCAATAAAGTGCTGCACGATCGTCTGATCCACTTTTGATACCGTAGAATTCACAAAGCTTCCCTTCTTCCGATATGCTTTCAGAATATCTTTTGGCAATACCATATAACTCAGACGTATTGCGGGTGCGATGGATTTGGAGAATGTTCCAAGGTAAATGACTTTATCTTCCGCATCATATCCCTGTAATGCCGGAATCGGTTTCCCTTTATAGCGGAATTCACTGTCATAATCATCCTCTATAATATATCTTCCGTCTTTTTCATATGCCCATTTCAAAAGCTCCATTCTTCTTCCTATCGGCATAACAATCCCGGTCGGATACTGATGGGATGGCGTTACATAAGCAATATCAGCTCCCGTACTTTCAAGATCCTGTATTTTCATACCATGTCTGTCCATCGCCACAGGAACCGTCTCATACCCAAGTGTATGGATCACTCTGTATGCCTGTTTATAAGTCGGATCTTCAAATGCGATCATATGTTCTGTTCCGAGGATCATACCAAGCAACATCAGAATATAATCACTCCCCGCGCCGATCAGAACCTGATCCGGTGTACAGTCCACTCCCCGCGCCTGATACAGATAATTACTGATAGCACTCCGGAAACCATATTCGCCCTGCGGATCCCCTGTACGAAATAATTCTGTCCTGTCATCCATCAGGATATCTTTTGACAGTTTTCGCCACACATTATACGGAAAGCTGTTCAGATCAACTCCATTCGGCGTGAAATCATATTGATACACTTTTTTCTTTTCTATTTTCCGTTCGGACTTCTTTTCTTCTTTTTTCAGTTGATATAATTCATCAATCTGAGCCACGAAAAAACCGCGGTATGGGGCAGATTCAATATATCCTTCTGATAATAATTGTTCATATGCCAGTTCAACCGTGCTGCGGCTGACTTCCAGATGCTTTGCCAAAGCCCTGGTAGACGGGAGTTTTTCCCCGTAAGGAATCCTCCCGTTCTGGATATCAGACTTGATATAATCATAAATCTGCTCATACAGCGGCTTCTTCGAACGACTGTCTAGATTTATCGTTAATTCATTCATTTTATTTTTCCATCTTAATCACAGTATCTTTATTAATGTATTCTACTGTTCATTATTTCTTATTTTTTAGGCAGCTTAAATGAACTCTTCAGCGATACGATACGGTTAAATACCAGATTCTCCGGTGTAGAATCTTTCGAATCGATACAGAAATATCCGTTTCTTACAAACTGGAAGCTGTCGCACGGACCTGCTTCGTTAAAGCTGTCTTCTACATAGCACTCCTTTAAAATCTGCAGTGAATTCGGATTCAGATTCAGGGAACCGTCTTCTTTATTATATACACCCTTCTCTTCATCGATCAGATTCTCATATAATCTTACTTCTGCTTTCTTTGCCTGTGGAGCACTTACCCAGTGGATTGTTCCCTTCACTTTACGTCCGGTAAATCCTGTTCCACATTTTGTCTCCGGATCATAAGTACAGTGAACAACCGTTACATTTCCTTCGGCATCCGTCTCGTAACTTACACATTTTACAAAATATGCATGCATCAGACGTACTTCATTGCCAGGGAAAAGACGGAAATACTTCTTCGGCGGCTCGATCATAAAATCATTACGCTCAATATAAAGCTCACGACTAAATGGCACTTTTCTCATACCAAGTTCCGGATTCTCCAGGTTATTCTCTACATCCAGATACTCAACTTCTCCCTCCGGATAGTTATCAATTACCAGTTTGATCGGATCAAGAACTGCCATCATACGAGGCTTCTTCATCTTCAGATCCTCACGGATACAGTACTCAAGCATTGCATAGTCTACAGAGCTCTGGCTCTTGGATACTCCACACATCTCAACAAACATCTTGATAGATTCCGGTGTGAATCCTCTTCTTCTGAGGGCTGCTATTGATACCAGTCGCGGATCATCCCATCCGTCTACGATACCATCCATAACCAGTTTCTTAATGTATCTCTTACCTGTAACGACATTTGTCAGATACAGCTTTGAAAATTCAATCTGTCTCGGTGCCGGATCAAATTCACATTCTTTCACAACCCAGTCATATAATGGTCTGTGGTCTTCAAATTCCAGCGTACAGATAGAATGTGTGATATGTTCGATCGCATCTTCGATTGGATGAGCAAAATCATACATTGGATAGATGCACCATTTATCTCCGGTGTTATGGTGTGTCATATGAGCCACACGGTAGATGATCGGATCACGCATGTTAATATTCGGCGATGCCATATCGATCTTTGCACGTAAGACTTTCTCTCCGTCCTGATACTTGCCGTCTTTCATCTCTTCGAAAAGTCTTAAGTTCTCTTCTACCGAACGGTCACGGTACGGACTGTTCTTTCCAGGCTCTGTCAGCGTTCCACGATATTCACGCATCTCTTCTGCCGTCAGATCACAGACAAATGCTTTTCCCTTCTTAATCAGTTTTACGGCACACTCATACATCTGATCAAAATAGTTAGATGCAAAATAGAGATGATCTCCCCAGTCAGCGCCTAACCATTTTACATCTTCTTTAATAGACTCGACGAATTCCATATCTTCTTTCATCGGATTCGTATCGTCAAATCTCAGATGAAATGTTCCATTATACTTCTTTGCAAGTCCTGAGTTCAAAAGAATAGACTTTGCATGTCCGATATGCAGATATCCGTTTGGTTCCGGTGGGAATCTTGTACATACTTCACTGTACACTCCTTCTGCAAGATCTTTATCTATTTCCTGTTCAATAAAATTTTTGGAAACTGTTGTTTCTTCTCCCATGGTATCCTCCTTAGGTTTTAACTATACATTATGCTCATTATCTTATCATAAAAAATATGATGAAACAAGGGAAGATACTTTATTTTATCCCAATTACCTTTAGCGCAAATGTACGGATTTTAGAACAGACGGATTTTGCCCGGCCTTACAGATCCATCCATTTTCCTTTCCTTACATACAAAAGCATCAGTAGCATTCCCAGAAGCCAGGACGTCGGATAACACATCATCACATGTCCGAGACTTCTTGTCCATGCCATTGTTCCCGCGATCCATATCACACGGAATCCACACAAAGATACCAGAAATACGACCATTGCCTGCATCGTCTTGCCTGTTCCTCGTATCGTTCCTCCCAGCACATGCAGAATTCCAAGCATCCAGTAAAACGGACAGAAATACCTCATAATATATACACCATACTCCACAACCTTCTGGTTCGTCGTAAAGACACCTATCACCTGTGGAGCAAATATCAGCAACATAATCCCGGTTAACACCGAATAGCCAGCCCCCATCACAGTAGATATATACATTCCTTTTCTGACTCTGTCCGGCTTTCTGGCGCCAATATTCTGTCCCGCAAATGTAGTTGCGGCCATACTGATGCTCAATACCGGAAGGATGTTAAATCCATCAATCTTTATATATGCTGCAAATCCGGCCATAACCGTTGCCCCGAAACTATTCACGCTCGTCTGTACGATCAAATTCGAAAGTGAAATTACAATATTCTGGATTCCCGTCGGGATTCCGATACGGATGATTTTGGAAAGCAGATGGTCATAGCAGCGGATTTCCTTAATCTTCAACTTATATACATCTTCACTTCTGATCAGAAATCCCCATATAAAAATGCATGATATCAACTGACTGATATCCGTAGCCAGTGCCGCGCCAACGATTCCAAGTTTCAGTCCGACAACCATGATCAGATCCAGGAATATATTTGAAATCGCTGCGATCATCAGGTATACCAGGGAACGTCTGGAATTGCCCACGGCATTCAGAACACCCGCCGACATATTGTAAACTACCGAAAATAAACTTCCGCCAAAATATACCTGCAGATAGATTACCGACTGTTCAAATACCTTGTCCGGTGTTCCCATCAGGCGCAGCATCGATGGTGTCACTGTAATTCCGATTACAGTCAGAAGCACTCCTGCTACCAGCGCGATCGCCATCGTAGTATGTACGGCCTTCCTCACGCCTTCTGTATTTTTAGCCCCATAAAACTGCGAGATCACAACACCTGCACCAGTCGATGCTCCTATGCAGAAACCGATCAGCAGGTTAATGATCGCACCGCTGGATCCGACTGCTGCCAGTGCGTTACTTCCCACATAGTTGCCGACAATAATCGAATCCACCGTATTATATAACTGTTGAAACAAATTCCCCAGAATCAGCGGGATTGCAAAAAAAAGTATTTCTTTCCAGATCACGCCCTCTGTCATTGTCTTCATTTTTTTCATGTTTCTCTCCCTCTTCTGTCTACCATGTTCTAAATTACTATTCTATTCCTATTTTCATTTTCCGGCAATATGTTTTCTTTATATTTCTTTTGATTTTCTCCCGGTATCACAAAAAAATGTATTGACAAAATCACCTGATTCATTGTATAGTATCAATGTTGCATATCACTTATGCATGCTGCCTTGGCTCAGTCGGTAGAGCGTCGCCTTGGTAAGGCGGAGGTCGGCGGTTCGATTCCGCTAGGCAGCTTAAAAGAAAAGCTCTGTAAATCATGATTGATTTACAGAGTTTTTTATTTTTTTAGTTCTTCTTTTCTTTTGCTTTCATTCTGTTCCTTCCGCTTTAACGATTGCCTTCGGCGTACTATACCACACTTTCTGATATGATCCTGTATCCTTTTTCAAAATTGCCTGCATCAGCCGGCATATTTCCATTACCTGATCTTCCATCTTATTGTCAATCGTTCCATACATTTCACCCGACATAATCTTCTGGTGCATTTCTTCACTGTTATTAATCCCGATGATCACTGGAAGTTTCAGATTTTTTTCTTTGTAATAATCATATACCCCAAGTGCCATATCATCGTTATTGCAGATAACAGCCTCTACGTTCTGTACTGCCTCGTCATCTAATGCCGCAAACTTTTCATAAGCCAGCTCTCTCTTCCATTCAGCCAGGATATTTCCCTTCTGATTCAACGGAAGTTCTGCACCCGTTTCCAGGAATCCGCTTGTTCTGCGGATTGCATCAAAATGTGATAAAACGATCAGTATGAGGGTGTATTTATCTATCTTGCATTTTTTACCGTGTTTCATCTTCCGATCACCTTGAAAGCAGCGCATCATATTCACCGCTTTCCATCCTTTCTTTATCCAGTCTTACCGGCTTCAGACAAATATTCTTCATATCTTTTGTCTTTCCTTTCTTTTCTAACATCTGCATGCTTTCATAGCCAAGTCTGTATGTATTTTCTACATAAACGAATGGTTTTTCCCCATTTCTCACCTGCTCCAGCACTGCATCTTCTACCGGCAGACGATATTGTTCTTTCTTACTTTTTAAAGTAGCTGCATAATACTTAAACTCACTCTGCATCGTATCTGTCACTGCCAGAAGATTATTTTTCTACCTTGCATCATCGGTTTCCTCCATCTTTGGAATTGTAATGGTCGCTGTCGTTCCTTCATCCAGTTCGCTCGTGATGGTTACGCCATAATCCTCTCCGTAGATCAGCTGGATCCGTTCGTTTACATTCCGCACACCAATCCCCGATCCGCGTTTGCTCGAAATTACTTTGTTGTGCATGATATGATCTATGGTTTCCTGTGTCATTCCAGGTCCGTTATCTGCTACATCAATTCCAATATCTCCATCCCTATCATAGATCCGGATGGTAATCTCTCCGTCCTCATACATTCCCTCCATGCCATGATAAATCGCATTTTCAAGCAGCGGCTGAATAGATAATTTCGGACACAAGTATTTTAACAATGCCGGATCTGCCTCTATCTGATCGAGTTTACAAGTACCACATTCCATCCGGTATATCCAATCTGCTGGCGCTCAATCAGCCATTTTCCTCCGCTTTGCTCTTCTATTTTATAATTCTTGCAGGCCATTGCCTCTTTCACCGTTTTTTCCTGATACATTTCCGAAGCGATCTCTTTTTCAAATGGATGATACAGTAATCGCCGGTTTGTATCCAGAAGGTAACAGTATGCCGATTTTTGACTCTTATAATGCAGCAATACCTCATCTATCGAATCCGTATAATACTCCAGAAGCAGTACTCCGGACTTCATATTGCCATTTTCCACATATCTTCACACCTGTCAGATGAAAATCTGTAAATACAGTTACAAATACGAACGCATTGATCAGCGTTCCGATTGCAAGCCACGGAACAAACTTTCCAAAACGGCTTCTCGTATTATCTACGATCATTCCATAAATCAAATCCTTACCCAATGCCCCAAATGCAAATGTATACTTTACTCTTCCGGGAATCTTTCCCTGGTATACTACACTGCTCTTACTGTTATTTCCCATTCCTCTTTACTCCTTCTTACATTTTTCTGCACAGCTCTTTAGCATGAATAAAGTTTAACATTTGGGAATGCATATGAACATTTGATATTCTATTCAAAAAATATGAATTTCTATTTGGTATCTACCGAACCTGCCACCGGCAACTTCTCTTGCATACTTTGATATCTACAGGACCTGCCACTGGCAGCTCCTTACGAATACATGGCAATAAAAACAGGGCAGCCTGCGAAAAGACTGCCCTGCATATAAATTGTATTTCCAACTTATTAAAAATTTCTATTTTTCATATCCGTTTGGATTCTGTGACTGCCATCTCCATGTATCGGCACACATCTCA
>ERZ833782.1057-NODE-1057-length-27033-cov-7.272222_pt1 | contig 27033 bp, 19 predicted proteins | sample MGYA00519577_ERZ833782 | MGnify/ENA primary metagenome ERZ833782 (study PRJEB31850, sample SAMEA3708745) | human gut metagenome | biome: human gut; feature: human-associated habitat; material: faeces | place: China | collected 2014 ...
AACCTTCGTTCTTTTGAACAAAAGTTTAAGCACATCGTTGTTTAATTTACAAGGTGCAATTTTCCTTTGCCTTCAGTGAAAAATTGCACCGCGTGTCGAAAATCTTCGTGATTTTCGACCAAGGTACTCAAATGCGTCAGCATTTGACCACTAAAGGTTTCGGATTCTGTTAAATCGAAGCAGTCTTAACCGCTCATCAACAGCTTATTTAGTATACCTCTCCTGATACGCTTTGTCAACACATTTTTTCATTTTTTCCAAAAGTTTTTGCGTATAGCTTGCTCTCCCCTTGTCCATACTGAATCCCGAGGTGAATTTCCATGAAGTATTTCTGCAATCTTACAGCACTGTTGTCCATTGATCAAACGGCTAACAACTGTTTTTACGCACTTTCTCCGGAAATCCGACAGCGCATTCTTCCGCACAGCGCACAGCTGCACACGCGTGAGGAACTGCTGCTCTGCGCCTTCCGTCTGCTGCTGCCGCAGGTACAGCAATAGTAAAAATCCCGAAGCCTATCGCCTCGGGATTTCTTTTTATTTCGCCGCCAGCAAGCACGCATACCGCAGTTTAAGGCGCATTTTCCAGCTTTTCTTCACATTTCTTCCCCAAAGCCGCTGCACGAACAGATCGAGCGCGCGCTCCTCGAACGGTTCAAGCGCGATGCCGCCGTATATGGTTTTCTCAAGCAGACCGTTCACACGCTCGTACTCTCCGGGCTTAACCGACGGCAGTGTGTCCGCAAGCGCCTTATCGGTCGCTGCGGTCTCCCAGCCGAGCGCCGCGTCAATTCCCCAGAGGGAAATCAGCTTGAACATCAGCTTCTGCGACTGCCGCACGCGCTCCTCGATCGACATTCTGCGCCGTCTGCGTTCCGCATGCCACAGCAGGAACGCGCGCGTCAGCTCCATCGCGCACAGCAGCAGCGTGAACAGCACAATAACTATGCCGGCAATACCAAATCCAACCGCAGCCATGTTTTTCACCACAGTCAGCGGCTTGGACTGCTCGGAACCACCGGTGCCGAACGGCTCGACCACCTGATCCGCACCTGACCGATCTTCGTCGATAGCCGCAGTTTTGCGCACCGTATCCGGCAGGCTGACCATCTGCTGCAGCGCAACCGCGTCAAAATAGTAACCCGGCGTCGCATCAACCGGCAGCCAGCCGATACCGTCAAAATAGACCTCAGCCCATGCATGTGCGTCCTGACCGGTCAGCGCAGCTGTTCCGTCCGCGCTGCTCTGCGTTTTGGCAATCGGCAGATAGTAGCCTTCCGCGTAACGTGCGGGAATGCCGTGTGCCCGCAGCGCCTGCACGGTCGCCGAGGCATAAAGCACTGCATTGCCCTTCCGCGAGTCTGTCAGAAAATATGCAATCGGGTCCGCATTATTCGGTGCGGCTTCGGCAGTCTCGCTGTAGCGCACCTGCGCTTTCAGCACCTCGCGGATGCGGCTGAGCGCACTGTAAACGCCGTCATTTTCATCATCATAATCCTGCCAGAACAGACGATTCAGCACAGGCAGCAAATCCTCGTCCGCTGCAGTATATGCATCATACACAAAGCTGCGATAGACCGACTCTGCTTCCGCATAGGCTGCCTGCTCCTCAGTCTGCGGGCTGCTGACCCAGCTCTCCGCGACCATGAGCTCCGACGGCCGCGTACCCGAAACCTCGGTCACCGTATAATTGCGGATGCCGAACAGACCGCGCCCCTTAAGCAGCGCGTCCCTGCGTTCGCGCACGTCACCGTCCGTTACCTTTTCCATCGAAGCCGGTGCATACACCGCGTCGCGCGAAGCGTTCTTCACCGACACCTCGACCGTGTTGGTCTCCGGTGCATCGCCGGTCAGCCGATAGTATGCCGCCGACTGTGTAAACGGGTCAAAGCCCTGTGTCTGCAGCCAGTCCAGCATGCCGATGTTTTCTCCACCGTAGACGGCATCCGGCAGCGGCTTCCATGTGCCGTTTTCATATTTTCCGCCGGTAAATCCGCGCAGATAGACCGACTTTTCCTGTTCCGTGTGTACATTCAGCATAGTTTCGCTGCTCTCGTGCAGAAGGTTCGCCCGAGAAAGCTCGCCCTGCGGCAGCGTATCCCTGCCGTAGCGCAGATCGTGCACCGTCTGCTTGATATTCTGCCGCAGACGATCGACCGACGGCATTTCCGTGCCGGACAGTCCCACCGCACAGGCACACAGCACCGCCGATATGCCAAGGCACCATGCAACCGCTCTGCGGGTGATCGCGCGGCTGCCGCTCGTCATGTGCAGACCCAGCTGCCCCGCTGTCAGCAGCACAAGCGCCAACGGATAGAATCCCTCGCCGAACAGCGAAAGCAGCAGCCAGAATACGCTGATGAACGCCGCGAGCCGGCTGCTCTGCCGGCTGACCGCATACCACGACAGCAGCCCGATGAGCACCGCCGCCAACAGCGCAAACGCCCATACATCCCGCTCGGAGGCTGTGCCGGAAAACAGCGCGAGACCGCCTTCATGCACCGTATTCCACCGGTCGAGCATGGTGTTGAGCCACGCACGGCCGCCTGCAATGTATCCGCGGAAACCGGTCACGATCAGCACGGCCGGAACGGGTGCAAGCGCCAGCAGCTGCGCCGCCGGAATGCGTTTCGCCGCAAAATCCGCCGCAGCGCCGCACAGTGCGCTGAGCGCGGCAGCCGCAAACACGGCAGCAAGGGACGGTGCGCGGCCGTTCCACAGCCGCTGCATGGTCAGCAGCGAACCGCTCAGCAGCAATGCCGCCAGCAGCGCCATCCATCCGGCGGCCAGATATGGATTTGTCCGTTCGCCGGGTCGATACCGCCGAATCTCAGCCTGCTTCATCGTTTACTCCTATGACTCAGCATACCACGCGGTACACTTCATTGATATCCTGTTCGGCCGGCAGCTCCATGATGCTGCACGAGCCGCTGCCCTCCACACGGACGGTCTTGATGCCCGAAACCGCACTCAGCACCAGTACGCCGACGCGGCTGTCCAGTCCGCTGAGATCCTGCTCATAGCGTCCTGCGGAAAAGATGAGCAGGCGCGTGAAATACCGGTCCAGATGCTCCATGACAAAGTACCGCAGGCCCGAACCGCCGGTCTCCTGCACCGGAAAGCTGAGCCAGCGCGGCAGAAGTTCGTGAAAATCCCGCTCCGTGCATATTTCAAACCGCTCTATGCCTTGTTTCGTCGGTACGACGGTGCAGAACGGCACGCCGCGGCGAATCAGCCGCTCGGCAACGGACGATGCAATGGCGACAGCCGCATTCAGCTCCTGCTGTGCCTCCGGTCCGGCCAGATGGCTGCGGCCGAAATCCGGCAGCAGCGCGATATTGTAATGAGAAGGAGCGCTCGCCTGACGAACGATCAGCTCATCCGTCTTGCCGGACAGCTTCCAGTGGATGGTTCGTATATCATCACCCGGGACATAGTCGCGGATGTCGAACATTTCGCTTGCATCGCTGCCCTTACGGTTCTGCATAACGCCGTCATTGCGCGTTGCGCCGACCGTTGCGCTTGACAGCTCGGTTAAAACACGCACATGATGCGGGTAGACCACCGTGCAGATTTCGGTGAACGGCTTTGCCTTGCTGCTGAACAGCCCAAACATATCCCGCACCTGCACCGAAATGCAGCGGAACGTGACCTTGCCGCACCAGACGAGCGGCACACCGATGGTATACTCCTGCTGATCGTCCGCCAGGTCGAACACCAGATATTTATGCACGCTCACGCCGAACATATCGTTGCGGGATTCCACCTCGACCAGAATGCTCTGTGCCGCCAACAGCCGCCGTTTCGGCGCAAACGTGAACGTCATCGGCACGGTTTCGCCTTCCCGCCCGCCGGATTTAACACGCACAGAGGTGCGCAGCAGCCGCGCATCCCTGCGGGTGAGCAGCGCCATCAGCGCCGCCAATACCACCAGAACGATGAGCGCCGCCAGCAGAAACGGCTTGCTGAACAGGAGCAGCAGCACGAGCAGCGCCGCATACAGCAGCGCGAACGCCAGCCGGTTTTTCCACATAGCGCCTCACTCCTCTGCGTGCGCGGGCTTGATCTTCGCCATGATCTCCTCCAGCACCTGCTTTGCGGCAACGCCCTCCACGCGCGCCTGCGGGCGCAGCGCCAGACGGTGTGCACATACATCAACGAACACGTTCTGCACATCCTCGGGCACAACGTAGTTGCGCTCGCGCAAAATCGCGCCTGCGCGCGCCATCCTGACCAGTGCGGACACGCCGCGCGGCGAAATGCCCAGCTCCACCAGCGGATGGCTGCGGGTCTGCTCGCACAGACGGATGGCGTACGCCAGCACGCCGTCGGTCATGCGCACCGAGGTCAGGTAGTTCTGCACCTCAAGCAGATTCTGCGCGTTAGTCACCGCGCGGATCTCCTCCAGCGGATTGCTGTACCGCTGTGCGTTGATGATCTTCATCTGGTTTTCGAGGGTCGGGTAGCCGATGGACAGGCTGACCATGAAACGGTCGATCTGGCTCTGCGGCAGCGGCTGCGTACCGGCAGAACCCAGCGGATTCTGGGTCGCAATGCAGATAAACGGCGCGGGCAGCGCGTGCGTTTCGCCGTCCACCGTGATGGTGTGCTCCTCCATGACCTCAAGCAGCGCGGACTGCGTTTTCGGTGAGGTACGGTTGATCTCGTCGGCCAGCAGCAGCTGACAGTTCGCCGCGCCCTCGCGGTACTCGAACCTGCCGGTCTCGCGGCTGTACATCGTAAAGCCGGTGATGTCGGACGGCAGCGTATCCGGCGTAAACTGAACGCGCTTGTTGCTCAGTCCCAGCGCGCGGGAAAACGCCACAGCGAGCGTGGTCTTGCCCACACCGGGACAGTCCTCCAGCAGCACATGGCCTCCGGCATAAATGGTCATCAGGATCTTCTCGACAATATCTTTTCTGCCGATGAACGCCTTATTGACCTCGGCAATGATCTGCTTGGATTGTTCAACAATCATTCTGTTTCTCCTTCATCTTCTGCGGAAGTGCTGTTATCTTCTGTGGAAGTGCTGTCCGACGGTTCGGACGGAATGACGATCTCGTGCTTGCCGTCCGGCATTGGCAGAACCGTCGCATCGTCCGCCGAGGTGTCGGCAGAGCCGGTGTCCTTGCCGGTGCTGTCACCGGACGGCTCATTTGCTGCATCGTCGTCGATGGTCGGCGGTTCGCTGGTATTGCCGTTTGAGGTGTCAGTGTCCGTGCCGGGATTCGGCTCCGGAACCGGCGTCAGGTCATCCTTCTCATCCGGATTCCTGTTCTGATCATCCGGCTCAACCATTTCCGGCTCCTGCTTTTTCGGCGCAAACTCAAAGCTGAGCTTGTCCACTTCCGGATAGTGAGTATCTACAGTGGTGCCCTCTTCAAATTCCGATGCGCCCGGAATCCACTCACGATGCCACAGCATTCTGCGGATACGATTCTCGACCGGCAGCAGGATTTCCTCCATTTTGGCATGGATTTCCTCCTCGGCTGCATCCGGCATGCCTGCAGCGACAGCTGCATACATTTCCGCATAGTTTTCATATCCCGCCATCGGGTAGATCCATTTTTCAATGAAACGAAGATAAGCCTCCTCATCTCCCCAGGCAAGAATGTAGATTTTGATCCTGCTTTCATCAATACCGAAGGAATATCCCTCACCCGGTGTGAAATTCAGCAGCTCCGGCGGATTGCCATCCATGAAGGTCATGGTCAGCGTATCGCTCTCCACCCCTCGGAACGCATCCTGCTCAATGCCGGCCAGACCGCTTTCCAGGACGAGATATTCCAGGTTTTTGGTATTGGAGAAGGCTCCCTCACCGATATAATCCAGGCGCCAGCCATCCAGCAGTCCCAGTGTTTCACTATCCAGATCAATCGTGGTCTTGTCGGACGGCGCACCGATCAGCGTAATATAATCTCCCCGTACACGATACGGATAGAACTCCGAGGGTTCCTCTACCTTCGTTTCTGCGCCAAGCATGGTGCGGATATCGTTCTTCACATCCACGAGTTTCTGTTTAACTGCCGCATCGGTTTCTGCATACAGATCCTCCCATGTTCCATTGAACATCAGGTCCATCATGGTGTTGTCCCACAGATTCATGTAGCCGGTCGCATTCGGTGTGTCCATGCTGCCGAGCAGCGAATAGCGCCATTTCTTTACATAAGACGGTGCAATATCGTCTCCGGTCTCCCAGGCGGATCTGATGTGAACCCGCTGCAGCGTATCCTGCCACGTCCATTCATAGTTAAAGGTAAACGCGGAGGATGCACTGAATGTCAAAAGCTGCGGCACATTGCCGAAATCAGCAATCGTGATATCCTCCAGCGCACTGCATGCACTGAACAGACCGGTGTATATGCTGCTGTTATTTTCAAAGCCCCGTGTAATGGAAACACCGGTCAGGCTCTTGCAATCCACGAACGAGTTCATATCCAGGCGCTGTATATAGCCGTTCAACTCCAGCTTCGTGATATTTGTGCTCTGGAATGCCGCCTCACCGACCTCGCTGACGGCTGTAACGACCTCACCCTCCAGACCGGAATCGGCAAACACATAAGCATCAATATACTGCAGGTCCGGCAGTTTATCCCAGTTGATGGTAAACGAGCCCTCGGCGCCGTAAAACGCCTTATCGAACAGCTCTATCGTCCCCTCCGGCAAGGCAAGCTCCCCTTCGGTGTGCCTGCCGGCACGCAGACCGAGCCAGTCCTTGCCGTCGCTCGCGCCGTACAGCATTTTCGTGCTGCCGATATCTACAACATCGTAGCGCTGCACACCGGATTCCTCAATGAAATACGTCCAGTCCTCACCGTAGCCGATTCCCCCGGTCGGGGAATACATCACCGTTGCCTGTGCTCCCGTGCTGACCGCATACTCGCCCATATTGATGGACAGCGCGTTGGACGCGATAAAGTTCAGCGAGGTACAGTTATCAAACGCCGCATTGCCGACAGACACCTCTCCGTTCGCATCAATCATGATGCCCTCCAGATTGGAGCAGCCGTAAAACGCCTGTGCACCGATATTTGTCAGCGATTCCGGCAGAAGCGCCCACTGCAGCTTCTGACTGCCTGCAAACGCACCGTCCGCCAGTGTGGTCACCCACAGCGGATTGCCGTCCGCATCCTGAATCGTGCCGTCAAACTCGGTCTTAGCCGGGTCACCGGCCATCAGCACAACCTCCGCGCTGCGCTCGTCTGTGTAGTAGGTCTCGCCCCGGCTGTTGGTCTGCAGGACGATTGCGCGGACATCCGTAATGCCTGCCGCGTCAAGCTGCGCCTGCACGTTCTCTGCCTGCGCCTTCCCGCCGCACAGGATGGTATCCACATTGCTGCTTCGGAAACTGTCCGGGGCGATTGCAATCCCGTCTTCGCCCTCGGGCAGAATGATAGTTTCAACCTTTTCCGCGTCCGCAAATGCGCTCGGACCGATGGCGCCGACACCGCTCGGCAGAGTATAATATCTGGTCTGTGCCCGCACATGGGTGAGCGTTTTGTTCCCCTCGGCATCCTTCTCCAGATAAGCACCATCGTGTGATTCCCAACTGCCGTCCGAGGATGCAACGTTCACACGCATGCCCTCCAGCGCAGTTTCGTTACTGATCACGAAAGCATGAAATACGTCCGGCTCCACAATAATAACGCCGCTGTCCATACCGCCAAAGTCGATTTTCGGCAGGTCGCAGGCAGCTTTCGCCTGCAGGACCAGTCTGGTCACCTGTGTTGCGTTCGGCAGCGTCACCTTCTCTACATTTTTCGGAACGGTCAGCTCGGTCATATCATACGGAATGCCGAGGTATGCACTGCCGTCCGCATTGGTAAGAATACCGTCCGCGGTTGCGGCATACGCTGTGCTGCCCGCATCCACAATATAGCCCTTCCTGACCTTGATGCCCTTTACGGCTGTCTGTGTGCCTTCCGTCTGTTCGCTGTAGTTTTTCGTGTTGACATACCGCACCGTATCCGGGATTTTGATGTAATCAACCTCATGCAGGGTGTTTTCCGTGCCCATATCCACCGCCTGCACATACTTCGGTACCTCGAGCACACTGCCGGGATCGCCCTCATAGCCGGTAAGTGTCTGCATGTAGATGAATTTCTGGGTGATTGAGAACTTCGGTGCGCTGACCGGCAGCTCCGATTCGGTCTCGTCCCAAGAATCCGCTGCAGGACCGTCTGCGGCATCGCCCTGCGAACGGGTTACCGCGCCGGTATCCATGTCATACCAACGGATTTTGACCTGCACTATATAATTATCCTCCAACGGGACCATATCCGCAGGCTCGATAACACGACGGCCCGCCGCCGGATGATACATCCACGGAATCAGCTTGCCGTCCTCCAGCCAGCCGGGGAACAGCGCGGACAGACGTTCCTCTCCCAGCAGATCTCTCTGATAGCTGTACAGGTCGATTACCTTGCTCTCATCATCCGGATCAAAGCTGGTATCCTTATATGGATTGAGCAGGATATCACTGCTGAACTGACCGTTTTTATCGCTTTCCGTCAGCCTGCGGTTGAGGATGAAGATACGGTTTCGCTCCAGCGTGTAGGTAACATCCGAGTAGTCCTTCCACGCACCTTCTGCACTGAAGCGGTAAGACGCACTGATTTTGATCTCGGTCGCATCGCTCGGAATCTCATCCAGAGTCTTATCATATTCTCCGGTTGCCTCATTAAAGAAGCTGAAGAAGGTATCGCCGATCCAGATACCGTTGATACGGACGAACACGCCGAAATGCAAATCGCTGTTGTCTGCACCCTTCAGGTTGCTCCAGTAGTAAATGTTGCCGTTGTGGTCATTTACATAGGTTTCCAATGCATTGTAAATCTTGCGGGCAGTGATGTTTTTCTGACCGGCGTACAGCGCAGACGGGTCTGCCTCTCCCGAACTATTCTGCGGCTGCCGAATAACAACCTCCTTTACTGTGTTGTCATTCACATTCCCTTCATAATACGGCTTACTGATCGGATCGTGCTCACCGAAGATGCCTACGCTGGTCTTTCCGGAATCCGGCTCCCGCATGGTATCCGCAATGGAGCCGCCCTGTCCTGATGGCGGGGCAGCCGTGCCGCCGCCATTCGTATTGTCCGAACTGCCGCCGCCCGGCTTGCTCGGCTTATTATTGCCCGGCGCGGACGGCTCTCCCGGGGCATTCGGCGTATCAGGCTTTGCCGGATTTGCCGCGCCGCTATTGCCGCCCGGATTTTCTCCTGTGCCGGCGCCGCCGTTTCCGGGCACAACGGCAGTCGTGCCGCCCGGTCTGCCGCCGATGATGACATCCGCGCTGTCGCGGTCATTCGTCACGTTATATACGATATCGCCGGAGCTGCTCGCCGTCATGCTCGTGTCTGCCGTGCCGCCGGCAACCGAGAGCGGGTCGGAGAAATTCTCCTGCATGCGCTCGCGCTGGAACATGAAATCCGCACTGCTGTCGTTTTGCGGGCCGCTGGTATCGTCCGCGCCGCTGTCCTGCTCCCAAAGCTCGCTGTCGTCCTTTTCTACCGTGCTGTCGCTGCCCTTTACGTCCTGATCGTCATCAAAATGCACCTGATTGGCATTGAAGCCGCGCTCCGTGTCCGAGGGGTGAAAATGATTGCCCGAGCGGTACGACGAAACGCCCAGAACCGTGCCCGTTGTCAGCGCTGCGGCGGCTGCCGCACCGAGTACGGTTTTGGTCAGTATTGCCCGCGACAGCAGAATCTTATCCAGCTTTCCCATCAGTTCCTCTTTTCTCTTCTCTGCAGAAATTTGCCGATATTACGCTGCAGTGCCTGAAAATCGACCGGTTTTGCGTAATGACCGTTCATGCCGCTCTCGACGGACAAGCGCTCGTCCTCGACAAACGCATCTGCCGACAGCGCAAAAATCAGGATGCTCTTCGCATCCGGACGCTCCATCGCACGAATGGTGCGGGCCGCCGTGCGGCCGTCCATTACCGGCATCTGCACGTCCATCAGAATAAAATCGTAGTAGTTTTCCGGATGATCTGCGAACATATCCACCGCGATCTGTCCGTTTTCGGCCTTCTCGATCTCGGCGCCCATCTCCTGCAGCACCTCGACCATGATCATCGCGTTGATCTCGTTGTCCTCGACAAGCAGGATGCGTCTGCCGCGGAACGCATCCGCGTTCTCCTCCGCGGATGTGCGAGACGGCTCTGCCGCCGGTTCCGCAGGCTTTTCAGCAACCGGCAGATGCAGATACACCGAGAAATCCGAGCCTCTGCCCGGCTGGCTCTCCACCACGATCTCGCCGCCCATCAGCTTGACAAGCTGGTCAGTGATGGCCATGCCGAGACCGGTGCCGCCGTATTTTCGAGAGGTCCCCACGGTCTCCTGCTCGAACGGACGGAAAATACGGCTGATAAACGCCGGCTGCATACCGATGCCGGTATCGTGTACGCGGATCATCATATCCGCCACGCCGTTCCGCAGCATCATCTGCCGGAAGGTGACAATAATTTCACCCTCGCTCGTAAATTTGACCGCATTAGACAGAAAATTGATGATAATCTGGCTGATGCGCAGCTCATCGCCAAGGACGTAATCCACGGCCACACCGTCAAAGTTGACCTCGTAGCGGATGCCGTGGCTGTCGAGGTTTTTCGCAAACATATCGTACAGGCGGTCACCCAGCTCCCGCAGGCTGAACACCTTGTTTTCCAGTTCGACCTTGCCCGCCTCGATACGCAACATATCCAGAATGTCGTTGATGAGCGCGAGCATGTGATCGGACAGCTCATCCGCCTTGGTCAGATACTGCATCGCCGGTGCATTCACCTCGAGGTGGTTCTCCGCAAGCGTCAGCATCCGATAATGCCGTTCATCGGGGTACGGATCTCGTGCGACATGCGCGACAGGAACGTGGTCTTGGACCGGCTCTCCTCCTCGCTCTGTGCAAGACGGTCCTCGTACTGTTCAATCCGCCCGCACAGCCCGGTCATGCGGCTGAAGCAGAACAGATCATATCCATCGTCCTCACTGCGGGTCACATTCAGCTGCACCCATTCGCCGTTCTTTGTCCGAAGGACGGTCTCGAACGGCTGCGCTCCGTCCCACGCACGGTATTTCTTCCAGACAGAAACGCCGTTCTGCCCGTCCTCCAGCGCGTCCGCAAGCAGCATAACATCCTGCCGGAGCTGCTCGAACGTCACACCGAGCAGGCTCTGCATATCGCCTGCCGCACAGATCGGCGGCAGGTCGTGCTGACGCATGATAAGGCATACGTCATTGCTCTGTTGATCCATCTTGTACAGCAGAATCTCATCTGCCCGCCGGAGTGCGCTCCGTTTTTTATCCGCGCACTGCCTGCGGTTCCGCAGCGCAGCACACAGGAGCACAACCGCCAGCAGTGCCTCAGCACAGCCGATCACCACCAGCAGAAAGTGCTCACCCAGCATTTCCAGCCCATCCGTTATGTGCATTCCTTCACCTGCCAAATTTCATTTTTACTCTTTTCTATATTTTTCATCCAGTCGATGCCTGCATATCCATTTATACATAATAGCTCCTATATCTGTCGATTGACAACATTTTTCCCCAATACAACCGCTCTCTCCGACAAATTTCTCCCCAAAAAGCACAAAAAGGATACAGAACGGTACTGTTCTGTATCCTCTTGTATCAATTTGGTTTTAAGCTGAATTACAGCTTTGCCAGCTCGGAGGCAATCAGCTTGTTGATGATCTGCGGGTTGCCCTGACCCTTGGAAGCCTTCATGCACTGGCCTACGAGGAAGCCGGTAACATTCTTGCCTGCCTTGAAGTCGGCAACAGCCTTTTCGTTCTTGGCAATAACGTCCTGTACGATGGCCAGAATTGCGCCCTCGTCGGATACCTGCTTGAGACCCATGCGGTCAACGATGGCCTCAACGGTCTCGTCGGTCTCGAACATGCTCGGCAGGACCTTCTTGCCTGCGTTGCCGGAGATGGTGCCGGCCTCGATCAGCTTAACCAGAGCAACCAGCTTGTCCGCGGTCATCTTGGTCTCGCGGAGGCTTACGCCCTTGTCGTTCAGGTACTTGGAGATATCGGACAGAATCCAGTTTGCAGCAGCCTTGGGCTTAACCTGCTTTGCGGCAGCGTCGAGCAGCTCGGCCTTTTCAAAGCTGTCGGACAGCAGACGCGCCTCCATGGCGGTCATGCCGTACTCGTTGAGGTAACGCTCGTAACGGGTGATCGGCAGCTCCGGAACCTCGCTTTCGATCCGGTGCAGCCACTCGTCGGAAATCTCGACGGCGATCAGGTCCGGATCCGGGAAGTAACGGTAATCCTGTGCGTCTTCCTTGGTACGCATTACCGTGTTCTTCAGCTTAACGTCGTCCCAGCGGCGGGTCTCCTGCTGGATTTCGCCGCCGTTCTCTACAACCTCGATCTGGCGTGCAATCTCGTAATTGATCGCACGAACCGCACCGGAGAAGGTGTTGATGTTCTTCATCTCGACACGGGTGCCCAGCTCGGTGGAGCCTTCCGGACGGATGGAAACGTTAACGTCGCAGCGGATGGAGCCTTCCTCCATCTTGCAGTCGCAAATGTCGAGGTAGGACAGGGTGGTCTTGATCATTTCAAGGAATTCCTTCGCCTCGGCAGAGGAATGCAGGTCGGGACGGGTTACCATCTCGATCAGCGGTACGCCGCAGCGGTTGAAGTCAACGATGGTGCCGTCGATCTCGTCATGCAGCAGCTTGCCCGCATCCTCCTCGAAGTGGATGCGCTCGAGACGGCAGGAGTGCTTCACGCCGTCCACATAGAAGAATACCTCGCCGTTCTCGCAGATCGGCACATCAAACTGAGAGATCTGATATGCCTTCGGCAGATCGGGGTAAAAATAGTTCTTACGGTCAGCCTTGCACAGCTGATTGATGGTGCAGCCGGTAGCCTTGCCCATCTTTGCGGCGTAGTGTACAACCTGCTTGTTGAGTACCGGCAGTGCGCCCGGCATACCGGTGCAGACCGGGCAGGTGTGGGTGTTGATCGGTGCGCCGAAGCCAGTGGAGCACGAGCAGTAGATCTTGCTCTTGGTGGACAGCTCCGCATGCACTTCCAGACCGATGACAGCTTCGTATTTCATGTTTGTCTTCCTCCCTTACAGTGCAGCGATGATGTTCTTGAGACCGGACGCCTGCTCAAAGGCCAGACCGGCGTTCAGCAGCGTCTGCTCGCCGAAGCGCGGACCGATGAGCTGCATGCCGACCGGCATGTGGTTCTCATCAAAACCGCACGGCTGAACCAGACCCGGCAGACCGGCGATATTGACGGAAACCGTGCAGATATCGCCTGCGTACATCTCGAGCGGATTGGTGGTCTTGGAGCCGATCTCGTAAGCCGTGGTCGGCGCAACCGGCGTCAGGATGACGTCGCACTTCTCAAATGCGTTTGCAAACTCCTCGCGGATCTTGCGCTGTGCCGCACGAGCCTTCTTGTAGTACGCATCGTAGTAGCCGGAGGACAGAACGTAGGTGCCCAGCATGATGCGGCGCTGTACCTCGGCGCCGAAGCCCTCGGAACGGCTCTTGGTGTACAGCTCGATGATGTCATCGCCTGCATTCGGGGTACGGTAGCCGTACTTTACGCCATCGAAACGGGCCAGGTTGGAGGAAGCCTCTGCGGAAGAGAGGATGTAGTAGATCGGCAGTGCATACTCAACGAGCGGCAGAGAGATCTCGAATACCTCTGCGCCGAGTGCCTTGTACGCCTCTGCAGCCGCCATAACGTTCTTGCGAACGGCATCCGAGATGCCCTCGCCGAAATACTCCTTCGGCAGACCGATCTTGAGACCCTTGACGTCTGCGTTCAGGTTGGCGCGCAGCGAGCCTTCAAACGGGGTCTTGACAGAAGTGGAATCATGCAGCGGATCGTGACCGGTAACCGCATCGAGCAGCATGGCAGCGTCCTCAATGGAGCGGCCGAACGGGCCGATCTGGTCGAGAGAAGACGCGAATGCGATCAGACCGTAACGGGAAACCGCACCGTAGGTCGGCTTGAGGCCGACAACGCCGCAGAAAGAAGCCGGCTGACGGATAGAGCCGCCGGTATCCGAGCCGAGCGCCAGCGGAGCCTCGCCTGCTGCAACAACAGCAGCGGAGCCGCCGGAGGAACCGCCTGGTACACGGTCGAGACCATGCGGGTTGTGGGTCGGGTGCATAGCCGAATTCTCGCAGGAGGAGCCCATTGCGAACTCGTCCATGTTGGCCTTGCCGGTGATGACCGCATCGCAAGCAATCAGCTTCTCCATAACGGTTGCGTTATACGGCGGCTTGAAATTGCCCAGCATCTTGGACGCGCAGGTGGTCAGCGTGCCCTTGGTGCAGATGTTGTCCTTAATTGCAATCGGAATACCGGCCAGAGCGGAAAGCGTATCGCCGCTTGCGCGCTTCTTGTCTACAGCCTCAGCCTGCGCGAGCGCTGCTTCCTCGGCTACGGTAACGTAGCCCTGAACCTTATCCTCTACCGCCTTGGTGCGGGCAAAAACGTCCTTTGCCAGCTCTACTGCGGAGATCTCCTTTTTGCCGAGCAGCTCGGACAGCTCGGACGCAGTTTTTTCGTAAAGTGCCATGATTCTGTCCCCTCCTTACTCGACAACACGCGGAACTGCTACGCCGCCGCACTGGAAGTCCGGTGCATTCGGCTCGATCAGCTCATCCGGCGTGAATTCCTGGATCACTTCGTCCTCGTGGAACGCATTCTTGCGCTCGGTGTTGATAACATCGGTGATGTCGCCCAGGTCAAGCTCAGCCAGCTTGTCCACCATTGCGACGATACCCTGCATGTCATCGGCCAGACGGTCGAAAATGCCGCCGGTCGAATCCAGACGTGCCAGGGACGCGATGTGCTCAATTTCTTTTCTGGAAATTGCCATGTCGTTTGCCTCCTAATTATTTATCTTAAATCTATGATACGAATTTTATGATCTATCGTAGGACGGGGTGCCCTACGGCATATCTTATTTAAGCGTTTCCTCTGCCTTCTTCAATCATCGTGCGAAACTCTTCTTCGGTCAGCACCGGAACACCCAGCTCCGCTGCCTTCTGCAGCTTGCTGCCGGCATTCTCGCCTGCGACAACGTAGCTGGTCTTTTTCGAGACCGAACCGGCCGCTTTGCCGCCGAGGGACTCGATCAGATCGTTGATCTCCTTGCGGGTATAGAGCGTCAGGCTGCCGGTCGCCACAATGGTCTTTCCTGCGAGCAGGTCGCTCTTTGCAGTCTTTTCACCGATAAAGTTGACGCCGTGTGCGCGCAGCTTTTCGATGAGTGTATGCGACTGCGGCAGCTCCCGCCAAGCGGCGATGCTCTCCGCGGTGGTCTGTCCGATGTCGCGGATCTCGGTCATCTCCTCGACCGGCGCAGTCAGCAGCGCATCGAGCGAGCCGAAATGGTCGCTCAGGATGCGGCCCGCCTTCTGGCCGACATGCCGAATGCCGAACGCGAACAACAGCCGCGACAGGTCGCGGGTCTTGCTCGCTTCAATCGAGCGGACAAGATTGTTCGCCCAGACGTCCACCTTTTTGCCGAGCGGCAGCAGCTGCTCGACCGTCAGGTCGTACAGATCAGCCGCCGACTTGACCAGTCCGGCGTCGATCAGCTTCTGCAGGTTGCCCTCGCCGCAGCCGTCGATGTCCATCGCGTCACGCGACGCAAAGTGCATCAGGTTGCGCAGCAGCTGTGCCGGACAGGACGCGCTCGTGCAGCGGATGGCGGCTTCGTCCTCGTCATCGTAGACTGGAGCGCCGCACACCGGACAGACCTTCGGGAACTCGTACGGAACCGAATCCAGCGGGCGCCGGTCCTTTTCCACGCCGATGATCTCTGGGATGATCTCTCCTGCCTTGCGTACAGAAACGATGTCGCCCACGCGGGCATCGAGCTGACGGATAAAATCGCGGTTGTGCAGCGTTGCACGCGAAACCGTTGTACCGGCAAGCCTTACCGGCTCAAGCACGGCATTCGGTGTCAGCACGCCGGTGCGTCCCACCGTGATGACGATATCCTTGAGCAGGGTCTGCTTGACCTCGGGCGGGTACTTGTACGCCGCCGCCCACCGAGGAAATTTCGCGGTCGAGCCGAGCGTTTCGCGCTGCGCGAAGGAATTGACCTTGACAACAGCACCGTCAATGTCGAAATCCAGTTCACCGCGGGTCTCGCCCATGTTCTCGATTTCGCGCCGCACGTCCCGCGGGTCGGTGTAGACCGGATAGCGCGGGCTTGTCGGGAAACCGAGGCTCTTGAGGTAATCGAGCGCCTGCACATGGCTTTCCATCGGCAGCTCGTCGCTGTTCTGGATGTTGAAGCAGAAGATGGACAGCTTTCTTTCCCGCGTAATTTTGCTGTCCTTCTGCCGCAGAGAACCCGCCGCCGCGTTGCGCGGATTGGCAAGCAGCGGCTTTTCATGCAGCTCCAGTTCGGCGTTGAGCGCATCGAACACGGACTTTTTCATGTAGACCTCACCGCGCACAATGAGATGCGGCGGTGCGTTCTCCAGCTTTTTCGGGATGTCCTTGATGGTTTTGAGGTTCTTGGTTACGTCCTCGCCCACCTGACCGTCACCGCGTGTCGCACCGCGGACGAACACGCCGTCCACATATTCGAGCGCGACCGAAAGGCCGTCGATCTTGTACTCGACAACGTACTCCGCCTGTCCGACGGCATTCTCCACACGGGAATAGAACTCGCCGAGTTCGTCAAACGAGAAAACATCCTGCAGGCTTTCGAGTGGGTAGGCGTGCGTCACCTTGGCAAAGCGGCTGCTCGCCGTACCGCCGACCCGCTGGGTCGGAGAGTTCGCGTCCGCCATCTCCGGATGCTCGGCCTCGAGCGTGCGAAGCTGACGCTGCAGCATATCGTACTCATAGTCGGTGATCTCGGGCGCGTCCTCGTTATAGTATTTTTCGTTGTGATACCGCAGCTGCTCCCGCAGAGCGGTAATCTGCTCACGCACGTCCATAATAAAACTCCTTTGGTGTGAGCAAATACTCACACAGATTAAGTATACCAAATGACGAGCAGTTTTTGAAGTATTATTTTCCGATTTCGTGAGAAATATCCGAATTTTCCTCGTAATCGCGGATTTCGCCGAGCAGATCAGAGCCGGAGCCGCCGATATAGGTGTACCGTTCGGGCACCGTGCCGACGATAACCGTGTCCGTGACCGGGTATGTCGAGACGATTTCCCGGTCTTCCCCGCCAAACGGCGTGAGAATGCGGAAGCCGGCGTGTACCTCAATGAGAATCCGGTGGCGCGTCTGGTTGATGCCCGCCGAGGTAAACGCGCTGACGAACCGCGCCTCCATCTGAGCAAGTCCCGCAAGACCGACCTTCACCCTCGGACCCATTCCGGTAAACAAATTGGGCGCGAATACCGTGCCGAGCGGCACCTCAGTCTGCGTTTCCTCCAGATAATCCAGCCGGTCAAACAGACCGTTGACGATACGCGCCTTCACCTTTCCGACTGCGATAATATCCGTACGCAAGGCCGTGATGTGGTTGTCGCTGTCGCGCTCAAGCACCACAAGGTCGGCAAATTCGTCCGGATGGGAGAAAACCTCGTCCTCCATCAGCGTGTTGATCTCCTTGATGGCGCTGTCCTCGCAGACGTTGACGGCGTACTCCATGAAAATGCGCTGAAAGCGTATGGTCAGCAAGCCAAGACCAACCGCTACTATCAGTATCAGTATGACAAGTGCCAGTCTCCTGCCGTTTTTTCGTCTGCGCCGCATAATACCACCCCATTCAGCGTATGCGGCATACGTTTGTATAATCACCTTGTCGCACCCTGCGGTAAAGCGTTACAATATATTTCTCTATTAAGAAACTGTCCTAAACCGTCCTAAACTGTTTTACTATTATTATCTACCAATATATATTCCCCTTTTAACAGATTAGGACACATTAGGACGGTTATTTTACATAACCGCTTAACCGTCACGTTAATTACTAACCACTAATTACCAATTCGCAATCACCAATTAACAAAAAAGAAGCACCCGATAAATCAGGTGCTTCTTTGCGCTTAACAGCTAAATGAGGAATTAGTCCTCGTAATCCTCGCCGTCCTCGAGCAGAGCACGGATGGACAGAGATACCTTCTTCTTCTCGTCGTTGATGTCGATGATCTTAGCCTCGACAACCTGGCCAACCTCCAGCTCGTCCTCCGGCTTTGCGATGCGGTGATCAGCGATCTGAGAAATGTGGATCAGGCCGTCAACGCCCGGTACGATCTCAGCGAATGCGCCGAACGGCATGAACTTGAGGATCTTAACCTCAGCAACAGAGCCGATGTCGTACTTGGACTTGAATACGTTCCACGGATTGTCCTCCTCGCGCTTGTAGCCGAGGGAGATCTTCTTGTTTTCCTTATCCAGACCGATAACGAATACCTTTACCTTGTCGCCAACAGAAACGACCTCGGACGGGTGCTTGATGCGGCCCCAGGACAGCTCGGAGATGTGAACCATGCCGTCCACGCCGCCGATGTCTACGAATGCGCCGTAGGAAGTCAGGGACTTAACGGTGCCGTCGTACTCGTTGCCGATCTCGATGGTGTTCCAGATCTGCTCAGCAGCAGCCTTGCGAGCCTCCTGCTGGATCTGACGGATAGAACCAACAACGCGCTTGCGCTGACGGTTGATCTCGGTGATATAGAAGGACTGCTTGGTCTTAACCAGCTGGCTCATCGGCTGATCCTTCGGTACGCCGGTCTGGGATGCCGGGATGAATACGCGTACGCCGAATGCAGTTGCTACAACGCCGCCGCGGTTCTCCTCAACGATGGTGCCCTCAACCGGAGTATGCTCCTCGTAAGCCTTCTCAACGGTCTCCCAGCCCTTCAGCTGATCAACGCGCTTCTTGGACAGAGTGATGGTGCCCTCGCCGTCGTTTACGCGAACAACAACAGCCTCGATCTCGTCGCCAACGTGGATGTTGGCAGCTACGTCGTAGTTCGGGTCGTCAGACAGCTCACCCAGCGGGATATACGCAGTGTGCTTAACGCCCAGATCTACCTGTACGTCGTTATTGGAAATACCTACAACGGTGCCGGTTACCTTTTCTCCATTATTTAAAGTCTTGAAGGACTCCTCCAGCATTGCTGCAAAGTCCTCACCAGTTTCAATCTTGGTTTCTTCGCTCATCATGTTACTGACCTCCTTAATTATCCATGCCGGTGTGGACGCTCCCGCCGTGATCCCGATGTGCTGGTGCTGCCCGAGCTCCTGCGTAGTAAGCTCTGCCGCGTCTTCGATGTAGCGCACATCCGAGCACAGCGACCGGCTGATCTCATACAGCCGTTTGGTGTTGGAGCTTTTCTTATCTCCGATCACGATCATTTGATCCGATACACCGGCAAGCAGACGAGCCTCCGACTGGCGCTCATCCGTCGCTTTACATATTGTATCAAAAATTTTGAGGTTTGTACACCTTTTTTTTATAAGTCCTACGGAAATATTCCAAATTGACCGGTTGACGGTGGTCTGTGCGACCAGAGAAATGGGTTTATCTTCCATTTCAAGCCGTTCCGAGAAGGCTCTCGCCTGCTCCTCACCCTCAAGCACGATCGACTCGCCGCACCAACCCTGAATGCCCACAACCTCCGGATGTCCGGCGCTTCCGAGAATGACAATCAGCCGTCCGTCCGCGCTCTCTTTATCCACGATTTTGTGTATTTTCCGCACAAAAGGGCAGGTTGCATCAAATATTTCGCACTTTTTTGATTGAAGCAGCGTGTATACATTCCGCGGTACACCGTGCGCCCGAATGAGCACGCCGGCACCGTCCGGAATGTCCTCCAGCGCATGCGCGGTGTACACACCGAGCTTCTCCAGCCGCTCGATTTCGTGCATGTTGTGAATGATTTCACCATAGGCATAAATTTTTCCGTTTTTTTTCGCCTGCTGCTCGGCGAGGTCCACGGCACGGCGCACGCCGAAGCAGAATCCGGCGGTTTTAGCTACCGTTACGCTCATACCTGCTCCTTCAGCGCGTAGATGCGGCGCAGGATATCATCCGCGATCAGGCCGTAGTCCTTCTGCTTCGGATCCGGCGTGAACGGCTTGCCGATCACGACTGTGGCTCTGCAGCGGAAACGCTTGCCCTCGGTGATATACATCGGCAGGATCGGCGCCCGGGTCTTGACTGCCAGCATAGCCGCACCTTTCTTGGTTTCGCCCTCGGCGGCATGGCGCGTGCCCTGCGGGAAAATGATCAGCTTCTGACCGGCACGGACCGAGCCAAGCGCGGTCTTGATGGCGGTGATATCCGCGCCCTCGCGGTCGATCGGAAAAGCGCCGAGCGCCGCGATCAGCCACGCGAATATCTTCTTCCGGAACAGCTCCTTTTTCGCCATCAGACGCAGCGGCGTCTTGCCGCCGAGTGCGACCGCCGCAAACGGCGGGTCGGACAACTGCACATGGTTCGGACAGACAACGCAGCCGCCCTCCGGGATATTTTCGCGTCCGATCACGCGGTAGCCAAAGAAAATATGGAATGCCAGTGCTACCAGCGGCACAACCAGAGCCTGGAACCAGCGGTGGTACTTGAATTTCATGCCTTTTCCTCCGTTTTTTCACGAATAATACGCAGAACAGCTGCTATGCTCTCCTCGAGCGTCAGGCTGCTCGTATCCAGCAGAACCGCATCGTCCGCCTGTTTGAGCGGCGCAACGGCTCTCGTCATGTCCTGCCTGTCGCGCTCGTTGATATCGTGCAGGATGCCGTCCATCGTCACCTGCTGACCCTTCTCAATCAGTTCCTTATAGCGGCGCTCTGCACGGGACTGTGCCGAGGCGGTCAGGAAAATCTTGACCGGCGCATCCGGCAGGATGACCGTGCCGATGTCGCGGCCGTCCATCAGGATATTGCCGTTTTTCGCCATATTGCGCTGGGTTTCCAGCAGAAACCGGCGTACTTCCGGCACAGCGGATACCTTGGACGCGTAGTACGAAATCTCCGGTGTACGAATGGCTTCGGAGACATCCTCGCCGTTCAAGAGAACGCGCTGTGCGCCGTCCTGATAGGTCAGCTGAATGGTGATCTCCGGCAGGGTTGCGATAATGCCTGCCGTGTCCTCTCCGGCAATGCCCCTGCGGCACACCGCCAGACCGATGGAACGGTACATCGCACCCGTATCCACATATACATAGCCGAGTTTTGCCGCGGCAGCACGCGCCACGGTGGATTTTCCTGCCCCGGACGGGCCGTCGATGGCAACCGAAATGTACTTCATCATGATTCCTCCTCCGCAGCCGACAGACCCGCCAAACGGCCTGTGGACCACGCAATCTGCAGGTTGAAGCCACCCGTGTAGGCATCCACATCGAGCACCTCGCCTGCGAAATACAGGTGCGGCAGCTTTTTGGACTCCATGCTTTTCGGGCTGACCTCGCGGACGGATACGCCGCCCGTAGTGATAATCGCCTCAGCAATCGGACGCTTGCCGGAAATCTCGACCGGGAACGCCTTGAGTACGCGCAGCAGCGCGGCACGCTGTGCCTTGGTGATGGAATTGACCTTCTCGCGCGGGTCGATACCGCTCTTTTCGATCACCACAGGAATCATTTTTCTGGGCAGCAGCTCACCGAGCGCGTTGATGAAATCGCTGTTCTTGTGCTTGTCAAAGTCCGCGAGCAGGCGCTTGTCGAGCGTCTTTTCGTCCAGCGCGGGCTTGAGATCAATCTCCACACGGTACTTTTTGCTGCCGAAATGGCGCATATGCGCACTCGCGGACAGCACCAGCGGACCGGACAGACCGAAGTGCGTGAACAGCATTTCACCGAAGTCCGAGTAGAGCTTCTTCTCGTTTTCATACACGGTCAGCTGCACGTTGCGCAGGCTGAGACCCATCAGCTTTTGACAGGTGTCACCGTCCTCGACGAGCGGCACGAGCGACGGATTTGCGGGCACGACCGTGTGCCCTGCCTGCCTGGCAAAGCGGTAGCCGTCACCGGTCGAGCCGGTCTGCGGATAGGATGCACCACCGGTCGCTACGATCACGCGATCCGCCTTGTACGTCTTGTGACCGGCGCGAACGCCTGTGAGCACACCGTCCTCGATGAGCAGCTCGTCTGCGGTCGTATGTACGATGGTCACACCCGCCTTTTTCACCCACAGGAACAGCGCGTCGATGATGTCGGCTGCCTTGTCCGACTGCGGGAACACGCGGTTGCCGCGCTCTGTTTTGAGCGCCACGCCGCGGCTCTCGAAAAAGTCCATCACGTCCGCCGGACCGAATCCGCCGAGCGCGGAATACAGAAAGCGCGGATTGACCGGCACGTTGCGCAGAACCTCCTGCACATCGCAGTTATTGCACACGTTGCAGCGGCCCTTGCCCGTGATAAACAGCTTGCGGCCAACTTTTTCGTTGGTTTCCAGCAGCGTCACCTGCGCGCCCTGCTCCGCGGCAGTACCTGCCGCCATCAGACCGGCTGCGCCGCCGCCGATTACGATAATGTTCAATTTATATCGTCCTCCGGTTTTTCATATACGTCATATTCTTCCCAGATGCGCTCCAGCTTATTAAATGTATGTTCAATCTCATCGCGGCGGCTCATGCCGACAGCCACGATCAGTGCATTGATGACCGACAAGGGCGCCACGAGCGAATCGACAAAGCTCGCCATATCGCTGCGTGCGAGCAGCACATGATCAGCTACACGCGCCAGCGGCGACAGCTGCGAGTCGGTCAGTGCGATAACGCGGGCACCGCGGTCGCGGGCGTACTTCATCGCACTCAGCGTGCGCTTGGAGTAGCGCGGGAAGCTGATGCCGAACAGCACATCACCCGGTCCGACACGGAGCACCTGCTCAAAAATCTCGCTGACGCTGTTCGTATGTACAAGCGTCACATTTTCAAACAAAAGGTTAAAGTAAAAACCCAGAAAGCTGGCTAACGCGCTCGAGGAGCGCACACCGAGGATGTAGATTCGCTTAGCGCCCATGAGCGCGTCCACCGCACCCTGAAAGGCGTCGCGGTCGATCTCGTCGAGCGTTACACGGATCATGTCCGTATCCGCGTGCAGCACGGTCTGCAGTACATCGCGGCCGCCCATGCGGTCGCCCGCGACCTCCATGCGCTGCACCGAAGTCAGCTTGTTGCGGATCATCTCCTGCAGAGCGCGCTGCAGGTGCGGATAGCCGTCATAGCCAAGCTCGGTCGCAAAGCGCACGACCGTACTTTCGCTCACACCGACAGTCACACCCAGACGGCTCGCGGTCATGAACGCGGCCTTGTCGTAGTGCTCTAAGATAAAACGCGCGATCTGCTTCTGACCCTTGGAAAAGCCGGGCAGCTCGCTTTGAATTTTTGTGATCAGGTCATTCATTATATTCTCTCCTGCATTGCATTCTCTGCATACATTCCTGCATTTGCACGATACTATTTTAAGTGAACCTGCAAAAAAATGCAAGAGCATATGGGTGTAAATTGCAAAAAGACAGGGATTCCCTTAAAAAATCAGAGGTTCTCCTGCACGTCGGCAGCGATGTCCTGCAAATAGCCGATCTCCTCGTCGGTCAGCTCGCGCCATGCACCGCTCTTGAGATGCGGGTCGAGCGGCATCGTGCCCATTGCCACGCGCTTGAGGCGGCGGACCTCCAGACCGCACTTCTCGCACATTTTGCGAATCTGGCGGTTGCGGCCCTCGTGGATGGTCAGGCGCAGCTTGGCGCTCAGCTCATCGCGGTCGATGGTAACGACCGTTGCCGGACGGATGCTGTAGCCGTCAATCTCCATCGGCTCTGCCAGCTTGGAAATGTTGTCAAGATTGCCGCGTACGCGCACCTCATAGTGCTTTTCCACCTCGTGGCGCGGATGGGTCAGCGCGTTGAGCAGATCGCCGTCGTTGGTCAGCAGCAGCAGACCCTCGGAGTTGTAGTCCAGACGACCGACCGGCACAACACGCGCACCGCAGCCGCGCACGAGGTCGGCAACCGTCTTGCGGCCGTGCTCGTCCTTCATCGTCGTGACATAGCCGCGCGGCTTGTACAGCATTAAGTATACCTTTTCCTCGGCACCGCCGATGGGCTTGCCGTCCACGAAGATCTTGTCGCGGCGCGGATCGGCCTTGTCACCGACCGAAGCCTTTTTGCCGTTTACCGTTACGCGGCCGTCGTCAATCCAGCGCTCCGCCTCACGGCGGGAGCACAGGCCTGCCTGAGCCAGTAATTTTTGCAGTCTTTCTTCCATGTATAATTCCTCTTTCTCAATTATTGCATTATGTAACACTATTCCGTAGGACGGGGTGCCCTCACCCCGCCGTCTAACGACAATCGCCGTATCAACAACAGCGGATACCGTAAAAATGAAAACCGGTATCTCAATAATCCCCATTGCACTCATTGGTTCGTTGGGGAACGGCGGGATGCGGTCAGTCCGCCCTACAATAAAGTGTGTTGCTAATTTGTAAATCGCTCTAAAATTTTCTCAACGATACCCTTTTCCTCCGCCGGCAGCAAGGATTCCCCGCCGTAAACCAGCGTATCGCGTCCCAAGACGCAATCCCCGAGCCGATACTCCACCGACCCGGCCTGTGCCGTCCTCACGACCGGTGCATAGCAGATTTTTTCGCCGTAGCGCACGCGCTGCAGCTTCTCTTTCTCGCCGGGCAACAGATATGCCGTCACAGTATTCTTCGCTGCGAGCGGCACGGACGCGGTATCGCCGCCGAACACGCGTGCGTTTGCAATCGTGTCTCCTGCCGTATGCAGCGTGACCTCGCTGTACTGCGCAAAACCGGCGTCGAGCATCTCCATGTGATCGTTCCAGTCGTTCGGGTCATTGAGCGTCACCGCGATGATGGTGCGCCCATTGCGCTCGGCCGCCGAGACCAGACACCGCCCTGCCGCCCGCGTAAAGCCGGTTTTCACGCCGATCGCGCCATCATACATGCTCAGCAGACGGTTGTGATTGCTCAGCGCGTGCCCGCTGACCGTGCAGCTTTTTGTCGAGACGATCTGCCGGAACACCGGGTCCTTGAGCGCCGCCGCGGTGATCTTGGCCAGCTCATGCGCGGTGGTATAGTGCGTGTCGGACGGCAGGCCGTTCGGATTGTCGAAATGCGTGTCCGTCAGCCCGAGTTCCGCCGCTTTGGCGTTCATTTTGCCCACAAAGGCGGTCATGCCGCCGCACTCTCCCGCGATGGCGACCGCCGCATCGTTGCCGGACGCGAGCATGAGTCCGTACAGCGTATCCCGCAGCGAGAGTGTCTCACCCGCTTTCAGGTACATGGACGAGCCTTCCACGGCGGCGTACTCCGGCTTTACGGTATACACGCGGTCAAGGTCACCCTCGCCGAGCGCGACGAGCGCGGTCATGATCTTGGTGGTGGATGCCATCGGCAGGCGGCTGTCCGCGTTCTGCTCGAACAGCGTTTCGCCCGTGTCCGCATCGATTACGACGGCCGCCCGTGCGCTCACCGCGCCTGCCCTCGGCAGCACGAGCAAAAGCGCGAGCACGCAAAACAGCTTTTTCACATTGCACCACTCCCCGCATAACAAAACCTACTCAGCATTCACGCGAGTAGGTTTTGCGGGAAAACGCGGTTTTATTCGTCGTCGGACAGGGTTTCCGCCACTTCAGCTGCGTCCTCGGTCTTGCCCTTGAAGCCGCTGACGAAATTGGACACCTTGTTGATCGCACCCGGGATCATCTCAACCAGACGATCCACCGTGTCGGACGCCTGTGCGTTGATGCCGAGGATGTTGGCGCTGCCGTCCTTGCCGATGACAAGGAAGCACACCGGCGAAACCGTCACACCGGCGCCGCTGCCACCGCCGAACGCGAGCGGAGACCCGCTTGCCGCGTGCTTGGATGCGAACTCGCTGCCGCCTGCGCCGAAGCCGAACGACACCTTGGAGACCGGGATAACGGTCGTACCGTCCGCCGCCACGATCGGGTTGCCGATAATGGTATTAACATCCACCATTTCCTTGATTTTGGACATGGTTTCGGTCATCAAATCGCTGATAGGATGATGTTCACTCATAATTTTCGCCTTCCTTTTATACGTTTTAACTGATTATTTGAAATATTTCTTGTACAGCTTATACATCGGCTTGCCATGCCGCAGCAGCACTCTGACGAGCGATATCGGCCGTATCGAGCAGTTTACGGTAAATGCCCACTCGGTATGGTCAGCATTGAAGTCCGCGTCCGCGCTGACATGGTAATCCTGCATATCAAAAGTATTCTCCAGGAACGGAACAATGATTCCGCAGAGCGCCGCAGTCTGCCCGAGCAGAATGCCGGTCTGCGCCGCATCGTCCGTGCCGATAACTACGCGCGCCCGCAGTCTGCTGATGCGCAGGCGGTCGGTCAGGTCGCTGAGGAAATCGCGCACCGTGCCTGCGATCTCACCGACATCCAGTCCGTCCTTCGGCAGCGAGAGACCGGACTTGCCGCTCTTTTTCTTCTCGCTTTCCTCGGATTTCTTCTGCTCCGCTTCCGTTTCCTCTTTTTTCTTTTTCAGGTGGCGCGGTCTTGGGTACAGCGGAATGCGAACCGGCCCATACCGTGCCTCCACGCTCACCTCGCCGGGAAGACGCCTTCCCCGTTCAAGAATACCTTCTTCCCCCGGCAAAACTTGCGCCGCGAGGGATACCCCCGAAAGGACGGCCACCGCCGTCAACAACCATTTCACGGATGCACGCACCCCTATCATTTCACGAACCCCTTTAACATCCGTATTTCCTCCGGCCACAACGCCTCGTCCGGCGTTTCCAATATCAATGGAATACCGTCAAACCGTTCATCTTCCATGATCCGCTTGAAAGGCTCTATGCCCAACGTTCCTTTTCCCAAACTGTCGTGGCGGTCCACCCGTGAACCCAGTTCTTTTTTGGCATCGTTCAGGTGCATACCCCGCAGGTACTTGAAACCGATCACGTTATCGAAATGCTCGAACGTCTCGGTGAACCCTCCCGTCGAGGCCAAGTCGTAACCCGCGGCGAAAGAATGACAGGTATCAATGCAGACGCCCACCCGGCTCTTGTCCTCTACCCGGTCAATAATATAGGCAATCTGCTCGAACGTGTAGCCGAGAT
>ERZ833782.1063-NODE-1063-length-26937-cov-3.240310_pt1 | contig 26937 bp, 17 predicted proteins | sample MGYA00519577_ERZ833782 | MGnify/ENA primary metagenome ERZ833782 (study PRJEB31850, sample SAMEA3708745) | human gut metagenome | biome: human gut; feature: human-associated habitat; material: faeces | place: China | collected 2014 ...
GATATTCTTTTAAAGGATGTTGCCCAGGTCTACTGCCGGGATCAGAATATACAGAATAAATGCAGCGTATGCAGGATCATGACCGTGCGCTCAGATGAAGCCCATCGGTATGTGATGAGCGCTCTGGATGTGACCAAAAAGCTGGAGGCTCTGGATCCGGGGATTGAAGTGGAGCATATGGGAAAGACAGACTTTATCATTGCCTACAAGCCGGCCGCTCCTCCTGCCTATGGACGGCAGTGGTGTAAGACAGCCTGTATCTGCCTGATCAGTTTTTTTGGAGCGGCCTTTGCTATTATGACATTTAATAATGATGTGAGCGTCACCAGCGTATTTCATGAGATCTATCGTCTGGTGATGGGGTATGAGGCAGCGGGCTTTACTGTGCTGGAGGCAAGCTATTGTGTGGGGCTGTCTCTTGGGATCATGGTGTTCTTTAACCATATTTCTGCCGGCAAGGTGAATACAGATCCGACTCCTCTGGAGGTAGAAATGCGGCTTTACGAGGAAAACATCAGTAAAACCCTCATTGATAATGCACAGAGGAAGGAGAAAAAGATTGACATTTCTTAAATATGCGTTCCTTATCTTTTTTGGGATCTGTGCAGGAGGCGTGATCGCTGCAGGTGTATATGCCTTTTTAGCTATGATCGGTGTGTTTGTCCGTCTTATGGGGCGGACAAACACCGGGAAAAAGGCGCGTCTGTATGAAAAATGGATTATAGCAGGAGGGATTTTGGGAAATGCAGCAGACATTTATGAAATCCCCATGATACTGGGCAAAGGCCCCGGAACGCTTTTTTTAACGGCAGCAGGCCTTTCCATCGGCGTTTTTGTCGGCTGTCTGGCTATGTCATTAGCAGAGACTTTGAAGGCTCTTCCTGCCATGAGCCGCAGGATCGGTCTGGCGGCAGGGCTGCAGTATCTGATACTGGGCATTGCTGCAGGGAAGTTTGCCGGGGCCTGGATTTATTTCTGGAAGGGACTGGCCGTTTAGCTGAGGAGGAAGTCATTATGGAAATTGATAAAAAGAAATATGAGGAATATGTAAAGCGCATCACCCCGGTTCATGCGTTCTGGCCGACTCTGGGAAAAGCCTTTCTTACGGGTGGCCTGATCTGCACCTTGGGCCAGTTTATAAATAACTGGCTGATGAACAGCCGGGGATTGGAGCAGGAAGCGGCAGGAGCCTGGACCTCTCTGACACTGATCCTTCTCAGTGTTCTCCTCACAGGCTTTAATATTTATCCCAAACTGGTAACCTTTGGAGGAGCCGGCGCTCTTGTTCCCATCACCGGATTTGCCAATTCTGTGGCGGCCCCGGCTATTGAGTTTCACGCAGAGGGAGAAGTATTTGGCGTGGGATGCAAGATTTTTACCATTGCAGGCCCGGTGATCCTCTACGGGGTTCTTGCAAGCTGGGCGTTAGGAGCCGTGTACTGGATCGGCGGGATGATGGGAATTTTTTAAATGGTAAATTGACTGTGGGAAAGGAAAAGGAATATGAAACGTTTGGAAATCGCATCTGTTACAGGAAGAGAAATTCTGGATTCCAGGGGAAATCCTACAGTAGAAGCAGAGGTCCATCTGACAGACGGGACTATGGGCCGGGGAACAGCTCCCAGCGGCGCTTCCACCGGAGAATTTGAAGCATTGGAGCTGCGGGATCACGATCTGGACCGATTTGGCGGAAAAGGTGTTTTAAAGGCAGCAGAACATATCCGTACAGATATCCATGCAATATTGCGGGGGATGGATCCCTGTAATATTTATGAGGTGGATCATGCCATGATCAAGGCAGACGGCACAGCAGACCGGTCAAAGCTGGGAGCCAATGCCATTTTGGCGGTATCTATGGCCAGTGCAGCGGCAGCGGCCAATGCCCTGGGACTTCCGCTGTACCGTTTTCTGGGAGGCGTCAATGCGGGCTGCATGCCGCTTCCCATGATGAATATTATAAACGGAGGAGCCCATGCGGCAAATACGGTTGACGTACAGGAATTTATGATCATGCCCGCAGGAGCAGAAAGCTTCAGGGAAGGACTGCGCTGGTGCGCGGAGGTGTTTCATGCCTTAGCCGCATTCTTAAGAGAAAAGGGGCTGGCTACTGCTGTAGGCGACGAAGGGGGATTTGCTCCGGATCTTGAAAGCGATGAGGAAGCAATCCTCTGTATTTTAGAGGCGGTAAAACGGGCCGGATACGAGCCGGGAAGGGATTTTGTGCTTGCTTTGGATGCGGCGGCCAGCGAATGGAAAGGGGAAAGGACGGGAGAATATATTCTTCCCAAGTGCGAAAAAAAGTTTACCTCTTCAGAGCTGACAGAGCACTGGAAGAAATTGTGTGAAACGTATCCCATATATTCCATTGAGGATGGTCTTGATGAGGAGGACTGGGAAGGATGGAAGTATATGACAAAGGAGCTGGGAAACAGAATCCAGCTGGTAGGCGATGATCTTTTTGTTACCAATACAAAGCGGCTGAAAAAGGGTATTGGATGGGGATGCGGTAATTCCATTTTGATCAAGCCCAATCAGATCGGAACGATTTCAGAAACGCTGGAAGCGGTCCGACTGGCCCGCCGGTCCGGGTACACGGCGGTTATTTCCCACCGCTCCGGAGAAACGGAGGATACGGCGATCGCCGATCTGGCAGTTGCCCTGAATACGGGACAGATCAAAACAGGGGCGCCCAGCCGGAGCGAGCGTGTGGCAAAATACAACCGGCTTTTAAGAATTGAGGAAGAGCTGGGGGAAAGGGCAGAGTTTTTGGGAAAGGACGCCTTTTACAGTCATTCAGATTTTTAATAAAAAGCAGTCTCCGGTTTATAGTCCGGAGGCTGCTTTTTCACGCATTTCTTTTGGCGATACGCCGAATTTTTTCTTAAATGCCCTGCGGAAGGAGGCCGCATTGTTGTAGCCCGTATACTGGTACAGCTCAGAAATGGAAACAGAGGACTCCAGCACCAGTTCCTTTGCCTTTGCCATCCGCAGTTTTTCCAGATATACGGAAAAATTTTCAGAAACTTCTTTTTTAAAAAGAAAGCTGAAGTAATTTTCCGAAATATGGAATTCCTCAGAGATTTTAGAAAGAGATAAGGAGGAGTCCATATAATTACGATTCAGATAATTCTGGATTTTCTGGATCAGTTCATTGGAGTCGCCGCAAGAGCCATAAAAGCTGCACAGCTGCAGTGCGATGGACTGCAGGGAATCCAGGCTGATCTCATTTTCAAACTGACGGTCGATCAGATCCAACAGCTCCTTTCGTTCCGGAGCATCTGTTAAGGATGGGTCAACAGACAGGCGTTTTCTGAAAAGAACCGTTCTTATATCGGAAACAAGCCAGCGAAGCTGTGTAAAGGAAAGGGTGCGTTTCTCCAGGTTTTCTTCCTTTAAACAGGAAAAAAGAGCTTCTGTCTGAGAACTGCTTCCGGTAGAAATAAAGCCGCTTAGCTGTACGGCAAGACTTTCAGGAAAATAGTATGTATCGGTGGAGGAATCAAGACGCAGGCTGCTGATGATACAGCGCTGATCGGTAGTCATGGACCATGCGTTGTGGGCTTCCTGGTATGATTTCCAGATATAGGGAACTACTTCACAGATATTTCCCAGACCGCCCCTGATCTCAATATCATAAAGCTTTAAAAGCTCCTGATGGACCGAACGGAATATCTGTATATTCTGTTCGGTATTTTCATTGTCCGAACGAGCAGAGGGAACGGCAATTAAACAGGCAAAGGCAGCATCGCCGGGTTTATAGATATGTCCGGTGTCGGGAAAGTAGCGCTTCAGCGCTTCCTGTACCAGGATATCATGGTTTTCAATACACAGCTTTAGGGCTTCTGCATCCAGGTTATGGGCATGGCGGGGAGCTGCCCCTATATAAAGAACCTGATAGCGGCATCCTTCCCGTTTTAAGCCCAGTTCAGAGGTGATCCGCTCCATCTGTTCATTCGTTGTAATATTACCCTCCATCACTTTACGGATATAGGATTCCGATACAAGAGGCTTTGCCTGTTCTACCATAGTAGTCAGGGCAGAAGCCAGATGATGCTGATTTTCCAGTTCACTGCTCAGATCGGCAACGGATCTGCTGTTATAAGCCGTTAAAAGGACGATAAAGCCACTTTCTAACAGTACGGTCAGAACAATCAGCACAACCGAAAGCCGCTGATAGTTTTCGGCGGAGTAATAAAGGCTGGAAGACGGCTGAATGAGATACCAGCTCCAGCCGTTATAGTCCGATACGGTCTGCACTGCGCTTATGGAACGCCCTCTGTCTTTAAAATCAGCCGTTTGGTCCGAATAGGAAAGGCCGGAAAGAAGCTGCGGGTCGATCACGGGAGAGGCAGAGCCGCTGACAGAAAAACAAAGGCTGCCGTCTTTATCCAGAGCACAGATCTGATAGTCGTCCGACAGGCGGATTTCAGGAAAAAAACGTTCCAGCTGGCTGCGCTCAGCCATAAAGCAGAGGACGCTGTTTACCGTTCCGTTTATGGAAATCAGAGAGCTGCTTACAGGGCAGATATAGAGAAAGTTGTCTCCTTCATTCACCGGAATAAATGTTCTCCATGAAGACGGAGACATTAAGTCAACGGAAAATGCGTAGCGCGAATCATGCTTTCTGGCAAGCTCCAGTTCGGAAAAGAAATTGGAGGATAAGATATATCCGCTGTTTTTCAGGTAAATAAACAGCTGTCCGCCTGCATTCAGCTCTTTTGGAGGAAGGATCAGCTTGAGCTGTTCCTGAACCTCCCATGCGGAGTAGGAAAGGGTTTTAGTGTCCGCATTGGGAGAATCTGCCAGTGCTTTAAAGGAAGAACTGGAGGATAGCTGAAGGCTGGCAGTATGGATCTGTTTTAAAAGATCATCCATCTGGCGGACAGAGGATGAGAGCACGCTGACCGTCTGGGAATGGAGTCCCTTCTTTAAATGACGGTAGGATGTATGATAAAAAATAGCTGCACTGATCAGCATCAGGGCCAGAATGAAACTGTATGACAGTGCGAGCCTGTTTTTAAAGGATAAGTTTTTTAGTGTTTTCATAGGCGTCATTATAATATAAGAATGGGAGAGAATCAACTGAAAAAAAGAGAAAAATGTATGTTATCCGTAAAAAATGTATGGTTTGCAGTGCAGATCTTAATGAAAGCGTGAAAAACATCCGAATTTTGTAAAGAAAAAGAAATAGTAACAAAATCAAAGAATTTCATGAAAAATGCACAATAAAATGAAATTTTAACTGTTGATATGGAAATGGAAGAGTGCTAATTTTGTAGATACATAAAAAACGTGTGATGAAATCAGCATACGAAATCTATGATCTGGAGGGAAAACCATGAAAAAAAGGGTTAGGTGTACAGCAGCCTTCGCTGCAGCAGTCATGGCAGTGTCTTTGCTTGGCGGCTGCGGCCAGGATGGCGTGACAGCACCTGAAAATGTGGAAAAGTACACAGCAGACGGAGAACTGATCAAACCGGAAAAAATTACGGTTATGGCAGACGGTACGGTTTTTACGAAACGGAATGGACGCGATGCCTTTGAGGCGCGCTGGGAAGAGCTGACAGGGATTGATATTGAATTTATCCAGCCGGATCACAGCGCTTATTACGACGTAGTAGGACAGACATTCGCTTCTGGCGTTAAAAACTGGCCGGATGTGATCCTGTTAAGTTCTACCTATTACAGCGGCTATGCGGAGGAAGGTGCTCTGTGGGATTTGACAGAGACGTATGAAAATTCTGATTTAAAGAAATCCGGGCGGCTGACAGGAGAAGATGTCATTGACGGAATGCGCATCGGCGGACGGCTTTACGGACTTCCTGTAAACCGCGGCGGCGGATGTATTACCTATGTAAAAAAGAAGTGGCTGGACAACTGTAATCTGGAAGTGCCGACAAACTATGACGAATACATGAATATGTTAAAAGCATTTACAGAGGGAGATCCGGACGGAAACGGTGTGAACGGCGATACATACGCTCTTTCCGCAGCCGGCTTTATGGGCGAGGAGTCCCCTTATACCAACTATCTGCCGGAATTTTATCAGGAATCCTATCCTTCCTTTACAAAGGATGAGAACGGAGTGTGGTATGACGGCTTTATGGAGCAGGAGTTTAAGGATTCGCTGCTTCGTTTAAGAGATGCTTATGTAAACGGATATGTTGATAAGGAAACGCTGACCAACGGCACCAGCGATGTGCGCAACAAGTTTTACGAAGACCGCTGCGGCGTATTTACCTACTGGTCCGGAACCTGGGCGGAAAACCTGCGGAGCAATCTGGCAAAGAATGGACTGGATGACGAGCTGGTTCCCCTTCCGCCGATCAAGGAGCTGGGAAATTATATAGAGAGAACGCCGGCTGTCTGGTGTATTACCAATTCCTGTAAATATCCGGAGGCAGTGTACAAATATTTTATTGAATCCATGATGGACGGCGGCGATATGCAGACGCTCTGGACATATGGCGTAGAGGGCGTGCACTGGTCTGTTCAGGCTGAGACGGTCTGCGGAAACACCTATGAGCAAGGCCAGTTCCATGGTCTGGAAAGTATGGATAAGCCGGGAACCCAGTACACAAAGGGACATATGGATCCGACGCTTTCCATTGTAGAGTGGGAAAATGATCCCGGTATTGACTCCGTTGCTCCGGCTGCCAAGCGTTCACAGGAGATATTTAATGAAAACTGCAAACAGTCCCTTATGGTTCCCTCCACAACGGAAATGGCTACCTATAACGGCGATCTGACAACCTTAAAGCGTTCCATTGTGGCAGATGTAGTCGTTCAGGGAATGCCGGTAGAGGAGGCATACCAGAGGTTTGAAAAGGAGCACGGTGTAAAGTGGTCTAATATGATCGTGGATTCCCTTAACCGCCTGGCGGAAGCAGAGTCATCCAGGTAAACAAAAGAGAAATGGGAGGAAAATAGAATGAAAAAAGAAACATCAAACCCGGGAACGGGAACGGTGCATAAAAAATCTCTGAAGCAGCAGATCTATTATTACAGAAGCTTCTATATTATGTTTATCCCTGTATTTATTTTTGCAGTCGTATTTCACTATCTGCCAATGCTGGGAATCCGTTATTCCCTGTTTTCCTATAAGGGCATTAAGGCGCCGGAATTTATCGGTCTGGCAAACTTTGAGCGTATGTTTTCCATGCCGGGCTTCTGGAGCGCGTTTGGAAATACGATCCTGTTAAGCGTAGTAAAGCTTCTTCTGAATACGTTTATGGCCGTGCTGATCTCCATTCTGCTCAACGAGCTGCGGTTTATGAAGTTTAAAAAGGTAACCCAAACCATTGTGTATCTGCCCCATTTTATGTCATGGGTTGTAACTGCCTCTGTATTTACCCTGATCCTGTCTCCCGGTGATGCAGGACTGGTAAATTCAATCCTGATCAAGCTGGGCATTATTGACGAGGGAATCTATTTCCTGGGAGATAAGGAATGGTGGAGGACCATGTTCTATGCGATCAATATCTGGAAGGATACGGGCTGGGGAACCATCATTTTCATGGCTACCTTATCGGGCATCAATCCGGAGCTTTATGAGGCTGCTTCCATGGACGGAGCAAACCGCTGGAATCAGATCCGCTACATTACGCTGCCGGCTCTTGCCAATACCATTATTACGGTTTTGATCTTAAATCTTGCCAAGGTTATGAATCTGTTTGAATCGGTATTCGTACTGCAGAATGATGCGGTGATCCAGAAGGCGGACGTTCTTCAGACCTATATCTATACCCAGACCTTTAATTCAGGCGCGCTTCCGGATTTCGGTTATACCACAGCGGTCAGCGTGACGGCGTCGGTTGTAGGCTGTATTCTGGTGCTGCTGTGCAACCGGGCAAGCTATAAGGTCCGCGGCAGAGGCATTGTATAGGAGGAATAAAAATTATGAGAACGAAAAGAAGGACTGTTTTCGATGTGATTTCGGTCATCCTGTTTGTAATGATCAGCCTGATCATGCTGATCCCCATTTATAAGGTTCTGGTGGATTCCTTTGATTTAAAGACGGCTTATGGTATGCGGCTTCTGCCGCAGCAGTTCGGCCTGGACGGATATATTTCCGTATTTACCAATCCCACTCTGTTCCAGCCGTTTCTAATTTCCTGTGTGACGACCATTGCGGGAACCTTCGCAGGACTTGCCATTTCCACTCTGGGCGCTTACGTGCTGATCCAGTGGAAGATGCCGGGACGTAAGCTGCTTGCAAATTTCCTTTTGTTTACCATGATCTTTAACGGCGGTATGATCCCTACCTATCTGGTTATGAAGACCCTGGGCCTGACCAATACCCTCTGGGTTGTAATCCTGCTTCCCGCGATCAACGTGTATAATCTGGTGCTGATGAGAAACTTTTTTGAGGGAATCCCGGCCAGCCTGTTTGAGTCTGCGGAGATTGACGGCTGTTCTCCCATGGGAACGTTCTTTAAGATCGTCCTTCCCTTATCCAAGGCTGCTTTGACGGCCATCGGACTGATGTTTGCGGTTCAGTACTGGAATGATTACACCAATTATAAACTTTACATTACAAATGAAAACCTGTATAATTTCCAGATGAAGCTGCGCTCCCTGATCTTAGGAAGCGATCTTCCTTCCGCAGTGGGAAGCGCAACGGAGAACACAATTAAGAATGCGGCTGTTATCGTAGCCATTCTTCCGTTTGTGATCATTTATCCATTCTGCCAGAAATACTTTATTTCCGGCGTGAATATCGGCGCTGTCAAAGAGTGACAGACGCAGGGAGGAGAAATGTATGAACACTGGAACTTACAAAAATCCAATTTTATATGCAGACTACTCCGATCCGGATGCAATCCGGGTCGGGGAAGACTATTACATGGTGGCATCTTCGTTTACATATCTTCCGGGGGTGCCTCTCCTTCATTCCAGGGATCTGGTCCACTGGGAGATCATGAACTACTGCGTGCCGGCCCTGCCGTTTGAAAAATATGACCGGCCATCCCATGGCTCGGGAACCTGGGCGCCCTCCATCCGGTATCATAAGGGAGAGTTTTTTGTCTTTGTGCCTCTGCCGGATGAGGGGATTTTTGTGGCGCGCTCCAAAGACCCGAAAGGAACCTTTCAGCTGAACCGTCTCTGTGAAGCCAAAGGCTGGATCGATCCGTGTCCGTTCTGGGATGAGGATGGAAGAGCCTATATGATCTTCGCCTATGCAAGAAGCCGCTGCGGGATCAAGCACCGTCTGGCTCTGGTGGAGATGGATCCGGAATGTACCCGGTTAAAGGGAGAGCCAAAGGTGATCTTTGACGGCACTCAGCTGGCGCCCACCAGCGAAGGCCCCAAACTGTACAAAAAGGATGGCTGGTATTATGTGCTGATGCCTTCCGGCGGTGTTGCCTCCGGCTGGCAGTCTGCCCTGCGGGCAAAGAAGATCTGGGGGCCCTATGAGTATAAAATTGTAATGCATCAGGGAAATACAGCTGTCAACGGGCCTCATCAGGGCGCATGGGTGGACACGCCGGAAGGAAGCAGCTGGTTTATCCATTTTCAGGACGTAGGAGAGTTAGGACGCATTGTCCATCTGCAGCCTATGTGCTTCCAGGATGGCTGGCCCTTTATCGGCTGTGAAACAAACGGCGATATGATCGGAGAGCCGGTAGAGGAGTGGGAGCTGCCTAAAGCAGGACAGCCTGCTTACAGGATTGCGGACTCAGATGAATTTGAAACCGGACGTCCGGGCCTGCAGTGGCAGTGGCAGTCCAACCCCAGAGAAGCTTTTTTTGCGCAGGAAGCAAAAAAGGGAAGCCTTAAGCTGGCCTGTCTGGCAAATCCAGAGCGTGAGAATCTTTTATGGTATGCTCCCAACGTGATGACCCAGATCCCTCAGTCCAATGCATTTACGGCAGAAGTAAAGCTTAAGCTGTCTGGCGGCGACGGGACAGAGGGCTGTGACGGCGATATGGCCGTTTTGGGCATGACGGGCCATCACTATGCGTTCTGCGGTCTGGAACGGGAAAACGAAAGGCTTTGGCTGCGCCTTTACGAAGGCTTTGTCACAGGAAAAGAGTTTGAAGGCCAGGCGATGGAGGGACTGGCTGCTTCAAAGGAGTGGAATCAGGATAAAGCCCTGTGGCTGCGCATGGAGCTTGGTGAAGACAAAATGTTTTTCTTTTCTGTTTCTGACGACGGCAGCACCTTCCTTCCCTTCGGCCCTTCCTTCCATCTGGCAAAGGGAACCTGGACAGGGGCCAAGCTCTGCCTGTGGGCCTGCAATCGGAACAATATCGCATCAGGAGGATGGGGAGAATATGATTACATACACATCAGCCACAAAAAAGATCGCTGAGGAGGCCTTTCAGGCGGCTCTTTTGGGCGATCTGGACAAAGTAAAGCAGCTGGCAGGCCATACCTTCCATTTGGAAACCTGTGATGAGAAAGGGAACAGCCTCCTTCATTATGCGGTAAGAAGCAAAAATCTTGAGCTGGTGCGTTTCCTTACAGAAGCGGGAGGGCTGGATCTGACCTGGGCCAATGCAGATCTGGTAACGCCCTTTGATCTGGCTCATATCCAGGCCAAGGAGCATCCGGGCAATCTGGCGGCAGAGGAAATGGAAGCCTGGATTGCTTCCGTCTGCGGCTTTTCCCATGAAGCCTGCTACCGCAATCCGGTGGTCCGGGGGATGTACCCAGATCCCAGCATTGTGCGTGTGGGAGAAGACTACTACATGGTTAATTCCAGCTTTATCTTTTTTCCGGGAATTCCGGTGTCCCATTCCAGAGATCTGGTCCACTGGGAAACCATTGGATATGTGGCGGCGGATCCGGACTGGGCCAGGAAGTATCTGGGGCCGTTAGAGGGCGGAAGAGGCTTCTGGGCGCCGGATATCAGCTATCATGACGGCTGGTTTACCGTCTGTGCCACCCTTCGGATGAATGATGACGCGGATTGTATCCAAACCCAGTTTGTGGCCCGTTCCAGAAAGCCGGAAGGCCCTTATGAGAAACCGGTGATCCACAAAGTTTTAGGAATCGATCCCTCCATTTTCCATGATGAGGACAGGCGCACCTATATGCTTCTTAACCGCGGAGCACGCATCATGGAGATCTCTGAGGACGGGAAAGAATGTCTTTCAGAACCGGAGCTGATCTGGTATGGCTGGGATAAGCATGGGCCTGAGGGGCCTCATATTTTGAAAAAGGACGGCTGGTATTACTGTTTCCTGGCTGAGGGTGGAACCGGGATCGGACACAAAATTACGGTGGCCCGCTCCCGGCAGCTTATGGGCCCCTATGAGGACTGTCCCTATAACCCGATCATGACCCAGAAGGATCCGGCTGCAGCCATCCAGTGCTGCGGCCATGGAAAACCGGTCAGTACTCCAGACGGACGCTGGTATATGGTATATCTCTGTTCGCGGTATCTGGACGGAAAATGGGGAATTTTGGGAAGAGAAACGTGTCTGGATGAGATTACCTGGACACCCGATGGCTGGCCGCTGGTAAATCAGAGAAAAGGCCCCTCTTATATGGCAAAGCTTCCTCTTAATGGATTGCAGAAACCGGATCCGGTTAAGCTTCCTTATGACGGCTGGCTCTGTCCAAGAACCATTGACAGAGAGCGTAGCTTCGTTTCTCCCGAAGGAATCCTTCGTATCCGGGGAGAAGGAAAGGACTTAAATGACAGAAGCTGCGTCAGCCTTCTGGTAAAACGCCAGCCGGATTTTAACTTTACCTGCGAATATGAAATGTGGGCTCCGGATGAGGATGGATACCGGGACGCCGGACTTACCTTATATTATGATGAAAACACATTTATAAAATTTGGCATAAAGGATCGCTGCCTGTTTGTCAGAGAATATGTGGACAATGCCTATGTCCGCTGTCTGGAGCAGGATTTCGAGCCGGGAAGCAGCCATGTTTACCTTAAAATAGTCACAGAAGGGCTTAAGCGGTCTTTCTATATCAATGGAACCGTTGTCGGCGTTTTGGATCACGTTACATCCCTTTGTTCAGAGGGATTAAAAAAAGGAAAACGCTTTACAGGAGCAATGACAGGAGTGTATAACAATGGAACGAATTTTATATGCTGGAGACAGCACCGTAGCATTTAATAAGATCAATACATATCCCCAGACCGGTATGAGCCAGGCTCTTCCGCTGTATCTGAAGGATAATATCCAGGTAATAAGCTTTGCAAAAAACGGCCGCAGCACCAGGTCCTTTATTGCAGAGGGACGGCTTGCCGCCATTGAGAAGGAACTTAAGAAGGGGGATTATCTGTTCGTCCAGTTCGGTCACAATGATTCAAAAGCAGATGAAGCGCGTCACACCGATCCGGATACGGATTTTAAGGAAAATCTTCGGATGTTCGCAGAGACAGCAAAGGCCTGCGGTGCAAAGGCCGTATTTATTACCCCCATTGCCAGACGTCTGTTTGATGAAAACGGAACTTTTAAACCGGGAAGCCACGGTGCCTATCCCAGGGCGATGAAAGAGGCGGCAAAGGAAGCAGGCGTTCCGGTTGTGGATCTTACTACTGTGACAGAACAGTATCTGGCACAGGTGGGGGAACTGTGGTCTCGTCCGCTGTTTGTGTGGCCAAAGGACAATACCCATTTAAAATACGAAGGGGCCGTTATGATGGCCGGATTCCTTGCAGAGGGCCTTCGGGCATTGGGAGAGCCATACAGCAGCCTTCTGGCAGAGGAGAAGGAGGAGCAGTAAAATGGACCGGTATCAGGAGATGGAGCGCCGCTTTGCAGCCTGTTATCAAAAGCATGGGAAGCACTCTGTACGGGTGCTTCTGGAATTCTACAGGGGACAGTATCACAAATTTCTTCTCTCCACTCTCTTTTTCCTGCTGAAACATTCCCCGGCCCTCCTTTCCCCTCTTTTGATCGCAAATGTAGTCAATGGGGTGATCGAGGGAGGAGAAGCCGGGAGCAGGGCAATTTTTATTAATGTGGGAATCTGGCTGGGGCTTTTGAGCATCCATCTGCCTGCAAACTGGATCCACAATCAGCTGAAAAGCCGTGTGATCCGAAATACGGAAGCCGGACTTCGGGCGGCTCTGGTAAGAAAACTCCAGGAGCTGTCCATTCCTTATCATACGGGCAGTCAGTCGGGACGCCTTCAGTCAAAGATCATGCGTGATGTGGAGGCGGTGGAAACCCTGTCATCCCAGCTTTTTGTCAATCTGCTTAATATTGTGATGAATCTCGTTATCACACTGTCTATCACAGCCGTAAAAAACAGGCTCATCCTTGTGTTTTTTATTCTGGTTGCTCCGGTGGCTGCCGGAGCGGTAGTGGCATTCAGAGCCAAGATCCACAGGGAAAACCGCTCCTTCCGTCAGGGAATGGAGGAAACCAGCGCAAGGGTGATGGAGATGGTAGAAATGGTCCCTGTCGCCAGGGCTCATGCCCTGGAGGATAAGGAAGCGGCCAGGATCAGCGCCCTCCTTGAAGAAACAGCCAACCGGGGCTACCGGCTGGATATGGTGCAGGCCCACTTTGGGGCCGTAAGCTGGGTGGTATTTCAGGTATTTCAGGTGGTATGTCTGGCGGTTTCTGGTTTTATGGCTATGTCTGGTCTCATAAAGGTGGGGGATGTGACCTTTTATCAGTCCAGCTTTACGACGGTAGTGAATCAGTTTTCTGCTCTGATCAATCTGCTTCCTATTCTTACAAAGGGATTGGAATCCGTTTCCTCCATCGGGGAGGTGCTGTCCTCGGATGAGATAGAGGAAAATGAAGGAAAGGAAGAACTGCTTTCCCTAAGAGGAGAATACGCTTTTAAACAGGTAAGTTTTTCCTATCCGGGCAGCAGCAAAGAAGTGCTCCACGGATTGGATTTTACGGTAAAACAGGGTGAAACCATTGCTTTGGTAGGCGAGTCGGGCTCTGGAAAGACAACTATTTTAAATATGCTCATTGGTTTTATCCTGCCTTCTGGGGGACAGCTTATGTTAGACGGGAAAGACATGAAAGGCCTGAATTTAAGAACCTACCGCCGTTTTCTGTCCGTGGTGCCCCAAACGCCGGTACTGTTTACCGGAACGGTGCGGGAAAATATTACCTATGGTCTGGAACATGTGAGCGAGGAACAGATCGCGCAGGCGGTAGAAGCAGCCAATCTGTCCGAGGTGGTAAAAAGGCTGCCCCAGGGGCTTGACACCATGATCGAAGAGCATGGAGCCAATTTAAGCGGGGGCCAGCGCCAGAGGATATCCATTGCACGGGCGCTGATCCGCAATCCTCAGGTCATTATTCTGGATGAGGCTACGTCGGCTCTGGACAGCATCTCTGAGTCGGAGATCCAGGAGGCCTTAGAACGCCTCACAAAGGGAAGGACTACCTTTATTGTGGCTCACCGCCTTTCTACCGTGCGCGGAGCCGACAGGATCCTTGTCATCGGACAGGGAAGGATCAGGGAACAGGGAAGTTATCAGGAGCTGATGGCAAAAAAAGGAGAATTTTATCAGATGGAACAGCTTCAGAGAATGGTGAGGTAGGAAAATATGCTGCGATATGACGGACCATTTATAACATTTTTAATGAAACTGGGAGACATGATCATCCTTCACGTACTCTGGCTCCTCTGCAGCCTGCCGGTTATAACGGCAGGACCTGCTTTGGCAGCCGCCCATTATGCAGCCCTGCGGATTGTCAGGGATGAAGGCGGCTCTGTGTGCTCCATGTTTTTTAAAGCCTTCCGGATTAATTTTTTTCAGGCGCTTCCTCTGGGAGTTATAAGTCTTTTAGCCGGTGCGGTGATCGGAACCGATCTGTACCTGCTTTCCGGCTCGGTACAGCCAAAGGGAGCGGCGGGACTTTTTATGCTGGCTCTTACCGTGTTTCTTTCCATTCTTTACGGGATTCTTATGCTGTGGCTGTGGCCGGTACTTGTAACCTTTGAAAATACATGGATGGGAACCATAAAAAGTGCATACATGATGGCAGCATCAAACTGGGGGGCAACCTCTGCCATGATCCTTCAGGATCTTGTACTGGGGATCGCTGCAGTATTCAGTATTGCCTTTCTGCCCCAGGCGGCCATTATTTTTCTTATTTTCGGCTGTCCGCTGTTTTTTGTGGTCAATGCCTTCCATATACGCAGAGCCTTTGACAGGATAAGGGAAAATAGCAGTAAGGAGGACGAAGATGAGTAACACAGGAGAACGGATCCTGCCAGTGAGCCGCTATTATGACAGCCTAAACGGGATGAAGCGAAAATATGACCGTCTGGCAAGGCAGGAGGCTTTTTCAGGAACGAACGTGGAAGAATGGACGGGATGGAAAAATAAGGAAAAGAAACGCTTGTGGGAGCTTTTGGGAATGGACAAAATGGAAATCTGCTCCCCCTGCCCTGAAATAGCGGAACGAGTCATGCTGGACGGAGGAATCCTGAGGGAAAAGCTTCTTTTGCAGGTGGAACCGGATATATGGATGCCGGTGTATCTGCTGATCCCGCCGGGCAGCGGACGTCATTCCGATTGTGTCCTTGCTCCCCATGGACATCAGGGGGCGGGAAAATACAGTGTGGCCGGCTGCAGTGAGATTCCGGCAGTGGCAGAGGCGATTGACCGTTTCCATTACGATTACGGCCTCTATCTGGCCCGGCTGGGATATGTTGCCGTCTGTCCCGATGCCAGAGGCTTTGGCGAGCGGAGGGATCTGGCTTTTCAGAAGGATGAGGAAAATGCATTTATGCGCGGAACCTGTTTCTATCTGGCCCATATGGCAGAGCCCCTTGGAATGACTGTGGCAGGAATGAATACCTGGGATCTGATGCGCCTGATCGACTATCTGGAAGAGAGGGGAGAATGGAATACAGAGCATCTGGGCTGCGTGGGCTTTTCTGGCGGAGGACTTCAGACGCTGTATTTGGCTGCATTGGATGAGCGTGTACGTTATGCAGTGATCAGCGGTTATCTGTATGGATTTAAAGACTCTCTTCTGGAATTAAATGGAAATTGCAGCTGCAATTATGTCCCGGGGCTCTGGAATGCGCTGGATATGGGAGATATTGCGTCCCTCATTGCGCCCAGACCACTTGTGATCCAGTCCGGCAGGGCAGATCACTTAAACGGCCCAAGGGGCATTGTCAATGCAGAGGAACAGGTGGAGATCGTACGAAAAGCCTATGGGTTAAACGGCGCCGCAGAATGTCTGGTCCACCGCTGTTATGAAGGGGGCCATCAGTTCCATGAAGAGGACCTGGAAGAAGATCTGAAAAGAATGAAATTTTTTACACAAATCTCCGGTTAGATGATAAAATACATAGTATCAATAAAGGAGATTTGATACATATGGATATAAGGGAAGATTTGAATATATATATGCAGATCATCCGTCTTCTGGATGAAAGCGTCAATGGATATCTTTATGCCTGTGATCTGCAGGATGACCGCATGTATTTTACAGATAAGATCTGCCGCAGATTTGCACTGCCTTTTTCCGGAGAGCAGGGAATCCCGTTTAAAGAATGGGAAGCTGTTATTTATGACCGGGATGTAAAGCTCATAAAAGACGATATGGAGGCGGTCCGTTCGGGTAAAAGAAACGGCTGTGATATCGAATGCCGGATGATCGACAGGGAAGGAAACCGGGTGGGCGTTCATTGGCGTGCAACGGTGCATGCGGATAAGTCAGGAAAGCCGGCAGTTCTTTTAGGGAGCATGGATGAGCTTGTCCTGGGACAGAGGATCGACAGTCTGACCGGATTGTGGAATTATGATAAGTGTACAGAGGATCTGGAATCTGCTGTTTTAAAAGAAGAGGGATATTTTATCGTTTTTGGAATTGATAATTTTAAGCATATCAATGTAAAAAATGGAAGACCCTTTGGAAATGATGTTTTAAAGCGGATGACAGAAAGTCTGGAAAAAAATGCAGACTGTTCGGTTACGCTGTATCGGCTGAATGGAGACTGTTTTGCAGCAACCCTTCCGGGAAAAGGGAAAAAGGAAGTATTTTCCTTTTACGATACCGTCAGGCAGGAGATGGAAAAAGAGTGCACTTTATCAGCGGGAGCTACCGCTTATTCCCCTAACCGGGGCATGGATGGCTGGACCGTATACCAGTTTGCGGAAAATGCTCTTGACCGGGCAAAAAAAGAGGGAAAAAATATGCTTATTTTCTTCTCTCCCGAAGATTATCAGAAAAAACTGGATCAGATTGAGCTTTTGGATGAGCTTAAGTCAGCTGTTGATCAGGGCTGCAGGGGATTTTATCTCTGTTATCAGCCCCAGATTGACAGTAAAAACTACGGATTGTACGGAGCCGAAGCGCTGCTTCGCTATGAATCAGGAAAACGCGGGATGGTAGGGCCCGATCAGTTTATTCCTCTGCTGGAGCAGAGCGGCCTGATCTGTGAAGTAGGATTATGGGTACTGAGGACAGCCATCAGACAGAGCGTATTATGGCGCAGGATTCTTCCAAGCTTTCATATCAGCGTAAATATATCCTATGTGCAGCTTCGTCAAAAGGAGATCGAGGAAGAGGTTTTAGGTATTCTCAGGGAAGAAGGACTGCCGGGAGACGCTCTCACTCTGGAAGTGACGGAAAGTATGCAGCTTCAGGACTATACCTATTATAATAAGATCTTTTATGACTGGAAGCGAAAAGGAATCCAGATTGCCATTGATGATTTCGGAACAGGATACTCCAGCTTAAGCTATTTAAAAAGCATTGATATTGATGAAACAAAGATTGACCGCTGTTTTGTGAATCGTATCCAGAAAAATGCCTACAACTACAGGCTTTTGGATAATGTAATACAGCTGGCTCACAGCGCCCGGATACGTGTCTGCTGTGAAGGCGTTGAGACGGAAGAAGAGCTGTTTGTTTTAAAGGAACTGTGTCCGGATGTGCTTCAGGGATATCTTTTTGCCAGACCCTGCAGAAAAGAGGAATTTGAACAGACCTATCTGAACCGGGATTCAAAGGCCTATAAGGAACGGAGAGAGCGGCTGTTAAAATTCAGGTGTCCGGCTGCCAGAGACGGAAAGCTGGATGGTACACAAGAGCGTACAGAGGAGACGTATGAAGACATTCTGGAGCATACCAGCCTGGGACTGTGGAGGATATGCGCAGATTTTGAAACAGAGTGCTACGAGCTGTATGCAGATCCGGTGATGCTTCGGGTCATGGGAGTGGAAACGGCTCTTTCGCCAAAAGAATGTTATTTCCACTGGTACAACAGGATCAATGACGGATATTACAACTATATTAACCTTGCGATCCAGAGTGCGGTTGAAACGGGTAAGATTACACAGGTCGAGTATACATGGAATCATCCTTCCAGAGGTGAGGTTACGGTACGCTGTATGATGATACGGGCCAAAAGGGAGAACAGCACGGTCTGGCTGGAGGGGTATCACCGGATCATCAGCGATCTGGAACGGCCTGATTTTCTGCCTGGCGGTCTTAAGAGCGAGATCTTTGAATACAACGAGCATAAGAAAACCATTTATTTCCATACGAAGCGTCAGATGATCGCGGGAGATAAGATCCGGGAAGAGGATTTTCCGGAATGCTGGATCCGAAAACAGATTGTCCATCCTCATTTTGCAGATGAATTTCAAACTATGTTCCGGGATGTTAAGGATAAGTGGAATCGGGCAGGCAGCGAGATGCTTTTTCGGACCAAATCCGGTTCCTATGAGTGGTTTAAGGTAAAGACCCGTCACCTCAGCGATAAAAAGGAGGATGTTTATACAGTTGCAGTGCTCATGGATCCTGCAGATCAGGAACGTGCCATAGAGCTGGAATATATGAAAAAGACGGATTTTTATGAGGCTCTTCTTTCGGAAACTGTGGCCCATGCAGAGATAGATGTGGAAAGCGGCCATATTATGGAGGCAGCAGGGCTGTGGGCATTCGTCCAGAGCAAGGATCAGGAACAGGATTTTGAAAGCATTGTTCAGCAGCAGATGAGAAGTGATCAGATCTTTTGTGAGGATCGGGAGCTTTATGAATCGTATATGGATCTTTCCTATATGAAGGAAATGTATAAAAGCGGAACCAATACGGTTGAATTGTGCTTCCGCCACTATGTGAAAGAGCGTCTCTGCTGGATGAAGCTGGTGATCCACGTATTTCAGGATCATTATACAGAAAATATGTATGCTCTTGTGTATCTGAAAAATATTGATGCTGAAAAGAGGAGAGAGCTTGCGGCTGAGACAGCGGCCAAAAGTGATCCCCTTACCAGGGTATACAACCGGAGCAGCTTTGAAGAAGAGGTATCTGATTTTATGACAACCGGGGAAGATTCTGCAAGGGGAGCGCTGCTGATCCTGGATTTAGATGATTTTAAACAGGTCAATGACCGCTTTGGCCATTTAAAGGGAGATGAGGTATTGAAATCACTGGCAGAAGTGCTGCGCCATACCTTCCGAAGCCACGATCTGATCGGACGTCTGGGCGGAGATGAATTTCTTGTATTTGTAAAAGGCATTGAAAATAAGGAAATCCTGGATAGGAGAATGGATCAGCTGTTTAGTCGGCTGAATGATTCCTGCGGGGACTTTCTTTCCTGCAGTGCCGGTATCTGTTTTGTATCGGGAGAAGGCTTTGATTATCAAAAAGCGCTCAAATGCGCAGATACGGCCCTGTATGAGAGCAAGAAGAAGGGAAAAAGAAGGTACAGCTATTACGAAAAAATGGAAGATATGAAAGTCTGAAAGGAAAAAGCCCCGTGAGATCCGGATGAACGGATGCACAGGGCTTTTTTCAGGTATTTTTTCAGCCGGCAGCTTTTTCGTTTTTCTTGATGATCGGAAGGATCAGGCCAAGAGCAGTAAGCACAAAAGGAGTGATCACGTTTAAAGCCGTAGATGCCGGATCGCCTTCTACATACATACCAAAGATACAGCAGAATGCAGTGACAACGAAGCACCAGATACCGGCAGTCAGAGCAATGCCCTGATTTTTTACAAAACGGTATTCCGGATGGAACTTGTCTGCTGCCTTGCGCAGAGCGATGTAGGCTACGAATACCCACAGGTAACGCAGAGGCATGGTGACAGAGTTTAACTTGTTTAACTGTGTCAGTACAGCTGCGGCTCCGGGAACGAAGGACTGGATCAGAATAATACTTCCGGACAGGCCGGCTACCATAAAGATACCGTTGATATAAGCGCCATGCTGATTCTTCTTTAACAATTTGGTAGGAACGAACTGTCTTGCATCCTCATTGTCAAGAAGCATACGCAGCGGAGCATCGATACTTAAAACCAGAGTAGAGAACTGGCCGATGGCATTGCAGGCTGCATAGATAATTAACAGCAGGTTTCCTACATGGTAGTATTCACCCAGTTTCTGGAAGGACCAGTAAGCGCCGTTGGATACATAGGAGTTAAAGCTTTCAGAGCTTTCGTTGATCACAGAAGGATCGAACATCATACCCATAGCGATGGTTCCAAGGATTGCGCAGACCATAACCATAATGGCAAGAGCGATCATACCCTTGGGGAAACCGCGGGAAGGATCCTTTACCTTATTTACATAAGGGGAGATCTTCTCACAGCCACCTACGGCAAATACCAGGATGGATAAGGAGGTAAAGTATCCCAGGTTAAACTGAGGGATCAGTGTCTCCTTGCTGAATTCCATGGTAACATAGCCGCCGTTTGGATTGATGGCAGGAGCTGCAAACATCATCAGGATATACAGGATGGACATAACGAACATACTGGTTCCGGCAATGGTTGCAAGCTTTTTTAATGGGTTTAAGCCGCGGCTTGCTACCCAGCAGAAGAATAAAAGCGCAGCCAGTGTAGCCAGCTGGATCCAGATGGTTGGGAACTGGTCATAAGTAGTTCCGTTCTGGAAGAACATCCAGCTTAATGCCTTTAAGCCGCCGCTTCCCTTGCTGGCGATATAGGTAACGTGGCAGGCCCAGTAAGTCCAGCCTGCGTAGTAGGCAAATTTCGGGCTGATCGTTTCGTGGATCCAGGAGCTGACGCCGCCGCCGGAAGTTTTAAAAGCAGATCCCAGCTCGCCTACCATAAGGGCATAGGGCACAAAATACAGTGCGAACATCAGGATCCAGCTGAAAATAACCTGTATACCGTTAAAGTATACAAAGCCGTTGAGTACATTTCCGAAGCCCCAGACCGTAGAAAAGGCCATGAATGCCAGGGTGTACCAGGTGATTTTCTTTGTGTTTTCCATTGATAACCTTCCTTTTCTAAAATGTTTAACTTCACTAGGATATCATATTTCTATGAAATATTCAAATGAAAGTAATATTTTTTTATTAAAATTTTTAAGAATTTTTATTTATCTGTGATATACTTCTTTTTATAACATCTGAAAATGAAAGGGGAAGCTGCAAATGAAAAAATGGCTTCGATATACCGTTCTGATATTGCTTTTGTGGCTTTTATTCGTGATCCTTTGTCTGGTGGTCCCGCCGCTGTTTCATAAAGAAGCAGGATATGGCCCAGGGGCGGATGCAGAAGGAGATAGCTTTAGTACGCCGGAACGGATTCTCTGTATTGATGATAATAAAGAGGCTCTGATCTGGAGACTGAGACTGATCGGGGCTGCTAAAGAACGGATCATTCTCACTACCTTTGATTTCAGAGATGAGGAAAGCGGACAGGATATCATGGCGGCTTTGTGGGAGGCAGAAATACAGACAACCGGTTTTTGGGATATTATAAGGAAAGCTATAACGAGGATAGGGATCTGTTGGTCTATGGAGAGAAGCCGGGACAAGGTAGTTCTTTTCAGGCGCTGGAAGCATCTTTTCATGAGATTTGGAATCAGCCCTGCTGTAAGGAGTTTGATGCAAAAGGCGGCATAGGCGGGCTGGAGAAGTGCTGTGAGCGGGTGAAAGAGCGGTATCCGGAAGCCTTTGACCGGATTTATTCAAAAGAGGACTGGGAGAAGGCTACCATGGAAACCAGGGGAATTGAACTGTGGACGAATCCCACAGAGCCGGAAAATAAGGAGCCTGTTGTATGGGAAAGGATGATCGCAGCCATGGAAGGGGAAGAAGATATCCTGGTACAGACTCCCTATATGATCTGCAGCAGAAAGATGTATGAGGATCTTCGCTCTGTCTGTGAAAAGGGCGCCAGAGTGGACATTGTGATTAATGCCGTAGAAAGCGGCACCAACCCCTTTGGATGTACCGATTATCTTAATCAGAAAAAGAAGATCTGCCAGACTGGAGTCCATATTTATGCGTATCTGGGAGACCAGGCGCAGCATACCAAATCGCTGGCAGTAGATTGCCCTGAATTAAACGCCTCTATCCGTGAGCAGGCACGGCCATTAAAAGAAAAAAGCCGCCACATGAGCCCGGATGGCCGGACTGAGGACGGACAAAATTATGAGCCGAGGGAGCAGGATATGGCAAAAAGGGCTGTATACGCGCTTCTTCGGATCGTAATCAGTCCTTTCCGCCATGTGCTGTAGGGGAAATCCTATCGCCCCTGTCCCTTGTTTGGAATCAGCTCTCCGGCCGTATTTCCATGGCAGATGGGTTTCCATTCTACCTTTTTGACAAGGGCAACGGCAGAGATCGGAATATAGGTAAACATAAAAATCGGGAAGGTGAAGGTATAAAGGATCTTCCTGCCTGCAGACATGGCAATCTGTTTCCATTCTACCGCCATGGTGATAGCGCCGTAGATCAGAAGGCTCACATAAAACATTCCAAGCGTCCTTCCAAGAAAGAAGATATTTTCCTCCACGATCATCCGGGCAATATAGCCGGGTTCTGTAAGATAGGCGCCCAGCATGACCACGTTGATGATCAGTGCTGCCAGGGTAAAAAACATTCCCGGTGCTACCGTCATAAAAATGTCATAGCAGGAGAAACCCTTTCTGCCCGGACGGAAGCAGCCGCGGATGAGATCCAGGCTGTAGTGCCAGTCAACCTGATAAAATCCCTTAGACCAGCGCAGTCTCTGTCTCCAGGACTGTTTAAAGTCTACGGGCTGTTCATCGTAGATAACGGCCTTGTCACAGTAGCCGATCACTTTTCCATCAATGGCGCAGTTTACAGAAAATTCAATATCCTCGGTCAGAAGATGGAAGGGCCAGCCTCCCTTTTCACGGATGACTTCTCCGGATACCAGAAACCCGGTGCCGGAAATGGCACAGTTGGTTCCCAAAAGCATACGGGGGAAGTTAAGGAAGCGGGCTTCGCGCAGAAACCACAGTCCATATCCGGCAGAGATCCAGTTGGCTCCGAAGTTTTTGGAATTGCGGTAGCTGGTCAGAGCCGCATAGTGGCCGCCGTCAAATGTATTGTTCATTTCCCGTACGAAATTGGGATCTACATAATTATCGGCATCAAATACAAAGTAGCCGTCATAAACATCCTTTCCGGAAGCGGACAGACATTTAAACAGATAATCCAAAGCGTAGCCCTTTCCGATCAGCTGGCGGTTAAAGCGGCGGTATACCTTGGCGCCTGCCTCTAAGGCTACCTGAGCCGTATTATCGGTACAGTTATCGGCGATCACATAGATATCAAGAAGCTCGGAAGGGTAATCCTGGGCCTTCAGGCTTGCGATCAGGCCGCCGATTACATTTGCCTCATTTCTGGCAGAAATCACAGCTGCATAGCGGTGAAGGGCATGGGAGACATCTGTCTCTTTTGTGTGCCGTTTCCACAGACCTAACAGCAGATAGCCAATCTGATAGAAATAAAACACAACAAAGATAGTGGCCATTACAAAATTAAAATAATGAAGCATTCGCAGTGTATTCATATCTAACCTCTTTACATGATATTTGGATCCTGTTTGTGATACAGAATCACAGTATTAGAATCAATATAAAAAAATAGCATATTTTTAAAATAATACAAGAGTTTTAAACAAATTCATAAAAAATTAATATTTACTTCATATAGTATTCAATTATGAATGATAAGCAGCGTATCTGTCTGGTTCACTATTTACATTACATGGAACTGCGGATATAATAAATGACAGAATACATTTCTTTTCCGGACAGGAAAGAGAGAATAGACGGCAGAGGGGTGCAGGAGTATGGATTATGAATTTGATGCGGAATTTTTAAAGAGGATTATAGAACGGATGCAGTCCAGCCTCTATATTACAGACCCTGTTACACATGAGATTCTTTATACCAACGGATATATCAAGGAGGCTTTTAACTGTGAAATGCCGGAGGGGAAATATTGCTGGGAGATTCTTCAAAAGGATATGAAGGAACCCTGTCCTTTCTGCAAAATACCGGCTCTGGCTGACAAAGAATTGGGAGAAGCCATTGTCTGGCGGGAGCACAATGAGGCTTCAGGCCGTGATTATATCAATTATGACTGGCTGGAGGAATGGAACGGGCGCAGGTATCACATACAGAACTCTGTGGATATTACTTCTTTTCTTCAGCTGTCCATCGAGGCCTCTATTGACGAACTGACCGGGCTCTTAAACCGAAATGCGGGAAAAAATCATCTAAGCGAGGTTCTTTCCTCCTTAAAGGAGGACGGGCTTTGTACGGTAGCTCTTTGCGATCTAAATGGATTGAAATGGGTCAATGACACATATGGCCATCTGGAAGGCGACCGTTTTTTAAAGGTTACGGCCTGTACCATGCAGGAAGGAATGGAGGCTTCTGATTTTGCTTTCCGCCTCAGCGGAGATGAGTTCATTCTGGTTTTCCAGAATAAGGATTCTGATCAGGCAGCCGGTATTCTTGAGGAAATCCTTGCGCGCTTAAAGGAGCGCAGACAGTCCGTTGGCATCGATTATGAGGCAACCTTCAGCTACGGTCTGGTGACTGTGAATGGAGGCCACAGGCTCTCTGTTTCCGACGTTCTTTCCGTAGCGGATATGCAGATGTATATACGCAAGAGAGATTATCACATATTATCCGGAAAGCAGGCAGCCAGACGGCTCAGCAAAGAAGCGGCGACGAGAGGAAACGCTTTTTCCTATCATAAAGACCAGCTTTTAGACGCCCTGTCGGAGAGTATTGACGATTATATCTTTGTAGGCAATCTGAAGACAGGAGAGTTTCGTTATACCTGGCAGATGGCGGAGGACTTTGGGCTTCCCGGGCAGGTGGTAAAAAATGCAGCTTCCTTTTGGAAACGCAGGATCCATCCGAATGACGCAAGAATGTTTTTGGACAGTAATCAGGAGATTGCAGACGGAAGGGCAGACCGCCATGCCATTGTATACCGGGCGAAGGCAGCAGACGGCACATGGAAGCATCTTTTATGCAGAGGGCGGATGTACAGAGATGGAAATTTTTCCTTCCTTTTAGGCTACATCAACAGCCATATTGCCAGCGAGGATGACAGGAAGCGGTTTGGACTCAGATATAACAGAGAAGAGATCTTGCGGGATATCACTTTAAAACGGGCAGTTCCGTCCTTTGAATTTAGGGAAAAGGACAGGGAAGGAAGGATCCGGTGGGCCAGAATGGATTTCCATGCAGTGCGGCAGAATGACGGAGATCTTCTTTTATATGGCTATGCCAGAAACATTGACGAGCAGAAAAAGAGAGAGCTGGCGCTGGAATACAAAGCCGGAACTGATATTGTCAGCGGTTTTTATGATCAGACAACCGTCCGCCTTATGATCCAGAGCATACTGGAAAATAAAAACAGCAAAAACGGTATTCATGCTACGCTGATTCTGGATATGGATGATTTTTCAAAAACAGGAAAAAATTGGTCCAGAGGCGAAAAGGAAGAGGTTCTCCGTCAGGCCAGCACGATCCTGCGCAGCAGCCTTCCGCCCCTTTCCGTGGCAGGACGGCTGGAGCAGGATGTATTTCTCATCTTTTACTTTGATATCTCCTCAGCAGATGAGATCAGGGAGGAGGCTGGCAGACTGCGCAGGCTGCTGTGCCGGACGTATCAGGCGGGGGACGAGCTTTTGTATATGAGCTGGTCGGCAGGTCTTTGCTGCAGCTGTGAGGAAACCGTTACATACGACCAGCTGTATCACAGGAGTTTAAAAGCTCTGGAACGGGCTAAATATGAGGGCAAAGACCAGATGAAGGTCTATGGGGAGAGGAGTGAGACAGCAGAGAGGCAGAAGCTTTCCTGGGAGCTTTTAAGAGAATGCTTCAAAATTGGGGATACCGGTATTATACCACCGGCCTTTGGAGAAGCAGCGGCTGCGCAGAGGCTTTCTTTTATTCCAGCAGAAGAAGCTTCTCTTTTATGGGAACGTCTGGGTGCAAGATCTGGACAGGAACAGGTGTTTGAAGCAGAAAAGAGGGAGGAAGCTGCCTATGGGGAGCTGGAAGGCCTGCTGGAAGAAACATCGTATCAATTCCCGCTTTTGTGGACTGGCTGCTGGGGAGACTGCCTTACAGGCCTGCTTGTAGCAGAAGGGGTATGGGATAAGGAACAGTGTTCCAGAGTATTGAGGGAAATTTCCGGCTTTGTGGGAAAGATGGCCCAGTACCGTTTGATGCAGGAAAAATACAGCTATGTTATGACCCATGACAGGGAATCCGGGCTTTTAAATTATCAGTCCTATATCCGGTGCCTGAGCCACGAAAATCAGGAAATCTATTCATCCATGGGAGTAGCAGGGATCCATATCTGGGATTTTAAGGGATATAATCAGCGCTATGGCCATGCAGGAGGCGACCGGCTTTTAGCACAGCTGGGAGAGAAGATACGGGAAATTTTTAAGGGGGCGGACTGCTACCGCATCAGTGGAGCGGGCTTTCTGATCCGTTTTGCAGATGTAACAAAAGACCGGTTTGAGGAACAAGGCAGGCGGTTTCAGATGGAAGCAGAAACGCTGTGTCCGAGGCAGATTCTCTGCGAATATGTGTGGACAGCTCAGGTTCAGGCGCCCATGAAGCTTCAGCAGCAGGTGGAGGAAAAACTGCAGATCGCCATGAACCAGAGAAGTACCAGGGCCTATGGCGGAAGGACGCCTGCCGCAGCCCGAATGCTTTCTGAGCTTAAACAGGCGATAAAAAGAGGCGGGTTTACTGCTTTTTT
>ERZ833782.1067-NODE-1067-length-26780-cov-9.659944_pt1 | contig 26780 bp, 20 predicted proteins | sample MGYA00519577_ERZ833782 | MGnify/ENA primary metagenome ERZ833782 (study PRJEB31850, sample SAMEA3708745) | human gut metagenome | biome: human gut; feature: human-associated habitat; material: faeces | place: China | collected 2014 ...
GACGTTACCCGTGAGCGCATGGCTGCTAAGGCTCGCCGTCTGGCTGCTAAGTAATTTTTGACACTATCCATCTCTCTCTTTTTCACGGAGGAGTCTGCGGTATGCAGACTCCTCTATCTTTTTATATAAAATCAAAGGTGGACAATCGTTGTCCACCTCATTTGCTATAATATACCTGTAAATTACTTCTCAATCGCCAGAACATTCCGTACGATGACATTGATACGCTCGATGCTTTCAAGTGGGAGGTCACGGATCTGGTCACACACCTGTGCGATGACGGCATCTTTCGCGTTATCCACCGGCTGCGGATCGGCGAACAGCTCCGCCAGTGAAATGTCGAGCGCCCGCACGATCTTTTCCAGTGTTTTTATCGTCGGACTTTTGAGTCCGCGCTCCAGATGCCCGAGAAAAGCCGGGTTGATCTCTGCCTGCAAGGCCAGTGTTTCCTGGCTCCAGCCGCGTAAATTTCGGAAATATCGAATTCGCTCGCCTACATTGACTTCACAATACATCATCGTCACCTGCCCTTTGATATTAGACTATCTTGACAATTAGTATTGCGCAAATGTCTATAGGTATTGTATAATAATGTCTATAGATAGCATCACGCCACACAAATATCACGAAATGAGGGACATTTATGAAGAAGGTTCTTTGCGGCACCATGCTTGGTACAATCATCTTATCTCTGTCAGCCTGCGGAAGCCCAAAACCGCCTGACGAAAATACAATTATGGAAGATTTACTCTCCGACAAGTATGATATTTCTACTCAATGGCTCCAAAGTTACAAAAGTGCCGATGACACCAATCAGTATTTACCATATGAAATCAACACATTAACAATCGAAAAACGTAATACCAAGGAAGATACAGGCTACGATAGCGTTTGGTTTGATTTTACCGCTTCTAATGGCATCCACAAGTATACTGGCAGCGGCAGTGCAGTGTATAAACTCTATTCGCAGGGCGGTTGGATCATGGAAGACTGCACACTTGACAACTATACCTCAAAACCGGCAGGCAAACCTCGCGTTGCGGAAATGATGTCTGAAATCAATCTGATTAACAATCCACTGGAATTTCCAGTAGACGCATCCGCAGATAAATTCAAATTAGAAGAATACTATCTGAATACTAATGATATACCATCTGAATATAAAGATTATACCTATATACCTCAAGATGTACCGATGGCATTTTACCGCTATGCTGGCGCTGTTGGTCCCGCAGATGGATTAGATACCCAAGCCACCAATACCTTATATATTCTGCAATATGTTCCTGATACGTTTGATGGAGAATCCACAGATGAAGAAATGATGTATCGTGACTACGTTGGTTGGTCTTATTACGGAATGTGCTTCGATGATAATACGACAATGCCGGAAGGTAAAAACGAATGGCGTTTGTATTCCGCCGAACGGCTAAATGCCTATTCAGACGCTGATGAACATCCTGGACTCTTTTCCGTCACCATTACGGATGGTCAAATTACCAACGTCGATATTTTACGTACTGAATATAACAAATACTTTGTATTTTCTACTGGTGTGAATTATAATGACAGTGATTTCCAAACCAGTTGGGCCGATGATTATGGAGCCGCAATCCAGGTAACCGGTATTGCGCGAACAGATTTCCCCAATTACTCTTATGACGATCCCGGTGAGCAATCTTTGAACGGAAAACATCTGACATGCACCATTGATGGCAGCACATTGACTACGGACATGTTCTGGTGGGAACGTACTTTTTCTAATGTCGCAACGCTGGTTGATACAAGAGATCTGTCCGAGGCATTAACGCCCGAACAGATTATCGCCCGATATGAATAACTGTCATCTTAGGAGGCTTCATAAAATGAAACGACTTTTATGCGGAACATTAGCTGCATGCAGTATGTTGGCCACTGCGCAGGCAGCAGATTGTGCTTTTGCCAACCGACAGACTCGCACGATGGCTGGATGCCTGATGTATATCAATCAGGATGACACCGTTCGGATTCCAAACTACATTTCTCCGTTTGATACTGTAGATGATATCTCGGGAGCTATGTCAATCGCAACGACTGATGAACCAAGTTATATGGCGGCTTATGCTGTTATTCTTAAGGATGGTTCACTTTTAACCTGGAGCAATAATGAATATTATCAGCTTGGACGCAGCGATTCTACTGCATATCCCCAGAAAATCCTATCAGATATCGTATCTGTCAGCTGTGGTACAGTACATATGCTGGCAGTGAAAACAGATAATACCCTTTGGGGTTGGGGAGATAACAGCAGCAACCAGCTCTCAAATCTATACAATACCCAAACACCAACGCTTTTAATGACCGATGTTCAAGATGCCGTCGCGTGTTCCATTAGTTCTATGGCAATTAAAACCGATGGTTCATTATGGATATGGGGAAATGGAAACAAAAATTATGGCGAAGCTCCCGATGGCGTTTGCTATGGCAGTACACCGACCAAGGTAATGGATCATGTTATTGCAGCCTCTGGCGGCGACACCTTCTTTGTTGCAGTCAAGGATGACTACACCTTATGGAGCTGGGGTGATAATAACCTTGGTCAGTTAGGCAACGGAACTTACAACAGCTCCGTCACTCCTGTTCAGATCATGTCAAATGTGAAATCTGTCTGTGCCGGTAAAGATTTTGCTCTAGCGTTAACGAACAACGGCGATGTTTACAGATGGGGTGCCGTCAACGGACACGAAGTAGAAGGAGGCAATCTGCCTCGTAAAATCGCTGATCATGTAGTTTCCATATCAGCTGAATATTTACGCTGCAGCGCCTTGAAAAGCGATGGCACCGTACTCAGATGGGACGGCGATGAACTGATAGATAATGTAGAAAATATTAAGCTGCCTGAACGCATTTACGGCAAGCCTTCCACCTGGGCACAGGCCGAAGTAAACGAAGCCCTCAATTTACAGCTTGTTCCTGATAACTTGGCAGATAAATATCAGCAGTCCATCACACGACAGGAATTCTGTCATCTGGCCGTAAATATGCTGGAACAAAAAACCGGAAAAAATATTTTGGCTCTAACACAGGAACAGAATGTATCCGTAAATTATAACGCATTTTCCGATTGTGATGATGCCGATGTTGCTGTTATCAATGCACTAGGTATTGTCAATGGTTATGGAAACGGTAAATTCGGTCCTAATAATCGAATCACCCGAGAACAGGCTGCTACTATGCTGATGAAAACAGCTAAGGTACTTGGACTAATCGTGCCCAACAGCACCAGTATCACCTTTAACGATATGTCACATGTATCGAATTGGGCAAAAGAAGGCGTGCAGTTCATCACTGCATGCCAGACCGGAAATGCACGTGTTATGAACGGTACCTCAAGTGGTGTCTTTACTCCTAAAGGCAATTACTCTCGAGAACAAGCCATTATCACGTTCAAACGGCTGTATCATGTATGCTAACTGGCATTGCATCGTTTCACACTCATTGAGATAGCAACTCATAGATTCATCTCAAAAAACTCCATAATTCCCGCTTTGAGCACTCTCCACTCCCGGCCGACCTTTACGGCCGGGAGTTCTTCGTTTGCGATCATCTTGCGGACCTGCTGGCGCGTTGTCTTGAGCAGGACGGCCGTTTCCTTGACGGTCAGAATTTCGTCATTTTTCATGCCCACGGGTCCTTCCTCGAATCGGGCTGCGACGAAGTGCGAGGCTGATTATACTGCTCCTTGTAGATAAAATTGTGCAGCTTTCGCACCAGAACCTTGCGGAATCCCCAGTTGCCGTACTGATCCTCCTGCGGCTGAATGCTGTACTTGTCCGCGTAGTGTTTGAGCTCCTGCTTGCTGATTTCGAACAGTCGGCAGACCTCGTCGATGGTGTAATACTCCTTCATCCCGCGATAATCCAGATACTTCATAAAAATCATCCTTTTACATATAAGATTTGACAGCACAGATCACAGTTCACCGCAATTCATGCCATCTTATAGCTATGTTAGTGATTTCATTTCAAAAATGATAATCAAAACCCATGCCAATTCTATTGAAAAGGCATGGGTTTCGTGATTTATAGAACAAATTTCAATTCTTCGATCTCTGATTTATCCTTCAATGTAATCGGCTGAATGCCGAGTTTTTCAAACTGCTTGCGCACGGTGCGCAGCTGACTCTCGGACAGCTCGCTGTTTTTCACAGCCTGTGCATAACATTTGCAGTCGGACAGCTTTTTGACAAGCAGACGCATATTTTTGCGAGTTGAAGCATGTTTCACGGTCTCAACCTTTGCCATGCAGTCCGAATACCGCACAAACGGCAGGTCTGCGTGCAGCATTTCCATATAAGAACGGATGGTGTCCTCGGACTCGTCCATGACAGTTTTCAGGATTTTCTTGTTGCTGCCCTTAACCTGCTCAGACAGTCCGCGCTTGAACTTCGCGCCCGAGCGGGACACTTCAAATCGCAGCATTGGTGCATCGTAGTCCTCGAGCAAATCCTCCTCCATCAGCTGAAATGTTTTGTCATAGACCGTCAACGTGGTCGTTTTGCAGCAAATCCGCCACGAATGTGCATTCTTTTTCTCATGATTGGAGAAAGTTTTATCGAATGTACACAGCTCGTATTTCTTCATATATGGACTGCGGCGAACGACACGCAGCGCCTCGTCAACCCAGTCCTGCGAATCGGGAAAGTAGTCCAGACAGCAGTCAATGCGTGAAAGCGTCAGCTGCTCAAAATTGCAGTTCAGACCGATTTTATGCAGCAGCTTGGTCATTTCCTTGTCGAGCGAGTTGAGCTGTTTTTCTTCCGCGTGGAATACCTCCTTGGGTGAATATTTTCCGTGCAGCAAAGTGTGCGGATTGAGTCGGAAACGGATAGAACAGGTGATATTTTTGCTTGTTTTGTTCTTGCTGCGCTTCTGCTTGTACAGATAAAGTATAACACCATGACCGCAGTACGAGGTACAGATATACTTCTCGATGCCTTTGTCAGAATGATATGTCGCGTCCGGGTAGAGTTTGCCGAAATTCAGGCTTTTCAGGTGCTGAAACACCTTGTTAAAGCTCTTTTTGGACAGCCTGTGGAATAATTCAATCGTATGGATACCATAACGAAAATCCATTTCACACACCGCCTTTCGCAAAACAGCCGATTACGGCGTCATGCAAATCGTCCGATGACTCGCAGATCGCATACAACTCATTCACGGCATCGATCGCGCGTTCATCCGTATTTGAGATGATGTCAAGGTTCATCTGAAAATCAGCGTCATTCCAGAGCAGCAGCGCCTTTGCACGTTTTCTGTCGCGCCCGGCTCTGCCTGCCATCTGATAGAATACCGCTACGCTGAACGGCAGCTGAGAGACGATAATCAAACGAATATCCGGGATATTCACGCCCATACCGAACGCAGAAGTTGCAATCATGATGTGCGCCTTGCCGGAACGAAAGCGCTGCTCCTGCTTCGCTCGGTTGGATAATTTGCTGTGGCAGATGGCAATCTCGTCAGCCTCGATATCACAATCTTCAATTAAGTAATCGCGCATCTCTTCCACATCACAGACACGGGTGCAGTAGATAACGATTTTGCCCTTGTTAGCATATTTTAGAATCGCTTTTTTGGCTTTCTCATAACGAATTGCCTCCGTTTTCACGAACACTTTCCTCAGAGAAAGGTTAGAACGCTTGAGCTTGCCGATATGTACCGTCGGATTCTTCATACGCAGACTTTTTATGATATACGGAATATCCTCCTGCATAACAGTCGCGCTGAACGCAGCAACAACAGGAGATGAGGGCAAATCCTTGATAAATTTACCGATATTGCGATACATTGGACGGAATTCATTGCCCCATTCGGTCAGACAATGCACTTCGTCTACAACGACCAGGTGTACCCTGTTCTTCTGAATTGCCTTCCAAAGATGCGGATCATTCAGCCGTTCCGGTGCAACAAAGAGCGCCTGGAGTTTACCATGCTTTAATCTTTCAATAATATTGGTATTCTCCGCATTACCGCTGTACAGGCAGCCCGCTCGGATTTTGCTGTCCTCGCAGCGCTGCACTAAGTCCCGCATCAATGCAACCGTCGGGAGAATACCAATCAGCAGATCGTTTGGATGCATGACAACCATAGAAAGAAAGCAAATTGACTTTCCTTCCGAAGTCCGTGCTAAACCAATCACATCTTTACCTTTGAGTAGGTCTGTAATTACATCCTTCTGAAACGCTTTCAGCTTCGCAACAACCAAGGTATCACATATCATCTTTTCCTGTTTGTTTGTCATAATTTTCACTCCTGAACATAGAATTCTCGTTCAAAACTGAAATTTAGAAATTTCATCTGAACTGCCTTTATTCCATTGTTGAGAGCGTAATCAAATTATAATTTCACAGAAATAACATGATATATAATAATAATAATAGCGAAAGGCTTATCCCGGTGCATGAGACAAGCCTTGGCTAATATTATATATATTTCGATTTAGTGAACAACCTGCATTTCCCGATTCTCGAGCAGCGAGCAGCGGTCCGCGATGCCCTCGGTGACGTACACCGTACCATCCTTATCCATCAAAATCGCATCGAATTCCTCCTTATGAGCCCGCCAGTAATCAAGCGCATCATCCACACCCATGATGAACAGCGAGGTCGAGAGCCCGTCCGCGAGCGTGCCGTCATGGCTGATGATGGTCGAGGAGATGACGCCGCTGTCGGCCGGATAGCCGGTGCGTGGATCGATGATGTGGTGATAGGTCGCGCCGTCCTCCTCAAAATACCGCTGATAGCCGCCCGATGTGATCACCGCTTCATCCGCAATCTCCACCACCGCAAAGTTTTCACCTTCGTCGTTCGGGTCCTGCACAGCAACACGCCATTTGCTGCCGTCCGGCTTGCAGCCGAGCGCCTGCACGTTGCCGCCGAGAGAAACAATGCCGCTGGTCACGCCGTTATCCGCAAACACCTGCATGATGCGGTCCGAGGTGTAGCCCTTGGCAATGCCGCCTAAATCCACCTGCACATCCGCCGGAATGGAAACGTCACTGCCGTTCTGCTGCACCTGCTTGTAATCCACATGAGTGAGCAGCTGCTGCAGCTCATCCGCCGAAGGCACGCGATAGTTTTGTGTGGTAAATCCCCAGGCATCCATGACCGGCTCGATCGTGCAGTCAAAAATGCCGTCGGTCGAGTCAGAAACCTCTAGCGCCCGCTTGAGCAGCGCCTGCGTGTCTTCGTGCAGCGTCACCGCGTAATCTCGGTTCAGTGCGTAAATATCTCCGCTCTCGCTGCTGATGGAAAAGAGCGCGTCGAGCCGTTCGATCTCGCTTTTCGCGCCCGCGAGCGCGTCCTCCGCGTGGTCGCCGTAGGCGGTCAGCGTCATGGCCGTGTCCATCGCGAACAGGTCGACCGACTGGGAGTCTGTGCCAGCGGACGAGACCGAGGGGGCGGAAGCCTGTCCGCAGCCGCCCAGAAAAACAAGCCCGAGCAGCAGCAGCGCCTTGATTTTTTTCTTCATAAACAAATATCCTCCGAAAGTTAGCGTTTGCTTACTATAAAATAGCATATCACGGCAAAAAAGACTTGTCAAGCTGCGAAATCTTGATAAACCGTGGTTCATCTCGCGAAAAAGTGCGGTTGACAAATAAAAAGCGCTGGTGTAGACTAAGGTCAGCTTATAATGTTAGCAAAAGCTAACCATAGCATTTTTCCTCGGGTTGCAAAAACGCGCGAGGAAAAATGCTATTTTTCGACGTGATGGTTAGCTTTGTCTAACAAAAGGAGGAACCGAAAAGTGAAGTGTAAAAACACCATTGCAATGGTGCTGGCAGGCGCGATGCTCCTGCCGAGCAATGCCTTTGCTGCCGACCTGAGCCAGTACAGGGATTTCCCGAACGACTGGTCCGCGAAGTCGCTCGAGCAGGCGATCGACGATGGCCTGCTGAACGGCTCGAACGGTATGATCGACGCGAAGGGTCTGCTGACCCGCGCCCAGATGGCGGCAATCGTCTCCCGTGCCTTCGGCGCGGCTAAGACGGCGTCTTTGGACGACTACAGAGACGTACTGCCGAGCGCATGGTATTACAGCGATATGGGCAAGGCAGTCAAGATGGGCGCGTTCCAGGGCGCGAATGGCCTGCTGAACCCGGATGCACCGATCACCCGCGAGGAGGCGTTCACCGTTCTGGCGCGCGCCTTTGCGCTCGAGGGCGGCGGCAGCGCTACGCTGAAGGACTTTGTTGACGGCGGCACGGTATCCTCGTGGGCGTCCGAGAGCGTTGCGGCGCTGGTCGCAGGCGGATATGTCAACGGCGCGAACGGAATGCTGAACCTGAAGAATAACATCACTCGCGCGGAATTCGCCAAGGTCATCACCGGCATGGCGGCATCCTATGTCGGCGCAGAGGGCGTCTCCAGCAAGACAGTCGAGGGCAACGTGATCGTCCGCGAGAGTGGCGCGTCGCTCTCCGGCATGACCATCAACGGCGACCTCATCATCGCGGACAGCGCGGACAAGGTGTCGCTGGATAACGTCAAAGTTACCGGCCGCATCGTCATCCGCGGCGGTGCGGACGCGGTCGGCATCAAGAATACCACGACCGGAAAGGGCGTGCTGGTCAGCAGCCCGAACGGCGCGGCGGCGATCTCGGTATCGGGCGGCAGCGTCGGCACTGTGACCGCGAAGTCCGATCTGTCCCTGTCCGGCTCGGTAAGTAATGTTGCTGTTACCGATAAGGCTACTCTGACCGTCGAAAAGAACGCATCCGTCGGCACTGTCACCGTATCTGCGGCAGGCTCCAAGGTAACGGGCGACGGCAAGGTAACGAACGTACAGGCCAACGCGAACAATGTTACCGTCACCAGCAAGGGTGCCAAGGTAACAGCCGGCAGCGGTGTTTCCGGTGTCAAGGCAGGCGATAAGGCCGTAGAATCCGGCAAGACGGAAACCGTCGGCACAGCTCCTTCGAGCGGCGGCTCGTCCTCCGGCGGCAGCAACTCGTCCAACAGCCAGTATACCTATGTGCTGATGAATATCCCGTATAACGAGTTCTATAAGGCCGAGCTTGGCGAGAACGCCGCAGCCGTTGACGCAGTTTCGTCGGCGACCAAGAATAAGACCCGCAACGGTTCTCTGGCAGGCGGTTCGTATCATGTCAATCGCGACGGCTCGGATATTACCGGCGTTACCTATCCGGTTCGCGTAAAGACGAGCGACCTTTCCGGCCTCAAGCAGGTAACAAACAGCGACTCCGTAAGCATCACGGTAAAAAACAAAAAAGGCGAGGATGAAACCTCCACCTATACCGGCAGGGAGGCGCTGTTTGAAAGCGCAAGCTACTCCTACTACGCCCTGAGCTCCACCCCGTCTTACTACAAGGAAGCGACCCTGACCAACGGCAAGTGGACGTTCGGCAAGGCGACCGGCGCGGTGTCCGAGGATACCGCAACCATTTCCAAATTCAAGGCCCCCGGCAATCACGCCAAGTACGAAATGACGGTCGAAAACGACAAAATCACGAAGGACAAGAAGGTTTACGCCGTTGTCCTGACCACCACGGACGGCAACACCTACGGTCTGCACCACGTAACCGAAATCTGGCATGTAGCCAAGCTTGGCTTCAAGGCTGACCCCGCCCTCGTAGGCAAGACCATCAGCACAGTCACCTACTACACCAACGACGGCATAATCAAGCTCAATCTGGCGAAAAACCAGTATGTTCCGCACATCGCAGAGGACGCAAAGGCCGAAGTTGCAGAGCCCTCCGCAGACGCAGAGAGCACTAAGCTTACCCTCTCCGGTTTCCCCAAAGATTTCGAACAGAAAGTCAAGGTTCCCGAGGGTATGACCTATTCCAACGATACCATCACCTTTAATTCCGCTCTGCCGGGTTCTTATAAGGTAACGGTTTCCGACGCGAAGGACAAATATGCGGACGTAACGGCAAGTTTCACCGTTTCCACCAATATGACGGTGGCGCAGTATGACAGCGAGTCGGTTTCGCTCAAAGCGGCAGACAAGGCAAATGATGCAGCTCTTGCAAACTATCTGAACAATATCACCTCGGTCAAGGTTGGCAACAAGGAATACGCCGCAACCGGCAAGAAGGCGGTAACGATTATCAATTCGAACGGTTATCTGGATTTGACCGCCGAGCCGTTTGCGAATATGACGCAGAGCAGCAGCTACACCATTACCGTCAAGGCAAACTACTACAAAGATCAGGAGTTTAAGGTAACCTTCCCTGAGCACATTTACGCTTACGCCGCTGTTCCGTATGACGAATACTGGCAGAGCGAGGGCGTTTACCTGAGCGGCAGCAAGTGGGATGTTGGGTCCGATGCCCTCGACGGCCACAAAGAATACGACAAGGGCGCGTTCGATGCGGTTTCCCGCGCAACGAGCAACCACGGTCTGCATCGCGGCAGCTTCCAGCAGAGCGTTGTTATCCACACCAAGGACAATGACAAGGATTATTACCCGGTTGCGTGGACGGACGGCGACAACTTTGTCGATGCAGACGGCAACACTTACAACAAGAACGAAATCAACATTGACTCCTACAAGATCACCGGCATCAAGTACGTTCCGGTCAAGGTAAGTTCCTCTGATTTCGTTGATTTCTGCAAGCAGTACACTGTTACCCAGAACGGCGAAACGCTTCAGGGCGGTTTCAGTGAATTCAATCTGAACGCCTACACGGCAGTTGCCGCAGTAGACAAGGACACCAACGGCCTGAAGGAAGTTACGAAGGACGACAGTTTGTTCAGCTTCGGCCCGCGCAAGACGGGCAAAGGCTCCGGCATCAAGGGCGAGGCACTCAAAACCGCAGACGAGAATATCAAGCCTGAAGCTAAGACTTATTCCGGCAACTTCGGTGAAATGCTCCGCGTTGACCTTGATAACACCAAGAATGACACCAAGTATTACGGCGACCTCGGCGGTCATATGCAGACCGTTGTCTGGAAGTATTACGGCAACGGCGATACCGTTCTCCAGACCTACGGTACGAAGTTCGCAGCTGACAACTGGATGCACAAGTTTATGGGTATTCAGCTCGGTCTGACCGACTCGCTCCGCGCGAAGCTCCCGGATGGCACGGACGGCACCGGCAAGTGGACGATTACGGTTTACGCACTCGGTTACAGCGATACTACCTATACTGTCAACGTTACCGCCGAAAACCTGCCCAAGAAGGTTGAGCCGATGACGGAGGAGCAGAAAGAGAAGCTGGAAAGCCTGCGCGATCAGGCCAAGGTGCTGCTGGATGCTGCAAAGGATTCTAACAATCTCACTCCGGCGGAAACCACTTTGAAGGCTCATTATGATCAGATCGTAGCACTGCTTGCCGATAAGGATGCCACCAAGGCAGCTGCTGATGAACTTATCGACGAAGTGCCGGGTTATATTACCGCCGTGGAGAATGAGCGCAAGTCTACTACTAATAAGACGGCTAACGGCGAAGCAACCGTATCGTTTGGTTATACTGCCAAAGTTACCGTCACCTTTGATTCTGACGGCAAGGTAGTTTCTGTCGTTGATAATGGCACCGCCCCAGATTCCAACAGCTATTTCTGGAACATCGCACTCGGACATTTCGACCGTTTTGTTGGTGTAACGAAAGACACTGTAGATAGTGTCGATGCCACTTCCGGTGCAACGGTTTCTATGAACGCTGTAAAGGAAGCCGTCAAGAACGCCCTCTCCAACAACTAGGAAAGCGAGCAGTCTCCCTCTGCGCCAGCCCTGAAAGCGGCAGACGCTCGGACGCAGCTGCTGTATGCAGCAACATCCCCGGCGGAACTTAACGTTTCGGCCGGGGATGGCTGTATCGTCCGGTATACCACCGACGGCAGCACCCCGAGCGTAGACGGGAACACTGCAAAAACCCTTGAAGGCACAACGCTGACCATCCGGCCGAACAGCAACGCAGACAGCTCCGTTACCGTCAAGGCCATCGCCGTCAAGGACGGCAAGGCTTCCGGTGTCACCGAAAAGACTGTGCAGTTTGTCGCGATTCCCAGTCTGACCTCCGGCACGCGCGTCTATCTCGGAAAAGTGACGGACGGCGGTGTGTTAGGCGGCCCGTACCGGGTCGGCGTGCGCGTGACTACTACCAACGGCAAGATCACCCGCGTGCAGGACAACGGCACGGAGGCCGGTCTGGATTTGTCGGACGATAACGTTTCTATGGACTATTCGTTCTGGGGCGGCGTAATGGACAGCGACGGTATGCCTGCCAAGCTGTACGGCAAAACGCTCTACGACCTGCTGAATATGAATACCGTACCGGATGACGATGACCACAATGACGATGCCGTTTCCGGCGCAACCGTCTGGTCGGATGCCATCCGTCATGCCACCATCGCGGCACTGCGCTCCGCGCCGGTCAGCAAAAGCGAATCCACCGTGCTCGCCCCGACCCTGACGGCGCAGACCTGCGTTCCGAACGCAAGCTATAAGTATATCGATGTTGCCATGTCGGCCGACAAGGACTGTACCATCCGCTACACACTCAACGGTACCGACCCGACTGCCGACAGCACCAAAGCGGCTTCCATCGGCTGGTCTGGTGATATCGGTGTTCGCCTGTCCGCTGACCCAACAAACCATCCGAGCGGCCAGGTCATCGAAGTCCGCGCCGCCGCCTTTGACAAGGCTGGAAACCGCTCGGATGTGGTTCGGCAGTTCTATGTATTCGCCAATCCGCTCAGCAACGCGGCCTATACCGCGCAGTACAGCGGTATTTCCGCAACTGTTGACGGCATTACTGCAACCGCTGTAACACAAAGTCCCAACTACGATGATAAGTATTATATCACCTCCCTGACGCTCGATAAGGAACACAGCGAAACGTACGCAGACTTTCTCCCCGAGCTGTTCAGCCGCATTTATCTCGCGCAGACCACCGAAGGCGTTGAGCCGATCGAGGGGCACGATCAAGAGAGCCGAGCTGTCCTCTCAGCCGTGCAGGCGGCACTGAATCAGGCGCTGACGGCTTCCAAGCCGACGCTCACCGTCTCGCCGGAGAAAACCACCTACGCGAATGCGGATAAGGTAACGGTAACGCTTAACTGTTCGACGGACGGCGCTGAAATCTACTACACGGTAGACAACAGCAACATCCTGACCGGTTCCACCGTTTCCGACCCGACCAAAACCGGCACCAAGTACACCGGCCCGTTCGAGGTTTCCATCGACAATATCGCAGGCGGCAAGCTGTACATCCGCGCGGCGGCGAAAAAGGACGGCAAATGGTCCGGCATCGTTCGCAAGGATCTGACGTTCGCCAAGGGCGTCAAGGAAAACGCCTTTGCCGTGAACGGGCAGAACTATCAAAGCTGGGCTGACGCTGTTGCCGCGGTGAACGCGGCAAACGGCGGCACGATCGAACTCAACGATGACGTGGAACTGTCCTCTGTCAGCACTATGCCGTCCGTACCGTGCACCATCCGCTCGGCCGGTGAGACCAAGTATAAGCTGTCCGGTTCCCCGCTGACGCTGAATGGTGATCTCACACTGGAGAACATCACCTATTCCGTCAGCCGGATATATGCCAACGGCCATGCTCTCACGATCGCGAACGATGTGGAGACCGCGTGGAGCTTCACGGATTACAGTCTGTATGCAGGCAGTACCGTGAACAGCACCGCTGCGGACACGCAGCACATCAGCGTGCAGGCCGGTAATTTTGCTGTTATCGCCAGCGGCAGAGGCAGCACGACGCATAAGGCTCACGTGGACGTTGCCGTCGGCGGCAGCGCGGAGGTCGAGCTTGCGGGCGCGTACATGAGCGCGACACTGGACGGCAATATAACGTTCCATGTTGCAGACGGCGTCAAGCTGAATCAGTTCCTCGGCGAACAAAGCGGCGGCTCCATCACCGGAAACCTGACCCTCCAAATCAATGGCACACCAACGCTGAAAAGCTACAGTCCCACATACAAGGCCAGCGTCAACCGCGCTTCGTTCGGCACACTTGACCTGACCGGCGCAGATACAGATTTCATCACCGCAAACCGTGATAAATTCACCGGTTTTGCCACAGTTTTGCCAACTGCATAATTTCTCACAAGTCCAAGGGTGCTCCAGCAGGAGCGCCCTTTACTTTTGCGCATTGTTCGCACGACGAGCAAGTCTGATAACAATTTATGTGCCCGCTATAAAGAAGCATACTGAGCAGGATTGCCGTATTAAACATTGAAACCTCTTTTCAACCGCGGGCACCTTGCACAACAGCAGCAGATTGGATATAACAAAAGCAGCTATCCGGCACCCTGACGTCGGAAGATGTTCACGCGCGCATGACGGCACTGCTGGACGAATATAATGCCGCAGACAAGCATGATCTGCACGGATTGGCAAAGTTCCATGCAGATTATGAGGCTATCCACCCGTTCCAGGATGGAAACGGACGAACTGGGCGGCTGATCCTGTTTAAGGAATGTCTAAAAAACGATATTATCCCCTTTGTGGTAAATGATAGCCGCAAAGCCGAGTATTATCATGCACTGAATACCGCGCAGACAAAGCAGGATTACAGCCTGCTGGAGCACTTCTTCCGCGAAGAGCAGACCGAATACCGCCAGCAGGTCGAAGGCTTTCTGCCGCCGGTCGAAAAATAGCCGAAGCTATTGCGGCTACTGTCAGGCTACTGCCGGTGAATACAGGTGGTTGCAACAGGCATAGAAAACGTATAAAAATAGTGAAAAATGTCTAATATTTGCGCTGTTTTAGCGGGAAATGCAGGATGAATACCTCATACAGCACCGCTCCGACTCTAAAGGCCATGCGTTCGAATCGCACCGGGCGTACCATGTTAAACCGCTTGTTGCTTTAAAATGGGCGGTTTTTCTTTGCTTTTGAGTGATAATTTGACAAAATTTCCATAAAAAATCACCGGAATCATTGACTTAACAGTGATAAGGAACTAATTCAAACTTACTACTGTCAGCCGACAATTCTGGTGTGCAAGGATCACAAACGCTAAGGCAACCGCCCGTTTCCGAAAGGAACGGGCGGTTGATCCTTATTCTGCTATTTATCGGAAGAAAAATTAAAATTATGTAGAATCAGCTTATGCTCGTCAAAGAAAGGAATCAGCAACAATTTCATCCTCCGCCAGCATCCGGTATCCGACGCCAAGCTCATTGATGATATAGCGCTTTTCGCCGGGCGTCACACCCATTTTCTTGCGGATGTTCTTCATGTTGACTTGCAACTTCTTGACGCTGCCATAGTCTGAATACCCCCAGACCGAGCGGATGATGGCGGCATACGTCAGCACCTTTCCGGCGTGAACGGAGAGAAACGCCATGATGTTGTACTCCGTCTGAGTCAGGTCGATCTCCTCTTTGCCAACAAAGACCTGCCGCGTATCATAGTTGATCAGCAGGTCCTGAAGGTGGAATTTTCCGCCGGGGGAACTTTCCTCCTCTTCGCTGTGCCGATGGCTGCGGAGAACGGCGCGGATGCGGGCCAGTAATTCCTCCGTGCCAAAGGGCTTGGTGATATAATCATTCGCCCCCAGATCCAGGGCTTCCACCTTATCCCGCTCGTTGGAACGGGCGGAGAGCACAATGATGGGCACGGTGTCCGATTCCCGGACTTTCTGAATCAAGTCCAAACCATCCCGATCCGGCAGGCCGAGATCCAGAACGATGAGATCCGGACGATGGGAGGCGTACATCATTATGCCGAGCGCACAGGTCTCCGCGCAGAGCACCTGATAGTCGCTGGTTTCCAGATTGGCTTTGATAAAGCTTCGGATGTTGGCCTCGTCCTCTACGATCAGGATCTTGTACTTGTTATTGCCCATCGTCCTCACCCCCTCTTTCCAGCGCAAAGCGGAATATCGCACCGCCGCCCTTTCTGTTTTCTGCGGTAATGTCACTGCCGTGCGCTTTGACGATGGCAACGCACACAGATAGCCCGATCCCCATATTGCTGCGTGTCCCGTCCACCGGCGCGGCGGACTTTTCATAGCTCCCGCTGAAAATCTTTTGGAGCGCATCCTCCGGAATGCCGCAGCCGTTGTCGGCGACCTCAAATACCGCCTTGTCTCCCACGAGAGAAACGGAAAGCATCAGCTCCGTCATGCCTTTTGCATGGAATACAGCGTTTTCCAGAAGATTCAGCAGCACTTGCTCGATGAGAAGCGAGTCCATGGGAATATCCACAAACTCGTCCGGTATCTGCGTGATGACCTTCTGGTTCGGATGCTTTTTGGAAAACTTCATGAGAACCGAGTCGATCAGCTCATCCAGAACAGTCGGCGTCTTCACGACCTTGACCTTTGCACCGTCGATCCTTGTGACGGACAGGAGATTTTCGACCATGCGGATGAGCCATTCGCTGTCCTCCTGGATCTCTCCCAGCAGCTTGAGCTGCTGTTCCTTCGGCAGCTCATCATACTTGGAGAGCAGCGTGGAGGATGACCCGTATATGGAGGTGAGGGGCGTGCGCAGGTCATGGGAGATCGCTCGCAGCAGATTGCCGCGCATTCTTTCCTTTTCGTTTTCTGAGCGCAGCTTTTCCTGATCGCGGATGCGAATGTTCAGCGTACTGGTGGAAACGGCGACGACCAGCATGATGACGGCGGACAGGATACTTTCCTCCACAAAAAAGTCGAAGGCATAATAGGGATAGGTGAAGGCAAAATTCACCGCAAACACACTGACGATCGCCGAAGTGATGCCATAGCAATACCCATGCGTTTTCAGCGAGATCAAAAATACGCCGAACACAAAGATCATGGGCACCAGCGTCTGCGTGGTAAATAGCTTCTGAATCAGCAAATTGACGGTAAAGGCGCTGAAAAAGACGATGAGCGAAAATAAAATATCCTTTTGTCGTTGGCGGCTTTTCATGGCAATCTCTCCAAAGGTGCTTTTTAACATCTTTATTATACTCCATGAGAAGAAGCGCATCAAGATTTCAAGCAGGAGGATATGGTCCCGCACCCGTTTCTTTACCGAATCTACACCGGAGAAATGCTATGATATAAGCACACAGCAAAAAGGAGGAAGAAATTCGTGGAAAACGACAGTAGCAACGATAACGGTAATCGCTCTTATATGGTCTGTTCGTATGTGGCATATCTACGCCCTTTGCTGCGGTATCGGGTATAGATGTGTCTTTTTTTGCATGAAATGATCGTATGAACAGAACATAAAGGAGTTTGAAATGAATTATTTTGGAAGCATTTTCGCAATGGTGGCCTGCATCGTCATGTCCGCCTATTTCAGTGCCACAGAAACGGCATTCTCGTCTCTGAATAAGACCCGCCTCAAGGTGTTGGCGGACAACGGAAACAAGCGGGCAGCGCTGGCGCTCAAGCTGTCCGAAGATTATGACAAGCTGATCTCCACCATCCTGATCGGCAACAATATCGTCAATATCATGGTGGCGTCCATCGGCACACTTCTGTTCGTCGGACTTTACGGCGACATCGGCGCGACCGTTTCCACCATTGTGGTCACGGTCGTTGTCCTGATCTTTGGCGAGATCACCCCCAAAAGCGTTGCAAAGGACACGCCGGAGCGCTTTGCCATGTTCAGTGCGCCCTTTATCCGGCTCTGGATCTGGGTGCTGACCCCGCTGAATTTTCTCTTTTCCCAGTGGAAAAAGCTGGTTTCTCGCTTCTTCAAGACAAATGACGACGCAAAAATGTCCCACGAGGAACTGCTCCTTTTCATGGAGGACGTGGAGCAGGACGGCGGCATTGACGAAAATGAGGGTGAGCTGCTGCGCAACGCCCTTGAGTTCCGCGACCTGACGGCGGCGGAAATTCTGACGCATCGCATCGAATTGGAGGCCGTGGACATCGACGAGAGCCACGAGGAAATTGCCAGAGCCTTTACACAGTCCCGCTTCTCCCGTCTGCTGGTCTACCGGGATACCATCGATCAGATCGTCGGTGTTCTTCATCAGAAGGACTTCTATATCAACGGCAAGATGACGGATCAGCCCATTACGGCAATCATGACGGAACCGTTGTTCGTCTATCAGTACACGAAGATCCGCGACATTCTAAAAATGCTCCAGCATCAGAAGTCCCATGTCGCCGTCGTTGTAGACGATTTTGGCGGCACGCTCGGTATTGTTACGATGGAGGATATTCTGGAAGAACTGGTTGGTGAAATTTGGGACGAACACGACGAAGTGGAAGAAGATTTTGAAAAGCTGGACGAGAATACCTACCGTGTGGACTGCTCCGTCAGTTTGGAAGATTTTATGGAATTCTTTGATGTCAAGCTGGAATCGGACAGTGTTTCTGTCGGCGGCTGGGTCATGGAGCAGCTGAATAGAGTCCCCGTCAAGGGCGATTTCTTCGCTGTGCAGAATTTGGAGATCACGGTCTCCGGGCTGAGCGCGTATCGGGTATCCTCTGTCACAGTCAGGCAATGCGGCGTGTGTTTGGCCTGCGCACAATAAATCCATCGCGCAATTCACAAGGAGTGAGGATGATGTCGGAAGAAATGGTTTGTAGAAAGCGCCGCCTTTCGTCTTTTCAAATTATCATATTGGACTTTGCAGGGGTGATCCTGCTGGGCGCGCTGCTGCTGATGCTGCCGCTCTCCACAACAGCCGGGTGCGTAACGCCATTTCATGAAGCACTCTTCACCGCGACCTCCGCTGTTTGTGTAACGGGTCTTGTGGTGCAGGATACCGGCAGCTATTGGTCGGTCTTTGGGCAGGCTGTGATCCTGACGCTGATTCAGATAGGCGGGCTTGGTGTTGTCACCGTGGCGGCATCGTTTGCGCTGCTGTCTGGGCGAAGGATCTCTCTGATGCAGCGCAGCACCATGCAGGACGCCATCTCAGCGCCGAAAGTGGGGGGAATCGTCCGGCTGACACGGTTCATTCTGCGGGGAACATTTCTGATCGAACTGATCGGTGCGCTTGCCATGCTGCCGGTGTTTTGCCGCGACTACGGATGGCACGGGATATGGATGGCGGTATTTCACTCGATCTCTGCCTTTTGCAACGCAGGGTTTGACATTCTGGGAACGAACCATAACCTGTATCCCTCTCTCACCGGTTATGTCCAAAATCCGGTGATCAATATCACGATCATGCTCCTGATCATAACCGGCGGCATTGGTTTTCTGACATGGGATGACATTTGCGAAAACAAGCTGCATTTCCACCGTTATCGAATGCAAAGTAAGGTCATTCTCGTTACGACACTCACGCTGATCGTCTTTCCGGCGCTGTTTTTCTTCTTTGTGGACTTTGATGCCCTTCCCCTCAGAGAGCGGGTTCAGGCAGCCCTGTTCCAATCGGTCACGCCGAGAACGGCGGGCTTCAACACAGTCGATCTACCCGCCATGTCCGGCGCATCGCTGGGCGTGATGATCCTTCTGATGCTCATCGGCGGTTCTCCCGGCTCCACGGCAGGCGGCATGAAAACCACAACGCTGGCTGTTCTGCTTGCCAATGCTGCCGCGAGCTTCCGGCAGCGGGACAGCGCTCAATTCTTTGGGCGCAGAGTCGATTGCAGTGCCGTCAAAACCGCCGCGACCATTCTGACGATGTACCTTGCGCTGTTCTTTGGGGGAGCCGTCTTTATCAGCGTATATGAGAATCTTCCGCTGTCCCCCTGCCTATATGAAACCGCGTCGGCGGTGGGCACTGTGGGACTGACTCTGGGTATTACGCCGCAGCTGCACATTCCCTCGCAGGCGGTATTGATCGCGCTGATGTATCTGGGCAGGGTCGGCGGGCTGACGCTCATTTATGCGGCGGTGTCCAGCAAAAAAAGCGGCAATGCAAAGCTGCCGCAGGAAAGAATCACGATTGGATAAGCAAAGGAGTTGTCTATCCCATGAAAAATGTTTTATTGATTGGAGCAGGCCACTTGGGGCGGCATATCGCCATGCAGCTTTCTCAACTGGGGCATCAGGTCATGGCAGTTGATACCAACGAGGAGCGAATCAACGATGTGCTTCCGTTTGTCACCAACGCGCAGATCGGCGACAGCACCAGTGCGGAGTTTCTGCGTTCGCTCGGTATCGGAAATTTTGACGTTTGCTTTGTGACCATCAGCGGCAACTTCCAGAACTCGCTGGAAACCACCTCGCTGCTGAAAGAGCTGGGCGCAAAATGCGTGGTATCCCGCGCCGAACGCGACGTGCAGGCGAAGTTTCTGCTCCGCAACGGCGCAGATAACGTGGTCTATCCCGAAAAGCAGATGGCAAAATGGGCAGCGATTCGATTCACTGCCGACCATATTTTTGACTATATAGAGATCGACAAGCAGCACGCCATCTTTGAAGTTCAGGTGCCAGAGGCGTGGGTCGGGAAAAGCGTTGGAGAACTGGATGTTCGCCGAAAGTTCGGCATCAATATCCTCGGCATCAAGCGTGCAGGAAAAACGGATGTTTCCGTTACGCCTGACACCCTATTGTCCGATAACATAACGATTCTGGCGATGGGTGAGTATAAAGCGCTGCAAAAGTGCTTCCGGATTTGAATGGGCCTGTGCACAATAGTGGAAAGGAAGAAACATGGCGAAGAAACCGCAAAACACAGCCGGTAACAGAAATGAGGATTCCGCGCCGCAGGAACGCAAATGGCCGGACAAGGCGATTATTCGTTACATTATCCGCGCATTGGTGCTGCTGATTGTATTTGCATTGGCACTGGTAAACCTTGACGCTGTTTTGCGTTTTCTCGGCAAGGTGCTTGCGCTGTTCACGCCATTTCTGATCGGTGGCGCAATTGCGTTTTTGATTAACATAGTCCTTCGACCGTTGGAATGCTGCTGGAACAAGGTGTGCCGAAGGGCTCCTGAAAAGCTGACCCGCCCTGTGTGCCTGAGCGCAAGCACCGTGCTCGTTCTTGGGATTCTGTTTGCCGTGGTGTTTATGATGATCCCCAGCCTGCGGGAGTCCGGCGACGAGTTTATTCAAAACATTCCGGCCTATGTGGAGGAAATCGGGCGGTGGTGGACAGGCGTTGTCCGGTTTGCTGCAAAATATAACATTGTCCTGCCCGAATACACCATAGACTCCGACCTGTTGATCGAGAAGGTCACCACCTTGATCAGCGATGAGGGAAGCGGCATCCTCACCGTGACGTGGGGCGCGGCAACCTCTGTCCTGTCGGCTTTGGTGGATGCTCTCTTGGGACTTGTCTTTGCGCTGTATCTGCTTGCAAAGAAGGAAGTCGTCGCGGCACATTTGAAAAAACTCATTGTAACAGTCCTTCCGCAAAAGAAGGCACAGCGGCTTCTGAGTATTGCCTCTCTGACCAACCAGACCTTCACAAATTTTGTAAGCGGACAGCTTACCGAAGCGGTCATCATCGGCGTTCTGTGCTTCTTTGGAATGCTGATTCTTGGGATCCCGTATGCCGGTGCGGTCTCCGCGTTTGTGGCCGTTACTGCACTGGTACCGATTTTCGGCGCATGGATCGGCGGCGGTCTTGGCGCGTTTTTGATCCTGCTGGCAGAACCCGGCAAGGCTCTGTGGTTCATTCTCTTTCTGCTCATTTTGCAGCAGGTGGAGGGTAATCTGATTTATCCCAAGGTGGTCGGCAAGTCCGTTGGGCTTCCCGGACTGCTTGTGCTGATGGCTGTTACAATCGGCGGCGAAGCATTCGGCGTCTTAGGGATGCTGTTCAGCGTACCCGTCTGTGCTGTGTTGTACAGTCTTTATCTGGAGTTCATGAAGAAAGCAAGCACCCGGTAAGTCGTAGCCTATTTAACATACAAGACGATAACTTGCTTCGTGGATGCCTGCCTTAAAAGATACCGCACATATTGTATCGCAGCTTTTGCAAAAACATTGGACTTTACTGTGTCCCAATCTGCCAGTTTTACGATCTCGGCTGTGCTGCTTTCAAAATCAAACCGAATCTCACCCCATTCGCCGTCGTTGTCCGCCTGATACAGGTAGACAGCGGCGGCTGTTTTTTGTTCCTTTTGCGGCACTCGGTCTGTTTCAGCGTCACGGTATGGACAAGCCCGCTTTCCGGCAGCTTCAGGCGCAGCTTGTCAAGCGTCCGCCGGTAGAATCGCTCCGCGCCACTGGCGGCTGTACCCTCGAAATTCACCGCTAAGTCCTCAAAGGTAGACTGCGTGGACAAAGGGCTGACACGCCCGCAGGTCAAGCAGATGGCGTTCCGCTTTTCCAGATACCATTGCTCTTTATAGGATAGCTGGTCAAATGCCGCCGCAACCGCCTTTGCCTGAATCCCGTTCCAGAGGATGTCGGCATAGTTCCAACTATCGTCGCGTGTCACATCCTCGCCGGTTTCCTCACTGTCCTCATCCTGTTCCGTGCGGTAGAGGGAAACGATACTGCGGTTGCGCTGGGCAATGCTCAGCAGCTCGTCCGCAGATCCGCTTTCGTCCTTGTATCCGCTTTGGGCGGCGAACTCGGAAACGACCTCTGTACGTCTCTTGCCTGAATTGTTATAGATCGCACCGATCTGACGCACACGTTGGTACTCCGCAAGACTGGCAAAGGAACCGGCTTCGTCCATCATACGGCAGAACAGCAGCCCGTTTTGGATATAATGTTTTGCATATTTCAGAAACTCCGTCTCCTGCGCCGGTTCGAACTTCGGCAGGCAGTACAGCAGCATTTGCAGAACTTCCAGCTTGTAGTCCAGAAACCGCGCCGGGTCGTAGCGGTCAATGCCATTGCGGGTAAGAAACCGGTAAATCACGCTGTTCAGACGCTTTTCAAAGTGGTGCAGGAAGAAGGAAAAGTATGCAAGGTCTTTGTGACGGACAGCTTCGCGTATGTAGTCGTTCAGCTCCATTTGCGGCGGTTCCGGGTCAAGCTGAAAGACGTTCCGGACTTCGCGCATGGTCAGATCGTCGGCATTATAGAACGGCAGGAATACACCGGATGCACCTGCAATTTCAAGACCTACTCCAAGTCCTACAAGCTGAAAAAGAGGATTCCCAACAATCCGGAGGATATATTCATCGTGCCGGACACGCAGGAAGCTATCGCGTCTCAGGCACAATGGGACAGAGTGCAGGAGCTGCGCAAAAACAAACGCCGTCCCGTGAAAACGGAACGGCAGGGATTATTCGCAGGACTGGTCTACTGTGCAGGCTGCGGCAGCAAGCTTCATTTCGCCACCTGCAAGGGCTTTGAGGGCAAGTAGGATCACTATCGCTGCTCCAAGTACAAGAGCGGACGGGGCGAATGCAGCGCACACTATATCCGGGAAGATGTACTGCGGGAACTGGTACAGGAACGGATTCAGGCGGTCAATGCGTATATCCGCAGCGATGTGGAGGGCTTTCAGGAGGAGTGGCTGCATTACCGCCGCGCCGATCAGGAACGAGACATCCGGGAAGATCAGAAGCGCGTGGAGCAGGCAAGAAAACGCCTTGCCACCCTCGATGTGGTCATGTCCCGGCTCTATGAGGATTACGCTCTCGGTGAGATCGGCAAGGAAAAGTACAAGAAGATGACTGCTGATTATGAAGCGGAGCAGGAACGGTTAAAGCTCGAAATTGAAACAACGGAAGAATGGGTCGAGCAGCGGCAGGCAATGGGCGATGATCTGGACGCTTTCATTGCGCTGACGAAAAAGTATGTGGATGTCACGGAGCTGACGCAGACGATTGTCAACGAGTATATCAAGAAGATCGTCATTCACGCACCGGATAAGTTTGACGGCAAGCGCCGACAGAAGGTTGAGATTTTCTTCAACTTCGTGGACGATGTGGGGATCCCCGTGCTGGCAGAACCCATGATCGCAGAATCTACCCTTGGACGCAGAAAAACGGCGTGACCTTTTCGGTCACACCGTTCTCTGCCCAAACCGCAAGACTTATAGTTCCTTACGACTGTTAAGCCTTTGATTCCGGTGATTTTTATGGAACTTGCAGATTTTATTAGCCAATGCCGCCGAACGCAATACCCAAAATGAAGCAGGCTGCGCACAGAGGTACAAATACATACTTGCCGAAGGAGAGGAACCAGCGCATGACGGGCTTCGAATCGCCCTCCTGCACGGCCGCCAAAGCGGTGTCCTTCTTCATGATCCAGAAGAACATGATACCGGCGGTAAGTGCGCCCAGGGGGCAAAGGTAAATGGATACCATATCCATCCACTGAGAGGTCCAGGGCTGGATCGTCAAAGCTATCGCCACGCCTATAACGTGGATCACGGCGGTGGCCGTTACGCGATTAAACCGCAATTTCTCCTGAAGGAAAGCGACAGGGGTCTCAAACAGGTTGATAATAGAGGAAAGACCTGCAAAGAGGACGGCCACATAGAAGAAAATGAACATGATCCGAGCAATTCCGCCCATATTGTTAAACACGGGGATCAGATAAATGAACATCAGGCCGGGGCCGCCGTTGCCAAGGTCGGCACCGGTAGTGGCCATTGCAGGAATAACGATGAACATGGCCAGTAATGCCGCAGAGGTATCGAACAGTGCGCAGAGGATCGCGGACTGGCGGATCTTAACGTCCTTACCGAGATAGGAGCCATAAATAACAGAACCGGAACCGGCCACAGACAGAGAGAAGAAGCACTGACCAAAGGCAAACACCCATACGTTCACATCCAGCAGACCTCTGAGATCCAAAGAGAAAATGTACTTGTAGCCCTCGCTGCTGCCAGGCACAAAGGGCATCATAATCGCCAGTATGATGAACAGTACATACAGGGCGGGAATCATGACCTTGCAGGATTTTTCAATACCGCCCGCAATACCCAGGATCATGATAAGGAAGGACACTGCAATCGCGAGAATGATCCAGAAATTATTGGCGCCGCCTGTTGCGAAGGTCATCTTAATGGCTTCCGGCAGGCTGGCTGCCTCCGGTGCGACAGCACCAAAGGTCCCGCCGATGACATTCATATCGTTGCCCATAGCGACCAGCTCACCGGTCAGCGCCATTTTGGCATAGTAGAATACCCAGCCCATGATGACGGAGTAGCCGATACCGAGGCAAAGGGACGCAAACACAGGGACGCCGCCAATGAGTTCACCGACCTTCTTGGATTTACCGCCATTTTCCATGGCTTTGCCGAAAGAGCCTACCGGTCCATAACCCGCCCAACGGCCAAGAGAGAATTCCTCCATCATGCCGGACTGGCTGATGACGATCGCGAAAATGAAATAAGGAATCAGGAACGTCAGGCCGCCGTATCGGGAGACCAGCATGGGAAACCGCCAAACGTTTGCCATGCCGACACAGGATCCGACTGCAGCCATGATAAAGCCCCATTGAGATTTGAACCCATCCTGCTTTGCGGGTGTAGTAGTATTTTTTCCTGACATAAAATAACCTCCTACAATAAAAATTAAGGTTTAAGGCGTGGCAGCCAGCCTCCTCTCTTATTCACAGTATGCGATTTTGTGGGATTTTCGCTTTGCAGTGATGATTTTGAGTGCCGCAAAATCATCTCTCTCACTTGAGATAAGTTTATTAGTTTAGTAGAAAAATGTCAATTTGATTTATACACTTTTAACACGAGAAGCGCAGTTTTTAACGCATAAATTAGTTCTTGTGCACATTTTTGCCGTTGCGTATCCGATGAATCTTCAATGAATTCATATTTTCAACAAGCTCCTTCTTCTTTAAAATCATATGTTTCAGAATGAAGTGCAGCACATGCCGATTGTATCGAATCCGCTGCTCCGGCAATATATAACGCTGACGGAATTCCTGATTACTATATGCAATGTTAAAAGGGCGCGATTTATTATAAATCGCGCCCCTTAATTCAGCATTGCTCTAAGCGGTTGTTGATGTTATCTTTGCGCGTGGATCGCATTAAGCCGCAACCGTTTTTTTGCAGTGCATTCGATATGGGCAGCAACAAAGAAGCCGAGGGTCAGCAAAAAAATGACGGGCAAACTCCCGAATCGACGAACAGAAATCACATAGCAGGCCGTATTGACGCTCAACACAAAGTCCAGTGCTGCTCGACCTGCTTGCGGATAAAAACTAACAACTTGTGAATGGTTTTTGGGAAAGGTTCACCGTATCCTATAGGTACGGTGAACCTTTTATTTTGTGTAGGCGAGAGGAGGCACGCATTTGGACCGGAAATACATTCAGTCGGTCAAGCCGCTGACCGACCACGTTCTGCAGGTCGATTTTATCTCCGGCAGCCGCCTGCTGCTGGATATGAAGCCCTATCTGGATAAATTCCGATTCCGGTCACTTTCCGACCCGCAGGTGTGGAACAGCGCGGTGACCAGCAGCACGCAGACCTCTCCGAAGCTGACGGTTGCGATACCGACCTTTAAGCCGGGCGGCACAACCAGTTTTCACGGTACGCAGACGGTGGAGATTTCCTGCGCAACACCTGGTGCCTCCATTTATTACACGACGGATGGCACAACGCCGACCAGCAGCGGCACGGCTTACAGCGGTGCGATCAGCCTGACCTCTACCACCACGATCAAGGCGATTGCGGTCAAGGCGGATATGAATGACAGTGCCGTTGCCGCAGCAACCTTTACCAGACGTTCGTCCTCCGGCGGCGGCGGAGGCGGCGGAAGCGTCTCCATTCCCGACACCAAGATCCCGACCGGCATCTATGAGCACGGCACTGTCACCGTATCTCCCAAATCTGCCTCCAAGTGCGACACCGTGACCCCCGACAAGGGCTACGTCCTCGAAAGCCTGACCGTGCTGGACAAGGACGGCAAGGCTTTCGGCATTTGGGGCATCGGCAGCGGCAGCGACGAGGGAAAGATCGCCTTTGAAAGCAAGGCGCGCGGTGCAAAAAAGGCCGTACAGACGCTGGTCAGCACCATGAAGGAGCACGGATTCATCGGCGGAAATGTCGCGA
>ERZ833782.1101-NODE-1101-length-26015-cov-10.878082_pt1 | contig 26015 bp, 21 predicted proteins | sample MGYA00519577_ERZ833782 | MGnify/ENA primary metagenome ERZ833782 (study PRJEB31850, sample SAMEA3708745) | human gut metagenome | biome: human gut; feature: human-associated habitat; material: faeces | place: China | collected 2014 ...
TTCTGTGTCTCAAAATTCTTAGAGAGCTAAAGCTCTTAGAATTTTGGAAGCCATACTTGCTCTTTATTCTTTGAACGAAAGTCATTCTTAAATTATTTTAATTTTTATTTATGGTCTGCTAAAACTCTCACAGCAGAAAAACCTAATAATCTACAAAAAGAAAATACTGTTTCTTGCATAATTCTATTAATTTTATAGAAATCTCTAGCAAAAATTATAGTAGATACAGGAGCTGCTGGTATATTACTATAAGCTTCTGCCAATTCAGGTGCTAAATCTTGAGAAAATTTCTTTACTTCCTCATCATTAGTAAATACTTCCCCTAATACTACCAAATCCTCTTCATGAAAAATTTTATAAAGAGCTGTTCCCTCATATCCTGTTATCTCCATGCTAAAATTTTTCATTCCCACAGGACTTAAAGATAATAGTTCCTTATGTTTGAACAGAGCTTCATGATTATTTTTTAATTCCAAATACATAGCTTCGATAGCTGGTTCCATTATCAATGAAACATCCTGTGTAAATCCTTTTCTAGTTAAAGGATTATAAATATTTATTTTTTTTAGTAACAAAAAAATCCCCCCTATAAAGCATATTGAGTATTGTACATAGTTTGATAGAATCCCCCTAGCTCCATCAACTCTTTATGAGTACCTTTCTCAATTATAGCTCCATCTTTCAATACTAATATTAAATCTGCGTTTTTTATAGTAGAAAGTCTATGAGCAATTACAAAACTTGTTCTATTTTTAGTTATATTGGAAATAGCTTTTTGCAATCTTAATTCTGTTCTAGTATCTACTCCACTTGTAGCCTCGTCTAAAATTAAAAATTTAGGATTCGATACAATTATTCTAGCAATAGTAATAAGTTGTTTTTGCCCCTGAGATAATACCATGTTATCTTCACTTATTATTGTATCATATCCCATAGGTAATTTACTAATAAAATCATGAGCACAAGCAAGCTTTGCACTATTTATTATATCTTCATGGGTAATATTTTCATTTCCATATCTAATATTTTCCTCAATTGTCCCTGTAAATAGCCAACTATCTTGTAAAACCATTCCAAATAATTTTCTTATATCAGATTTTTTATATTCATCAATATTGATTCCATCAAGAAGTATCTCTCCTGAAGATATATCATAAAATTTCATAAGTAGATTTACTATTGTAGTTTTTCCTCCACCAGTTGGTCCAACTATTGCTACAACTTTTCCAGCTCCCGCTTTAAAAGAAAGATTTTTTAATACACTTACCTCATCATCATATGAGAAATTTACATCTCTAAATTCTATCTCTCCTCTTATTTTTTCTGGAATTAATTCCTTTTCTCCACCTATACTATCCTCTTCTAATTCCATAAAAGAAAAAAATCTCTCTGAACTAACTATAACAGCTTGGATAATATTATATGCTTCTGATATACTTGCAATAGGTCTATTAAAAAGTTTGGAATAAATAATAAAACTAGATAGTTCCCCTAAATTAATTTTTCCCTTTAACATAAATATAGCTCCTGTAAAAATTATCAAAGAGTACCCTATATTATTTATAAAGTTCAAAGTTGGAAAATTAAATCCTGAAAAAAATAGAGTTTTTATAGCAGTTTCACGATAATCATCATTGAGCTTTTTAAATTTTTCAATAGCTCTTTCTTCATAGGAAAATGATTTTACCTCTGCTTGTCCTGTGAGTATCTCATCTACATAACTATTTAATTTCCCTAAATATCTCTGTTGAACTCTTCTTTTCTCCTTGCTTTTCTTAGTTATCCCTTTTAAAAATAATCCAGTAACAGATACAAGAGCTAGTTGTATTATTGTAAGAGATGGACTTATGTATATCATAATTCCTAGAGCTGTAGATATAGTTAAGATATTTACTACTATTCTTGTTCCTATTTGAGATAAAGAACTACTGATATTATCTATATCATTTATAAGAATAGTTAAAATATTTCCCTGTGCCATACTATTAAATACTTTAAGTGGAAACTTATGTATCTTATTAAAGGCATTTTTTCTCATCACATTTACTATCTCTTGAGATATCTTATTCATTTTGATATTCTGTATTAAAGAGAGAAATGCTCCAGAGATATATGTAAAAAGTAAAGCCACTGATATCCCAGCTAAATATATAAAGTTTTCCTTGCTCATATCTATATGGATAACATTGACAGCTTTCCCCACTAGATATGGTCCTATCAAAGTCAAAATATTTCCTATTATGGCTAAGAATATTAAAAATAAAAATTTATATCTATACTGGTAAAGATATGGAGTCAATTTCTTTAATATACTCTTATTCATAGTTACACACCTCTGTTGTACATATCTCTTGTGATTCACAAATCTCTCTATATACACTACAATTTTTTATAAGATTTTCATGGGTATCGAATCCTGCTATCTTCCCATTATCCATCACTATTATTCTATCCATCTTAATAAGAGAGGATATTTTAGGAGATATAGTTATAGTTGTAACTGTTTTCATATAGGTTTTTAATTCCTCTTTTAGCTTATGCTCAGTAATAAAATCTAGAGCACTAAAACTATCATCAAAAATGAGTATCTCTGGTTGTTTTAGTAGTGTTCTTGCAATAGAAACTCTCTGTTTTTGTCCTCCAGAAAGATTGTTTCCACCCTTAATCAATTCCGTTTCATATTTTTCTGGAAATTTTTCTATAAACTCTTTTCCTTGTGAGATATGTGCTACTAACTCTATATCTTCTTGAGTAGCATATTGATTACCCCACATTATATTCTCTCTTATACTTTGAGAAAAAAGAAAAGCTTTTTGCAAAACTAGTCCAATCTTTCCTCTTAGTTCACTCTCTTGATATCTCTTAATATTTACTCCATCAATTTTTATCTCTCCCTTTACCACATCAAAAAATCTTGGGATAAGAGAAACCAGTGTAGATTTTCCAGAACCAATTCCACCTATTACTCCTATACTCTCACCTCTTTTAATTTTAAAATCTATATCCTCTAGTACATATCTATCACTTTTATCATAGGAAAAATACACATGATTAAATTCTAAAATATTATCTGAGAGATTTTTCTCAAATTCCTCCTGCTCTACTACCTCTATATTTTCTCCTACTATCTCCTTTATTCTTTTATATGAGATACTAGTTTTACTATAAAGAGTAAATAAAAATGAAAGAGCATTCATTGCAAATAGTATCATATTGAGATAATTGATAAAGGCAACTATCTCTCCTAAGTGCATATTTCCATAGTGTACATTTATTCCACCAAACCAAAGCACTGCTACTACACCTAAATTCATAATCAATGTTATAAAAGGAAGCTTACTTATCATAAGACTCTCAGCTTTTATACTTTGTTCTTTCAATTCATCATTTTTTTTGTCAAATCTACTCTCTTCTATCTTTTCTTTAGAAAGAGCTCTCACTACTCTAATTCCTGATAGATTTTCTCTAAGTATCAATGTCAAATTATCTAATTTTTTTTGTACCAAATCAAAAAGCCCAAAAGATTTTTTCATATAGTAAAGAGTTGAATAGATTATAAGCGGTGTTATTATTATAAAAATAATAGAAAGTGTTGGATTGATAATTATAGCCATAATTACTGCTCCTATTCCCGTAGTAAGCCCTCTCAACACCATTCTTATACACATCAAAAACATATTAGTAACTTGGTCTACATCTTTGGTTATTCTCGTTATCAAAGAGGCTTGTGAAAATTTATTCAGTTGGTTAAATGTAAAGTGCTGAATCTTTGTAAATATACTTTCTCTTAAATTTGCTCCAAACTCTTGAGAGGTTCTAGATGAAAAATAATTAGACAAAATAGCTGAAAGATATCCAGCTCCAGCTACTAAAATCATCTTTCCTCCCATAGAAAGAATATATTCAAAATCTTTATTAGAAACCCCAATATCTATTACCTTAGCCATTATAAGTGGAAGTGTCAAATCTGCAAAGGACTCTCCCATCTTAAAGAGGGCTGCTATTATTCCTCTTGGGATATAAGGTTTAAAATATTTAAACATCTCTCCTCCTAAAATAATTGGATTTACAAAGCATTTTTTTTATTTAATTTTATCATAAAAAAAGAACAAATAATAGATTAAATCAGTTAATTTTTATTAGTCAATAATTTTTTATCTTTGTAATATTTTTGCCATAATCATATGGTATTATTAATACATAATAAATCTTTCCCCAAAATATTTTATATAGAGTAAAAATAGCAGATGAAAATTCTGCTATTTTTATTTTTTGTATTTTTTTTCAAAGATGATATAATAAAATTAAAATATTTATTGAAAGGAAATTTTATGAAGAACGATATCTTAGATTTAGGTTTAGGAAAAAAAATTCAAAATTATAGATTAAATAAAAAATTTACAATAAAGGAGTTATCTGAAAAAATTGGAATGACATCTTCTATGTTAAGTCAGATAGAAAGAGATTTAGTTAATCCATCTATTGCTACTCTTAGAGCTATATCAAAAGCTTTAGATGTCCCTCTATTTATGTTTTTTAAAGAGGAAAATAATGAAGAGTTAGTAGTCAGAGCTAATAGTAGAAAATCTATTGGACTTCCAGAAAATAATGAAGTGAGATATGAGCTCTTAACTCCTGATACTAAAGGAAGTATTGAATTTTGTATGATGAATATCCCTAGTTACTCTTTCACTGAAGAGATAGGACAGAGTCATTCGGGAGAAGAGGTAGCTTTTATCTTAAAAGGGAAAGTTAAAATAGCAATTGGAAGTAGAGAGTATATTTTAAATGAGGGAGATAGTATTAGAATTCCTGCTCTTACTGAACATAGATGGATAAATGAAGAGAAAGATGAAGTAAAAGTTATCTTTGCTATCAATCCACCTAGTTTTTAATTCTTAAATTATTTTCAGTATTGACATTTTAGTAATTTTAAATTAATATATAATTAATAAAATTAATTTATAATTAAGTAGGTGTGATGATGGTATTAGGTAAAGAGATAAAAGAGTGGAAAGAAGAGTTTCCAATAATTGAAAAAATGTGTAACTTAGAAGATGTATTTTGGTTAAACGAAAATCTTCTATCAACAGAAGAGGTATTAAAAAAATCTGTAATCTCTTTTGATGAGATAGTTGATGCTAGTGAAAGACTTGAGAGATTTTCCTCATATATAGAAAAAGTTTTTCCAGAAACAAAAATAAGTAAGGGAATAATTGAATCTCCTTTAGTAAAAATTGATAAGATGAAAAATCTTTTAGATGTAGAGGGAGAAGTATATTTAAAATGTGATAGTCATCTTCCTATCTCTGGTTCAATAAAAGCTAGAGGGGGAATCTATGAAGTACTAAAATTTGCTGAAGATGTAGCTATCAAAAGTGGAAAATTAAAGATTACAGATAACTACGAAATTTTAGATAGTGAAGATTTTAGAAAGATTTTTTCTCAATACTCAATAGCAGTTGGTTCTACTGGAAATCTTGGATTATCTATTGGAATAATGGGAGCTAAGCTAGGATTTAAAGTAACAGTTCATATGTCAGCAGATGCTAGACAATGGAAAAAAGATATGCTTAGAAGTAAAGGTGTCAATGTTATTGAATATAAAGAGGATTATAGCAAGGCTGTTGAAGAGGGACGTAAACAAGCTAGTCTTGATAAAAATTGTCATTTTATAGATGATGAAAATTCTAAAACTCTTTTCTTAGGTTATACAGTAGCTGCTCTTCGTCTAAAAAAACAGTTAGAGGAAAAAAATATAGTAGTCACTAAGGAAAATTCTCTATTTGTTTATCTTCCTTGTGGAGTAGGAGGAGGACCTGGTGGAGTTATGTTTGGTCTAAAATCTATTTTTGGAGATAGTGTTCACTGCTTTTTTGCTGAGCCAACTCACTCTCCTTGTATGACTCTTGGACTTGCTACTAAACTACACGATAAAGTTTGTGTACAAGATTTTGGAATAGATAATAAAACTGCTGCTGATGGACTTGCCGTAGGTAGAGCATCTAGCTTTGTAGGTAGATGTGTAGAAAATATTGTATCTGGTTCTTATACTTTAAGTGATGAGCAAATGTATATATATCTAGCTCAAATGGCAGATTTAGAAAATATTTATCTTGAGCCTAGTGCTTTAGCTGGAGTAAAGGGAATAGAGCTCATTGAAAAAGATAAGGTTGGAGAGAGTTATTTGAAAGCCCACAATATCAAAAAAGAAAATATCACTCATATAGCTTGGGCAACTGGTGGAAATATGGTTCCTAGAGATATTATGAATGAATATGTAAATAAAGGAAAAGAATTATTAAAATAATCAAAATTGACAGAAAAAGAATAAAATAGTATAATAACAAAGGAATAAAATATATAAAAAAGCAGATGGGCGGCTGATAACCCACCTGCTTTTATTTTTTTGTAGGAGGATTTATGTTAATTAATTTTAAGAAAGACAGAGAATTTTTTAAAAATCTTTTAATCTTAGCTATTCCAATTATTTTACAAAACCTTATTGGAGCATCATTAAACTTACTTGATAACTTGATGATAGGTAGTCTTGGAGAAAATGCTATTGCTTCAACAGGGATAGCCAACCAATATTATATGCTTTACTACAATGCTACCAATGGTATAGTTATGGGAGCTGGAATCTTTATGGCTCAATATTGGGGTAAAAAAGATATAAAAAGTATCTATAAATTTATGGGAATATCTCTTCTTTTCTCCCTTATTACAGCTATCTTATTTGTTATAGGTGGAGTCTTCTTTGCTGAAAATATTATGAGAATATTTACTCAAGAAAAAATTGTTTCTGATTTAGGAAAAGATTATCTAGCTGCTGTGGCACCTAGTTATATTTTTACAAGTATATCTCTCTCTTTTGCTATGGCTCTAAGAAGTGCTGGTTATACAAAAATACCTATGTATGCTAGTTTGATTGGACTAATTTTCAATGGAATTTTAAACTATATCTTTATCTTTGGAAAACTTGGTGTCCCAGCTCTTGGAGTAACAGGTGCTGCCCTTGGGACTACTGTGGCTAGACTTATGGAGATGAGCTTCATACTTCATACTATATATATTAGAGATAAAAATATTATAGCTGGTAAAGTTAGTGAGATGTTTACTTTTACAAGAGATTTAATCAATAAATTTATTAAAACTGCTACTCCTGTTGTATTTAATGATGTAATGTGGATAGGAGGAATTACTGTATATTTTATAGCTTACTCTAAACTTGGAACTAATGCCACTGCTACTATGCAGATAGCCAATACTATTAACAATACTTTTAATATCTTTGCTATTGGTATTGCTATTGCCACTAGTATAGTTATAGGAAATAAAATTGGAGCTGGAAAAGAGAGTGAAGCTAAGGAAGCTGCTATTAAGATAAATATTTTTGGAGTTTTCCTTGGAATTATTGTTGGAATATTTTTCTATCTTCTATCTCCATTTATTGTTCTTTTATTTAAGATTACTCCAGAAACAAAAGCTAATGTTATAACTGTTCTTAAAATAATGTCAGTGTTTGTTCCTATTAGATTTTTTGGAGCTGTACAAATACTTGGAGTATTACGTGGTGGTGGAGATGTATTGTATGCTATTATTGTTGAGTTAATAGCTGTATGGGGAATAGGAGTACCTCTATCTTTCTTAGGAGCTACATATTTTAAATATCCTATCACAACTGTTTACTTCTTTGTTTGTATGGAAGAACCTTTTAAAATGATAGCTACTCTACCTAGATTAATCTCTGGTAAATGGATTAGAAACTTAGTAAAATAATTTAAGGAGAGGTTTGCCCTCTCCTTATTTTTATATAAATTTCTAAATAAAATATGATATAATATGAAAATAAAATCAAAGAAAGGAGAGAAGATGAAAGCCACAGGAATAGTAGTGGAATACAATCCTTTTCACAATGGACACAGATATCATCTACAAAAAGCTAAAGAACTGAATCCTGACTCTATCATCATAGCTGTTATGAGTGGAGATTTTGTTCAAAGGGGAGAACCTTCAATAGTTGATAGGTGGACAAAGGCTAAGATGGCTTTAGCTAATGGAGTTGATATAATAGTAGAGTTACCTATTTTTTATTCTTCACAAAGTGCAGAGATTTTTGCTAAAGGAGCTGTTGGAATTTTAGAAGAATTAAGATGTAACTCTATGGTATTTGGTTCAGAGAGTGGAAAGATTGAAGAGTTAAAAAGAATATCTACACTTCAAGAAAGTGATGAGTTTAAAATAAAATTAAAAGAGAGATTAAAAGAGGGACACTCATATCCCACTGCCCATAGTCTAACTATGAAGGAGATTTTAGGAGAGAGTGAGCTCAACTCCAACGATATCTTAGGACTTGAATATATAAAAGCTATCAGATATTGGAAAAGTTCCATAACACCTATGACTCTAAAAAGAGAAAAGGTAGGGTATCACGATACAAATATTGTAGGAGATTTTGCAAGTGCTACAAAGATTAGAGAGCATCTTAAAAAAAATGAAGAGATTAAAAATATTGTTACAAAGGAAAGCTATAATATTTTAAAAGATTATGATAACTTTACATATATGGAAGATTTTTACTCTCTTATTAGATATGAGTTAATTAAAAACTCTAAAAAACTATCTGATATACAAGATATGGAGATTGGTTTTGAAAATAGGCTCTATGAAGGAGCAGTAAAATTTTCTGACTATAAAGATTTTTTCCAAGTTATTAGCAATAGAAGATACACTATGGGAAGAGTACAGAGGGTACTAATTCATACACTTTTAGGACTTACTAACTCTATCACTGAAGATGTAAAAAAATCTATTCCCTATGTGAGAATACTAGGATTTAATTCTAAAGGAAGAGAGTATTTAAACTATCTAAAGAAATTTGAAAACAGTAAGATTATCACCTCTTACAAAAAAATGAATGAGATTTTTTCTCCAGAAGTTTGCTCTCTAATAGAGTTTAATGAGGAGAGTTCAAAAATATATAGACTTATAAATAATTACAAGGACTATAAGTCCCCAATAATTTTGAAGGAGGAAACTAATGAGTAAAAGATTACCTACAAGTATACAGATTTTTTATGGATTAGGGGTAAGCTATGCCATTGTTGACCAGATATTTGCTCAATGGATACTATATTTTTATCTACCACCAGAGAGTTCAGGACTAAAGCCTGTAATGGCTCCACTTCTTATCTCACTAGCTCTAGTTATTTCAAGATTTGTAGATATGGTAACAGACCCAGTGGTAGGATTTTTATCTGATAAAGTAAATACGAGATGGGGTAGACGTATCCCCTTTATAGCTGTGGGAATTATTCCATTAGCACTATTTACTATTGCTTTTTTCTATCCACCTATGAACAATGAAAAATTAGCTTTTATCTATCTAGCTATAGTTGGTTCTATGTTCTTTACTTTTTATACAATAGTAGGAGCCCCTTACAACTCTCTTATCCCAGAGATAGGACAGACAACTGAAGAGAGATTAAATCTTTCTACTTGGCAATCAGTTTTTAGATTAGTCTATACAGCTATCGCTATGATTATTCCTGGAGCATTAATAGGAATGATAGGTAAGGGAGATACCCTTGTAGGTGTAAGAGGTATGGTTATCTCTCTATGTGTGTTAGTTATTATTGGTGGACTTATCACTGTATTTTTAGTTCCTGAGAAAAAATACTCACTTGGTAAAACTTCTCAAGCTAATTTTAGAGATACTATGAAGATAGTTTTTAAAAATAAAGCTTTTATCAACTATCTTTTTGGACTTCTATTTTTCTTTATAGGATTTAACAACTTGAGAGCTATAATGAACTACTTTATAGAGGATATTATGGGAATGGGAAAAGGAGCTATCACTATTGCATCAGCTCTTCTCTTTGGAATGTCAGCTCTATTTTTCTATCCAACAAATAAGCTTTCTAAAAAATATGGCTATAGAAAAATTATGTTAGCTTGTCTAGCTATGCTTACATTTTTCACTCTCTGCCTATTCCAATTAGGAAAAATCATTCCAGTTTCTATGGGATATCCACTTTTTGCTTTAATTGGTATACCTGTTGCTGGTTCAGCTTTTATCTTCCCACCAGCTATGCTCAGTGAAATAGGTAGCAAGATAAGTGAAGAGAATGGAAATAGAATAGAGGGAGTTTGTTTTGGTATACAGGGATTTTTCTTAAAGATGGCTTTTATGATATCTATACTTATACTTCCAATTATATTAGTAGCTGGAAATGGAGATATCCTTTCTGCTATTACCACAGCACCTAAGGGAGTAGAAAAATCTGGTATATACCTCACTTCTTTAGTTTCAGCTATATCTTTTATAATATCTTTCTTCTTTTATTGTAGATATGAAGAGTAATTTTTTCACTATACTGATATTTATTATATAATTATACAAAATAGTGAAAAATATCTGTTTTTTGCTACTCTAGAACCAGCATAAATTCTATATTAGAAACCATACCCTCTATGAGCTTTTTACAAGCTTATAGAGGGTATTTTTTAGCCATATGTTTACTCTCAATAATAAAATTACAGGTGTACAAATCGATTTTAAAAAATGAAACTAGATATTATTAGTTTTGTTTTTTTAATATTGCAAAGTAACTTTCACAGAAATTAGAATTAAATTCTGCAATAATAATATAATTTTCATTTTTAAAAAAACACCAACCTTTTTTCTCTAAATTATGAAAAAAGTTATTATAGATTTGATTTTTTAAAATCTCATTATTTTTATATATTTGACTAAAAATATTCATTGAAATTTTTACAATATTTAAAATTAAAAGAACATTCTCAATATTGTATAACTTAATATATTTAAAAATCTCTTCCCTAAAGCTCTCTAAACTTCCATAGAAATTAGACTCTTTATATATTAATACATTCTCTTTTTGTAATTTTGCTAATTCATTCTTAAAAAAGCTTTCTGAAGAATTATAAAAAATATTTTTACTTAGTGCCTCTTCTAAATTATCATAAAGATGTTGATGTAAAATTGTATAATTTAAATTTCTTTTTAAATAATTATAATCATAGTTACCACTTGCCTTTAATAAAATATTCTTTAACTCTTCATAGTTAGATAGTTTTTCTATAATTGGGAAAAGTTCAGATACCTCTTCATTATAATGAAGATTAAAATTAAACTCAATTTTATTAATTTTTGAATTAATAAAAGCTGATTCACGAATTTTATTATAGGTAATCTTATTGTTAAAAAATATATTTATCTCTTTTAAAGCAGGTAACAAAATATTTTTTTCTAAATCATAAAATCTTGAATACCCCTCATCTACCTCCAAAATATCTTTTAAATCAGAAATGGAAATCTCCACAATATTTGTTAAAGAATTTTTTTGTAAAAATATAAATAGATTTTGTGTTGCTTTATTTGAAAAAGATAGTAAAGCATTCAAATTTAAAAAATTATATCTGTACTCTTTGTTACAAAAAATATTAAAAAAATCTTCTCCTATTGTTAAAAAAAGATTTGTTCCTTCTAATAAATAAGAAGATATAATTACAAAATAAAATACTTTTCTCTGCTTCTTATCCTCAAAAATCACTTCAATACTTTTTTCACAAATTTTTTTCAAAAATTGTTCTAAAGTTTCTCCATGTTGCAATTTTATTATCTTTTCTAAAGAATTTAAAGTAAATTTTAGCTCTCTTTTTCTATGTTGAATGAGTTTTTTTATAATATAATTTTTAAATAACTGGTCATTTTTAGATAGTTTCTTTTTAAAATTAACATTAATGTCAATGTTGCTAGAAGTTTTTTTAACTTTTTTTGATATTTCCATAGAAAAAATAAACCTCCTTACTATAAAAATGAACGAAATAAAATTAAATATAATTTCGTAAGTATATTATTTTAAATAAATTTTATAAGTATTATAACATATATAAATATTTTATAATAGTAAAAGTAACGAAAAAATTGAAAAATTTGACACCCACTACTAGATAAAATATAATAAAAAAAAGTTAAGGAGGTTTAGATAATGAGATTTGTAATGGCTACACATGGAACATTTGCAGTTGGAATAAAAGAGTCAATTAAACTTATTGCAGGGGAGTTTAAAAATTTAAAAGCTCTATCTTGTTATATGAAAGAGGATTTTAACTTAAAAGATGAGATAGATAAAATTCTACTTGAAGGAAAAGGTGAAGAAATCATTGTAGTAACTGATATTTTTGGTGGAAGTGTAAATAATGCCTTTGTTGAAAGAATCCCAGAGAATAAAAACTTATTTGTAATATCAGGACTAAATTTACCCTTAATGTTAGAGTTATTAGGAGAATATGAAGATTATTCTAGTGCTGAAAATTTAATAATTAATTCTATTTCAAATACTAACGATTCAATTCACTTTTGTAATCAAGAAATAAATAATAATATAGATGATGAAGAGTTTTAAGGAGGAGATAAAATGATACTATTACTAAGAGTTGACCACAGAATGTTACATGGACAAGTTGCTTTTTCTTGGACAAATAATATTGATGCTGACTGTATTTTAATCGCTAATGATGGAGTAGCAGGAGATGAGCTAAGAAAAACTACTATGAAATTAGCTAAACCTCAAGGAGCAAAATTAGTAATAAAAAATATAGTAGATTCAATAGCTGCTATCAATTCTGGAGTAACTGATAAATATAGATTATTTATTGTAGTTGAATCAGTTGAAGATGCTTATAAAATTGTTAAAGGTGTTCCTTCAATAAAGAGTATAAACTTAGGTGGAGTAAAAGCAAAAGAAGGAACTAGAAATATTTCTAAAGCAGTCAACCTTTTACCTCAAGAAGAAGAGTTGTTAAAAGAATTAGTAGAGGAAGGAATAGAAATAGAAATTAGACAATTACCTACTGATGATAAAATAATATATAGATAAAATAAAAATGGGGTGGAAATTATGTCAGAATTTTTAAAAATTTTTAAAAATAAAAAACCTATATTTGGAATGTTACACTTAAAAGGTAACAATGATGAAGAAGTTTTTGAAAGAGCTAAAAAAGAAATTGATATTTATAGAGAAAATGGTATAGATGCTGTAATTGTTGAAAATTATTATGGAAACTATTATCAAATGGAAAAAGTTTTAGATTATTTAAATACTTCAAAATTTGAAAATTTAATATACGGAGTAAACTGCTTGAATGTAGATATAATGGGATTTGAACTTGCTAATCGTTACAATGCTAGTTTTGTACAATTTGATTCTGTAGCTGGTCATCTAAAAGAAAGAGATGATTATACCTATGAAGCTTTTATCAATAAGTATCGTAAAGAGTCAAAGGCTTTTGTATTAGGTGGAGTAAGATTTAAGTATCAACCATATCTTTCTGGTAGAAGTCTAGAAGAAGATTTAAAAATTGGTATGAGTAGATGTGATGCTATCGTTGTTACACAAGATGCTACAGGGCAAGAAACATCAATGGAAAAAATAAAAGAGTTTAGAAAAATTATTGGAGATTTTCCATTAGTTATTGGAGCTGGAGTAACAGCTGATAATTGTATAGAGCAATTAAGTGTAGGAGATGCTGCTATTGTTGGAAGTTATTTTAAAGATACATACAAAGATAGTGGTGATGTTGATGGAACTCATGTAAAAAAATTATTAGATACATTAAAAGAGATTCGTTAAAATAAGTGGAGGTAATAAAAGTGGGAGGAGAACATAGTTTATTATTTCAAGCTATGCTTATAACATTGGTTGCTTTTATAGGTTATATGCATAGTTTTATTGGTTCTACAATGATGAACCGTCCTATTATAGTAGCACCTTTAGTAGGACTTGTACTAGGAGATCTAACTTTAGGTATAAAAGTAGGAGCTCTGCTAGAACTTATATTTTTAGGAGCTGTTCCTATTGGTGCTAGTAATCCGCCAGATATAACTTCTGGAGCAATTATTGGAACTGCATTTGTTATTTTAACAGGACAAGAAGTTGGAGCTGCTGTTGCTCTTGCTGTTCCTGTTGCTACATTAGCTTTACTTTTAGACAATTTACAAATGATGTTTATTTTAACTTGGGCATCACACTTGGCTGATAAATATGCAGAACAAGGAGATTATAAAAAAGTTGAATGGGTAGCAAGAATAGCTGGAGTAGGTAATAAAATATTATTAGCTTTACTAGTTGGAATAGCTTTCTATGTAGGAGTACCTTTTATAAAGATAGTTTTAGACAAAATTCCAGAATTTATAATTCATGGAATGGACGTAGCTGCTGGAATTTTACCAGCAATTGGATTTGCTATGTTAGCTAGAATGATTTTGATAAAAGAGTTATCTCCATATTTATTAATTGGTTTTCTTTTAGCAGCTTTCTTAAAAGTTACTGTTTTTGGAGTAGCATTGTTTGGATTAGCAATAGGAAGTCTATTATACTTCAACTCTAAGAAAAATAATCTAGCTTCAAGTAATGCTACAAATATGGAGGTAGATGACGATGACTTCTAATTATAAAATTACAGATAATGGAAAAATTACTAAAAAAGAATTTTGGCAAGTATTTTTTAGATCTTGTACTTTAGATAGTGCTTGGAACTACGAAAGACAACAAAATCTAATGTATTGTTATATGATGATTCCTATTTTGAAAAAATTATATACAACAAAAGAAGATATGGCATCAGCTCTTAAACGTCATTTAGAATTTGTTTCATGTACTCCACATCTAGTTTCATTATTACTTGGAATAATGGGAGCTATGGAAGAGGAAAATACTAAGAATAAAGAGTTTAATCCTGCATCAATCAGTGCTATTAGAACTTCATTAATGGGACCTATAGCTGGACTTGGAGATTCTTTTTTCTGGGGAACTCTTTTAACTATTGCAATAGGTATAGCTGTATCTTTTTCTAATCAAGGAAGCATAATTGGTCCAATATCATTTTTATTAATTATAAATATTCCTGGCTTTTTATCTCGTTATTATGGGCTAAAATTCGGATTCAAATATGGATTAAAATTATTTGGAGATTTATCTGATTCAGGACTTGTTGAAAATATAACTAGAACTGCTTCGATTTTAGGTCTTATGGTAATTGGCGCTATGGTTGCTACAACTGTTAGCATATCTATTCCATTAGAGATAGGAATAAATGGGGCAACTCAACCTGTACAAACTTATATCGATCAAATTATGCCAGCACTATTACCTTTTGGAGCTTTTTGCTTAATGTATTGGTTATTAGGAAAAAGAATTAAAACAACTACTATATTAATTTTCTTAATTATAATATGTTGTATTGGTTCTTTCTTTGGAATAGTTTAAGCTATTAAGTAATTTAAAAATATATTTTAAAAGAATTTATTGTAATTTTAAAATTTGCAATAAATTCTTTTTTATTTTCTTTAAATTATCTTAAAAATATCTAGTAGATTAAAAGTATATTATATAGTAAAATATAGTATATTGAGGACAAAGGGAGAGAGCTATGGAAGTAATCTATCTTATAGCTTTAGAGATTAGTATCATCTTAGGAGCACTAAAATTTTTCTCTTTAGAGCTTGGAATATTTTTCAGTTTAATTTTAGTTTTAGGTATTTTTATCTTTAACAGAGAAAAAAATATTTTTCTTTTATTACTTCCCATTCTATTTTTAATTAGGGCTTTCTTTTTATTCAACTCCTCAAATAATATAGGAGATATAAAAATTTTTCAAATTTCACTCTATGAAGGGCGTGGGAAGATTGAAAAGATAGATAATAGATATCCATTAAACAATTCATATCTATATCTTTCCAATAAATCCAATGGCAAATATGAAGTGATTGGAGAGATAAAGGAGATTAATAAAAAGTATGGAAATGAATACTTAGATATCCAAGTGGAAAAGATTACCTCTCTGCCTCAAAATAATATCCACAGATATTTTCAAAAGAAAAGTGAAACTCTTTTAAGAAATTCTGATTATGATATGAAAAGAATCTATGAAGCAGTTATTTTAGGAAAGGGATATAGGCTTACACAGGAGATGAGAGAAAAATTTAACTATATAGGAATTTCACATCTTATGGCTCTTTCTGGTTTTCATATAGGGCTGGTTATCTCAATTATCTCTTTTCTCCTTCCTACAAAGTTACCTTTGAAAAAAAGAGGGAGGAATATATTTTTATTAATTACCTTGACCCTATACTATCTTGGGATAGAACACTCTCCTTCATTAGATAGAGCATATATTATGGGAGCTATCTATCTTCTTGGAAAAATTTTAGATGAGAATACAGAGTTATTAAAAACTCTCACTGTAAGCTATGTTCTCTCACTTATTATAAATCCTGCTTCTATTAACAGCATTTCATTTCAACTATCCTATGGAGCTGTATTTGTTATAGCAGGAATTTTTCCATATATTAAAACTAAAATATATAAAGGGAAGTCTAAGATAGTAGATGGAATTTTACTTACATTGAGCATTCAATTTTTTCTTACACCTCTACTTATTCAGGAGTTTGGTGTTATACAACTTCTATCTTTTATTACCAATATGATAGTAGTTCCAGTGGGAAGTCTATTTATATCTCTTGGATTTATTGGACTTCTTTTAGAAAATTTTTCATTAGGATTTTTAATTACCCCAATATTAAATATAGTTTTTAAACTATTTTTTATATTGGTAGATTTTTTTAATACTATTCCTTTTATGAGTATAAAATATAAAAATGAGAGTAAGCTTATAACTATTTTCTATATTTTTCTTATAGCAGGAGTATTTATCTTAAAATTTAGAAAGGATTACAAAAAAGATGAAAAGATTTATAAACGAACTAAAATATCTCAATAGAGGTATGCCTACATCTACAAAAATTATACTTGGAGTGATTGTTGCATATATTTTATTAAGCTTTGGTAAAAATATACTTTTCAATCCCTCTATCTTTATCAATATAGCTATACTTCTATTTTCTCTGCTTGTACACGAGATTTCTCACGGAGTTATGGCTTATATCTGTGGAGATAATACTGCTAAAAATTATGGAAGATTAAGTTTAAATCCTCTACATCATCTAGACCCATTGGGAACTATTTTTCCTATACTTCTAATTTTATCTGGCTCTTCCTTTGTCTTCGGTTGGGCAAAACCTGTACCTATTAATTATTACAGACTAAAATATGGAAGATTGGGAGAATTTTTAGTGGCAATAGCTGGAGTGCTATCAAATATTCTATTGGCTATCATTGGTATGTTTTTATTTAAACATTTCTATGAGGTACTAGCTCCTCTACATCTACTTGAGCCTGTACTCTATATGATTAGCTTGAATATTTTACTTGCTGTATTTAATATTATGCCAATACCACCACTAGATGGTTCAAGAGTACTAGCTTCAATAGGTAGTTATGATTTAAGAGATAGTATCTTCCATATGGATAGATATGGTATTTTTATAATTATGATTTTAAGTTGGACTGGATTTTTATATAAATTTATAGCTCCAGTTTATATGGCTATTCTTAGTTTTTTAGATAAATTAATTTAATGGAGAGATTTATGAAAAGTGTTGCTAGAGAGTATGTTATTGAATTTGAAGAGAGAAAGTCAAAATTTATAGGCTATGTAAAGCCTGTTGGAAGCAAGATAGAAGCTGAAGAGTTTATACAATCTATAAAAAATAAGCACCCAGATGCTACACATAACTGTTCTGCTTATAAGGTAGTAGATAATGGACAGGAGTACTTTAAAACTGATGATGATGGAGAACCTAGTGGTACTGCTGGTAAACCAATGGGAGATATCATTACCTATATGGAAGTTACAAATCTTGCTGTTGTAGCTACTAGATATTTTGGTGGAATAAAGCTAGGAGCTGGTGGTCTTGTTAGAAACTATGCTAAAACAGCTAAACTTGCTATACAGGAAGCTGGGATAGAGGAGTATGTAGAGAGAAAAATCTATCTTATTGATTTTTCCTATGAAAGAATTGGAGAGGTAGAATCTATTTTAAACAGTGGTGGGGCTGAATATTTAGATAAGGGATATAATGATAGAGTAACTTATAAGGTTAGAATTGATACCCCTACTCTTGAAAATCTTCAAGCTCTGAGAGATATTATGATAATAGATTTATAAGAAACAAAAGTCAAGGATAACAAAGTGAGTTATTCTTGACTTTTTATTTTTATATTTTATAAATCATCACTATAATAATCTTATTCTAAATTTATTATAATTTATTTTGACAATCTCCTGTTCTTAAAAATTCATCTAAGTTTTCATAAGAGATTTCTATCATATTTGTTAAGGCTTCATCTGTATAAGAACCAATGTGTGGAGTTATTAAAACTCTTGGATATAAAGAGATTAACTTCTCAACATTTTTATCAATCTCTTTTCCAGCCATATCCTTAAAGAAGAATTCTTTTTCATTAGAGAATACATCAGTTGCAAATCCTCCAATTTTTCCACTCTCTAATCCTTTTATTATAGCTTCTACATCTTGAAGCTCTCCTCTTGCTGTATTGATAAGTATAGCTCCATCTTTTAAATTAGAGATAAATTCTTCTCCTAATAGATTATCGTTTTCTCCTTTGATATATGGGCAGTGTAATGTAATTATATCAGCAGTTTTATTTAATTCTTCCATAGTTACATACTCTACTACTTCTTTAGCAGCCTCACTTGGATATAAGTCATAAGCTATAACTCTAGCTCCTAATCCTTTGAAAAGTTTTGCTGCTGTAAATCCTATCTTTCCTGTTCCTATTACTCCTACAGTAAGATTTCTAATCTCAGGACTGAACATATACTCATCTACGATAAAGTTCTTATTTCTACTTCTATCTACCATATATGCCCCTTTTCTAACTAGGTTCATAGCAAATGTAATAGCTAGTTCCGCTATAGCATTAGGTGAGTATCTTGGAACTCTAGCCATCTTAAATCCCATCTCATAGGCAGCTTCTAAATCAATGTGGTTATATCCAACTGTTCTTGTAAGTAGATATTCTACACCAAAATTTTTCATTTTTTCTAAATTTTTTCTATTAGCTGGACAGTTAGCTCTAAGCATAACAGCTTGATGTCCTTCTATTAAATTTACATTTTCATCATTCATTAACTCTTCTACTAAAGTTAAATCATAACCAAATTTATTTAATTTTTCAAAGAAAGGTTTTTCTACTTTTCTAACTCCATAACATATTAATTTCATATTCTCCTCCTAAAACTTACATATATATATTTAAAGATTTTATTATCTCTAATACTACTATCCAAAGAGGCATACATATTACACTAAATATTGTTGAAAGTAGTGAACAGTTTGATGTAAGTACAGATTCCTTATCAAATTTAATAGCATACGCTGCTGCTACTGTAGCTGTTGGAGTAGCCATCATTATAATTACAGAAGCTAATCCTACAAATGATATTGGCAAAATATTTGTTACAGTTAAAATATATAAAGCTATCAAATTAATAAAAGGAACTACTAATACTTTTATAAAACTATATATCCAAGAATCCCTTGATGATATAGCTTCTACTAATGAGATATCAGCTAGTTTTGCTCCTATTGCTAACCAAGCTAGTGGAGAAGAAAGAGCAGCTAAATATGTCATTGGTTTAAATAACCAGAAAGCTGTTTTGTCTATTCTTAAAAATGCATAACTCTTTTCTCCTATTGTTATTTGTGGAAGAGAATCTTGAAATACCCATATAAACATTCCTAAAAAAGTTGCAAGTACAATAGAGTTTAAAAACATTTGCTTAATATTATTTTTATCAGCTTTTATTCCAGACATCTTAATGTAAGCATAAGAATATAAGAATACTCTGTAAGCTATATTAAATATAGAAGCATACATCACTCCTGTAGCCCCATAAACTGCTGATATGATTGGAATACCAAAGAACGTTGTAGAACCAAAAGTTGTTAAAATTTCTAAAACTACTTTTTTATCTCCGTTGTATTTTATATAAATAAGTTTTGTAATAAATATAAGGATAATATAAATAGCAAATCCCCATATTAATAAGTTGATTCCTTGCATTAGACTAGTTTTGTTAATATCTTGCATAAAAGCATTAAAAGCTAATGCTGGTAATGAAGCTGAAAGAATTACATCTGTTAAAATCTTTGCTGTTCCATCTTTAAATACTCCTTTTCTTCTTAAATAGAAACCAAATAAGATAATTAAAACTGATGATGATATAGCTCCAACTATACTATTGTTTTTTAAAATTCCTGTTAAAATCTCACTGAAATTCATAAATCCCTCCAAGTTAATTATTTTTTATATATTATTAGAATACCCTTTTTAATTAATAACTTCAATTTTTTTAAATTTATAAATATTTTTTTAAATTTTTTAAGTAATTTTTATTTTTTCTTATTTTATATAGCTAAATTTTTTTTCGTTAAAAGTTCATTAATTTATCTTTTAATATATAGTATTTAAATAAAAAAAATGTTAAGATAGTTATTATGAATAGACTAAATTTTAAAAGTAAACTTATTTTATATGTAACACTTATTAACTTTTTTACCCTTATTATCTCTTATGGAATTTTTATCAATATAAAACTTACTACAAATAAAGAAAATATAAATAGTAACCTTATTGAAGTATCTAAATTAGTTGCAACTGATGATACCATTCTTCAAGCTGTAAGCACAGGTATAATCAATCCTGAAATTGATAAAAAAACAGACAAATATATATCATTATTTCAAAATATAGATATTATAGTAATAACAGATATTACTGGAAAAAAGTATTCACACTTAGATAAAAAACAAATTGGTCAAAAATTTGTTAATCCTGTAAACTGGGATAAAATTCTTAAAAATGAAGGATATTTTTCTACTATGCTTGGTTCTGTAGGTATTACTACTAGATGGTTCGAACCTATCTTATCACAGGAGAAAAACAAAGTACTTGGCTTTGTAATGATTGGAAAATATGATAACCTTATAAAAACTTCTAACAATTCTACTATAATAATCTTTACTTCACTATTTTTATTAGCGCTAACTATAGCTTTTATACTTTCTATATTTTTTGCTGGAGGAGTAAAAAAATCTTTATTTGGCTTAGAACCTGAAGATATTACTCAACTTCATATCAAAGAACAACTTATTATAAATAATTTAGAATCTGGATTGATTGCTCTCAATAAAGAAAATCAAATTGTAGGAGTAAATCAAGTATTCTTAAAAAAATTTCCATATCTTACTCCTGAAAAAGTTTTAAATCACACATTATCTTTACTGGGTGGGAACAATATTACTAGAACAGAAATTACAATAGATAATAATATATTCTATATAAAAATTCTTCCTATCTGCCAAGATGAAAAATATTTTGGAAATATTTTACTACTTGAAACACGTGATGATGTAGATTCTTATGCAAGAGAAATTACAGGTATTGATCAATTGGTAGAGGGAATGAGAGCCAACATACATGAATTTAAGAATAGACTTCATGTAATTCTAGGACTTATTAATATTAATAAATTAGATTTAGCTAAAAAATATATATTGGAGGCTCAAGAATTAAATGAGTATGATTTTAAAAAATATAATCAAATTAAAAATCCTTTTTTAAAGGCTATACTTTTAGGAAAAGAAGCTATTTGTAAAGAAAGAAAAATAGAGTTTATATTTGATTCAAAATCTAACTTTGAGCTTAAACCTAAAAAATTTTTTATTGAAGATCTAAGTACTATTATTGGAAATCTTATTGAAAACTCTATAGAGTCTTTTATAGACTATAATATAGATAATAAATTTATAAAAATACAAATATTACAAAATAAAAGCTTTTTTTCTATATCTGTTACTGATAATGGAAAATCTATTTCAGATGATATTCTTAATAAAATATTTGATTATGGTTTCTCTACAAAGGGGAAAAATCGTGGTGTTGGACTCTATCTTGTGCAAGAAAAATTAAAATTATATAACGGAAATATAAGAATAGAAAGAGATGAATCTAAAAAAACTTTTATTATAGAGGTGAAAAATGAAGAATGTTCTAATTGTTGAAGATGACCCAATGGTAGCTATGATTAACGAAGAGTATCTTTCTAGTTTTCAAAATATAAAAGTTCTTGGAAGAACTTTTACTGAAAAAGATACTTTAGATTTTTTAACTACTCATAAAGTTGATTTAATTATTTTAGATGTATTTTTAGGTGAAGAGAATGGAATAGAAATTTTGAAGAAAATAAGAACATTAGGTTATACCACTGATGTTATTATGATAACTTCTGCTAATGGAGGAGAAGATATAAAAAAAGCTTTCTCATTTGGTTGTATTGATTACTTAATAAAACCATTTGATTTTGAAAGATTAAAAATTAGTATAGATAAAATTTTTACTAGAGATGAAATCTTAAATAAATCTAAAGTTAAGCAAGATTCTATTGATAATATTCATTCTACTCCTTCTAGCTTAAATCTTCCAAAGGGATTGAATTCAAAAACATTAGAAAAAGTTACTCAAATTATATCTAATCTTCCAAATGAAGAGTTTGGAATAAAAGATATTTGTCAAATAACTGATATTAGCAATGTTACTATAAAAAAATATCTGGATTATTTAGAAAATATAAAATATATAACTAGTTTTACTAACTATGGAAATATTGGACGCCCTCTATATCTCTATAAAAAAATAAGGTAGATATACTCTACCTTATTTTCCTAATAAATATTCATATAATCTATTTTCTATCTCATCTTTCAAAAGTAACTCATACTCTACTACTTGATTTCCTTTATAATTTATTATCTCCTTAGGATTTAATACCTCTTTAACTTGTCCAAGGTAGTAAAAATTTTCTCCAGACTTTTTCTTAATAAAGGCTTCTAAAGTATAATAATTTTCTGCTATCTTTCCCTCTGCTGTAAGTTTACCATTTCTACTTAAACACCTTTGATTTTTTGAATACCAAGTAAATCTTCTATTATCAAAAAACTTATTATCATATTGGGTAAAAGGTGGTGTATCATCCAAAGTAATAAATAGTATTACTTTTCTCTGTTCTTCAAAAACAGTGTATCCACTTACTTGGTAACCATTATTAAAATCTAAATTGAGATACCAAAATGCTTCCTGCTTACTATACTCCTTATATCTTAATATACTCTCCTCTTCTATTTGTTTATAGTTTTTCTCCACGTACGCCAAGTTATATTTTATCAAATCATTTATTAAATTTTTAAAATACTCTTTCTCTTTGTAATTTTTTCTGAAATCGCTACTTAAAACTATATCCTCCCCATATCTTTCAACAATAGGTAAAAACTCCTTAGCTGTTGAAAGGCTTACAAATATCTCCTTTGCTAAATGCTTTATAGCATTTTCAATATTTTCTTTTTGATTACTTAAAGAGTATCTCTCTTTTAAAATTTTCTCTATCTCATCTATATCTATTTTTTCATCTCTCAGTAACTTTTCTAAGATTACCATCTCATGCACTCTTTTAGCTGGAGTAAAAAAGCCAGATAAAAAAGTTAGATAGTTGCTCTCCCTTTCATTAAGAGCTGGAAACTCCTCTCTAGGTTTTAAAATTCTAAGTACCTCATCATAAGTTTTCTTATATTTCAATATTACACTTGGCTCTATCATATTCTTTTCAAAAAAATCATATAGCAGAGGTATTCTTCCAAGTTGTTTTTCAAGAAGTACGAAGTCTTTTTCTATATTTTTCTTTGTAGAAAAGTTTGTTTTATTAATATTTTCAAAAATTCTCTCCTTAACTATCTCCTCAAAAATTATAGAACTCTGTCCCGGAATCATATCTGTTCCATTCATTATAAACCTTTTCATATAGTCTTTATCATAGCTACTATTTTGAGATACAGCTACAGGAATTAAAAAGTTTTTCTCATAGTTACCAATAAAATCAAGTATAACTACATACTCCTTATCTGGATATTTTCTAAGTCCTCTCCCTAGTTGTTGGATATATACAATTGATGACTCAGTAGGACGTAGCAGTATCACTTGATTTACACAAGGAATATCTACTCCCTCATTAAATATATCTACAGTTATAATATACTCTATCTTACCATTTTCAAGCTCAGTTATAGCCTTTTCTCTTTTCTCATCACTATCATCTCCAACTAAAGCTACACATTTTACTCCCCTCTCTTGAAATCTTTCCTCAAGAAGTAATGCTTCCTCTACACGAGATACAAAAATAAGTCCATGAAGCTTTTCTCCACTATATCCATAAAATTTACTCTTCTCTAAAATATGGTTTACCCTTTCAGATGTTGTGAGTTTTTTTATTCCACTCTTCTCATTTATTAATTCCCCATCTACTTCTATATCAGAGATACCAAAATAATGAAAAGGACATAGTAACTCCTCTTTTAAAGCATCATGCAATCTAATTTCATAAGCTATATTATTATCAAATAACTTATATATATCAAAATTATCTCCTCTCTCTGGAGTAGCTGTCATTCCCAATAAAAATTTAGGAGTAAAATAATTGATAACAGCCTGATAACTCTTTGCTCCTCCATGATGTACTTCATCTACTACTATATAATCAAAATAATCTGGAGAAAATTTTGCCAGATGATTCTCTTTACTTAAAGTTTGTATCATAGCAAAAACAACATCTGCTCCTTCTACTTCCTCATCTCCATATATTACTATTTTTTTATTTCTTAAAATATTTTCATAGGCTTCCCTTGACTTTTGAAGTATAGTTTTTCTATGAGCTATAAAGAGCACTTTTTGAGGATTTGAATTTTTTACATCAAAGGCACTAAGATAAGTTTTTCCTGTGCCTGTTGCACTAATAAGAAGTCCTCTTTTTTCATAATTTCTCAAAACTTTCAGATTTTCAAGAGCCTGTCTTTGCATAAGATTAGGAGTTATCTCCTTGTACTCTTTTATCTCTTTCTGTCTTTTTTTGTTGTACTCCTTTGTAAGCATATATATTTTTTCATACTTATCAAGAAAATCACTATCCAATCTAGGAGTTTTATTATAAATCTCATAAAAATTATTTAAAATATCATGAGTTATCTTCCCATCTTTAAGAGAGTTAATTTTCAAATTCCATTCAAAATTTATAGTGAGAGCTGTTTGAGTAAGATTACTGCTTCCCACTATCATTGTCCATATATCTCCCTTTCTAAAAAAATACCCTTTAGCATGAAATTTTTCATCTGATAATATCTTCAACTCTATATTTTTAAACTCCAAAAGTTTTTTAAGTGCCTTAGGTTGAGTAAAAGTTAGGTAATCTCCTGTTAAAATTTTTCCCTTTACGTTTCTTTGCTCCAAATCTTTCAACTGTTCAAGTATCATAGTAACCCCACCTAAAGTTATAAAGGCTACTGAGATTATAAATTCATCACAACTTTCCAGCTCTCTTCTTATTAAACTTATTATTTTTTCTTCCCTATTAGAGATAAGCTTATGCTGATAAGATAGAATAGACTCCATATTTCTATCTATTAAACTTGTTTTTATACTATCTATTAATATATTTTCCACTATCTTCTCTTCTCCCTATAAGCATAATCTATAAATTTAAATTTGTCAGGTCTATGCCTTGCCTCTGTATATTGAAAAAGATGTCCCCCCTCTAAATAAGTAAAAGATTTTACTACTACTACCATATCAAAATCTTTCATATCTAAAAGTTCTCTATCTTCATCAGTTACTTTATGTACTGTTATCTCTTTTGTACAATAACTAATCTTCATTCCTAAGTCATTTTCTAAATATTCATATAAGGAGTCTTGAGCAGCTTTTAAAGGTATATTTGCTACATATTTTCTTGGGATATAGTCCTTATCTATAATTATTCTTTCTCCCTCTATTTTCCTTATACGTATAAGTTTAAAATATTCTTCATCTTTACTGATACCTAATTTTTTAATAATCTCCTTCTCTCTCTTAACTATCTCAAGATTTTCTACATAAGTTGAATTTTCTATTCCAACATGTAATTCTGTGAACCTCTCCCACTTAAAATTACTTTGTAATTTTTGAAGTGGGAGCTTCTTC
>ERZ833782.1121-NODE-1121-length-25558-cov-3.548249_pt1 | contig 25558 bp, 19 predicted proteins | sample MGYA00519577_ERZ833782 | MGnify/ENA primary metagenome ERZ833782 (study PRJEB31850, sample SAMEA3708745) | human gut metagenome | biome: human gut; feature: human-associated habitat; material: faeces | place: China | collected 2014 ...
ATCGGTCAATGTGCACGGGCAGGAATTTTCTGAACTGAAAATTCCATACAATACATCAGTGGTAACAGTTCCGGCTGCCCGGGTTTCCCTGGGCAGCCGAAGAACCTGCTTTAAAAATCCCATTGCCGGGGCAATGTTAACGGATTTTAGCACCGAACTTTAAAATCAAACAGCTGCGAAATTACTTTAATGCGTCCTGGATTCTTTTGATGTAATCAGCGTAATCCGGGTAAGCGTCATATACGCTCTGAACAGCTGCACGGAAGCTGTCTACATCCGGGTTCTCGACGACTTCCATACCATGATCCTTGATCTCCTGGAGCTGGTCAGCTTCCTGATCTGCAACCCACTGGCGCTCGTACTCAGCAGCTTCCTGTGCGGATTCTTCGAAGATCTTCTGAACATCTTCCGGTAAGGACTTGAAGAGGTCGTTGCTCATTGTGATGATCGCTGTGGAGTAGGAATGACGGTCAAGGGTTACATACTTCTGGGACTCCCAGAGCTTGTAGGAGTAGATAACATTGATCGGGTTCTCCTCGCCATCAATGGTGCCCTGCTGAAGAGCTGTTAAAGCGTCGGACCATGCCATCGGAACCGCGTTTACATCAAGAGCCTTGAAGGTAGCTGTGTAAACGTCATTCTCCATGACACGGAGCTTTAAGCCTGCAACGTCAGCAGCGTTTGTGATCGGCTTCTTGCTGTTTGTGATGTTACGGAAACCACGCTCTGCGTATGCGAGACCCTTTAAGTCAGCATCCTCAAGTGTTCCAAGGAGCTCTTTACCGATCTCACCGTCGAGGATTTTGTAAGCTTCCTCGTTGTTTGCGAACAGGAACGGCATATCGAGAACACCCATAGCGCTGGAGAAGTTTACAAACGGACCGCTTGTGATGATACCCATATCAAGAGTACCCATCTGCATGCTCTCAAGCATGGTACGCTCGTCACCGAGCGCTCCGTTCGGATGGATCTCGATCTCGTAAGCACCGTTTGTGCGCTCTTTTACGAGCTCAGCGAATTTCTCTGCACATACCTGGAAGCTGTCCTGCTCGTTTACGGTCGTACCAAGCTTTATTACGGTTGCGTCTGTGTTTGAAGTCGCTTCCTTGCTCTCAGCAGCGGAAGAATCAGCGGCAGCGGCTGTTGTCTCAGCGGCAGCAGCAGTTGTCTCTGTGGAATTGCTGGAAGAGCCGCAGCCTGCCATGGAAAGAACCATAGCGCCTGCCATAACGGCGGATAATAATTTTGCACTTTTTTTCATAATGACCTCCTGAAATCTTTTAAGAATAGATTGATGATAAGTATATATCTTAACTGCCCCTCGCAGATAAGAAACTAAGGAATTGATGGTGGTGTTGGCAAAGTGCGCGAAAGGAGATTGCTCCGCACGGTGTGCGAAAGGAGATTGCTCCGCACTGCGTGCTCCCGCAATCTCCGCCAGCATTCGTAATCCGGGCTTTCGCCCTGCTTACTCATGCCGGCTTGGTTGTCAAATGTCTGAACATCCTTGCGTGCGAGCACGCAGGCTGTTCAGCCGATTGACAACGCTTTCTGGCAAAAAAAAACTCCTGTCTCTTATTTTTTAAGAGACAGAAGCGAAACTTCTGCGGTACCACTCTTATTGCTGTCAAAAAAACAGCCTCTCGATCCCGTCGTTTTTCAAATATGAAAAATTAACAGGCAACACGTTAACGGGTGTAAACCGAACCAGCCTACTTGGAACACTTTCAGTGGTTAGCTCCGGGAGGATTGTCTGTAACGCGGTGTCTGCAGCTTTTCACCAGCCAGCTGCTCTCTGAAAGACCTTCGTTAAGAGCGTTCCCATCATCGCAAGGAATATTTAAAACTGCCCTTTATTATAGTCACAGATTTTCAAAAGTCAAGAGAATTAAAAAAAATAAATCGCGTATTGTGAGAAAAATGTGCTATGATAGATCGTATAGTAAATTTATTTCATAGGAGATATTCCAACAGGTTATTATAGAGAATGGAGGAGGAGAATGAAACCGACCGTCAGTATAATTGTTCCTGTCTACAATGCGGAAAAATTTCTGAACCGCTGTGTGGACAGTATTCTCGGACAGGAATATAGAGATTTTGAACTGATCCTCGTAGATGATGGGAGCAGAGATATGTCAGGCTCGATCTGTGATGCGTATGCGAAGACGGATGAGCGTGTGGTGGTGATCCACAAAGAAAATTCCGGGGTTTCAGACACGAGAAATCAGGGAATTGAAAGGGCAAAGGGAACATATCTCCAGTTTGTGGACAGTGATGACTGGCTGACGCCGGATGCGACAAAGCTTATGGTCCGAGCGGCAGAGGAACATGGCTGTGATATGGTGATCTCCGATTTTTACCGCGTCGTTGGGGATATGGTATCCAGAAAAGGGGACATCGAGTCAGACTGCGTGATCGACCGGGAGGAATTCGCGTCGTTTATGATGGAGAATCCGGCGGATTATTACTATGGAGTGCTGTGGAATAAGCTGTACCGGCGCGATCTCGTAAACCGCTTCGGGATCCGGATGGATGCGGAGATCAGCTGGTGTGAGGATTTCATGTTCAATCTGGAGTATGTCCGCTATGCAGAGACATTCTATGCGCTGCGGACACCGGTGTACTATTATGTAAAGACAAAAGGTTCGCTGGTGAACCAGAAGATCAGCATCACGAAGACTGTGAAGATGAAACTTATGATGTTTGAGTACTACAACAACTTTTATAAGCATGTGCTGGACGAAGAGGATTATGAGAAAAACCGGCTTCAGGTGTACCATTTTCTGGTGGATGCAGCGAAGGACGGCTTTGTTTTCCCGGCATCGATCCCCGGAAACCGGAAGCTCGGAGAGGAGCGGAGCAGTGCGCTGCAGGAGGTGATCTCCGATGATGGGATCATTGTGGATAAATACCGGGACCGGAAACTTCTGGAGAGATATCTGGAGTCGGCGGCATTGAAGCATGATATGACAATGGAGGAACTTTCTCTGCTTTTATATCTGAAGGATGCAAGCCATGAACTGAGCAGAAAGAATCTTGCGGATCTTATGGATCTTAGCCGCGGAGACCTCGCGGTGGCGGTTCAGCGGCTGTCCGCGAAAAAGATGGTGGAGGTAACGGAGCTTCCGAGAAGGCGGGGAACAGAGCGCAAGATCCGACTGGAACTTCTTCCGGCATCAGAAGTTGTGATCCCGGATCTTGAGGCGGCGGAGAACGATTACTATCAGGCGAAGTTTGGAAATTTTACAGAGGAAGAGATCAGACAGTATACGCTGCTGGCACGGAAAGTGCGGGAGAACGAGAGGAGTATTTTGCAGCGGGGATAGGAGAAGGCGCATTCGCGAGAAGCTGCGGACTGCGTCAGGCGGTCGTACTGGTGTGGAAATACAACGGATAAACATCAAAAATATGGAGATGAAGATGAAAAAAGAAAAAACTTGCAAAATCGTATTCAGTGATATCGACGGCACGCTGCTGACGTCGGACGGACAGATCACGGAGGGGACGAAGGAGATGATCCTGAATCTTGAGAATAAGGGGATCCCGTTTATCCTGACTTCCGCGCGGTCACCGGAAGGCGTGCGGGTCATTAAGAGAATGCTGGGGAACCATGCACCGATCATTGCGTTCTGCGGTGGACTGATCCTCGATAACGACGGACAAGAGATCTACAGTAAGATGATTCCGTTAAAACGGGCACTGGAACTGAAGGCGATGCTGGATAAGGATTTTCCGGCTGTTGCCTGCAATACCTTCGGCGGCGAGAAGTGGATCGTGGATGACCGGGACGATTGGAGAGAGCAGCGGGAAGAGAAAATCGTGGGATTTCCGGCTGAAATTGGATCTATTAAAGATACATTTGAAACAGAAGGCGGAATTCATAAATTTCTCCTCATGGGAGATCCGGACGTGATGACAAAGCTGGCGGCGGTTCTGGCAAGAGATTTCTCTGATCTTCAGTCCGCGGCATCCAACCCGGAATATCTGGAGATCACGGCAGCGGGCGTGGAAAAGTCGGAAGGTTTGAAGACGCTCTGTGGAAAACTCGGAATTTCCCCGGAAGAGGCAGCGGCCTTCGGTGACGGTGAGAGCGACCTTTCCATGATGTATGCGGCAGGATTTGGCGCGGCGATGGGAAATGCGCCGGAGAATGTGCGGAGGCGGGCACCGATGGTGATCGGGAAGAATGATGAGGAAGGGCTGCTGAAGAGGCTGAAGGAGATATTTAAGGACTGAGAAAAATTGAGATTTCGAGACGGATGAATTCTGCCAGGCACTAACGTGCCAATGATGCGCACTTGCGCGAAGATGTAGATTGTCGCAAGTGACCGCACGAGGCGCGAGAATGTGCCAAGGTACATCCTTTTTTAGAGTTCTTGCAGAACAGAAAAACAATACAATTAAAAAGGAACACAGACAGCATATGCAATATGGAGGACGGGATAGTAAGACTATGAAAGGGAAGCTTTTAACAGGCGTGGGTTTGCTGCTGATCGCGGCGGCTCTTCTTCTTACTGTTTATAATATAAGAGAATCAGACCGGGCCGGAGCAGAATCAGAGGAGATGGTGGTCCGGATGGAGTCACTGACAGCCGATTTGCCGGAGCGGCTGGAGACGGAGAAAAAGGAATTTGTGCCGGAATATAAGAAGAATCCGGAGATGGAAATGCCGACTGTGGAGGTAAACGGACAGGAATGTGTGGGGATGATCGAGATTCCGGCGCTGGGGCTCAAGCTTCCGGTTATCAGCGAGTGGAGCGACGCAAAGCTCAAAAAAGCACCGTGCCGCTACAGTGGTTCTGCGTACTTAAAGAATATGATCATCGCCGGACACAATTACAGCACTCATTTTTCCGGCATCAAGCGCCTGAATCCAGGTGATTCCGTGGTGTTTACGGATGCGGATGGAAATGTGTTTTCCTATGAAGTGACGGAAATTGAGACGGTCGGCGGCTATGACATCGAAAAGATGGAGGACGGGGACTGGGATCTGACGCTGTTTACCTGCACGAATAAGGGGAAAGCGCGGGCGGCGGTGAGATGCAGGGAGATCGAAGAATAGAGAGGAGTGAGAGAAATATGTAAGGCGATGGAAGATCTGAGGAATGAAAGCTATGCGGAAGGACGTGAAGAAGGGCGCGAAGAAGGGCGTGAAAGCCAAGCTAAGGATACGGCGGTTCGAATGAGCGAAAAGGGAATTTCGGTTGAAGAGATTGCCGAAATCGTTGGATTCAGTACAGACGGGGTTAAGAAATGGCTTGTAACAGAAGTGTAGGAGAGTGGTGTTGATTTTTAAGAAGAGCATTTTTAGTTGAAGCGTTATTAAAGGAAATGGGGTATGTGTACGGAAACAGGGAAAGCACCTTCGGAGAAGGTAGGCTTTCCCTGTTTTTTTGCTGCAATGCATCTGAAAGAAGCTGCCGATGGCAAGTCTTGCAGATAAAATATTATTTTTTGTAGAAACAGTTCCCGCCAACGATCTTGTAGGAAGAGTAGCTGCCTGTTGAGGCGTGTTTGGCGGATTTGAAGTGGAGATAGTCGCCGATATTGTTGGAACCTGACAGAGCATCTTTGGCGGCTTTGATGCAGGACTTGGACGGACCCTTTGCCAGGTATTTGTCCAACAGGCCGGAGGACGCGCCGGGGAACTGGCCGTCGGCGTAGATCACATCGGAGATCGTTTTGCCCCATTTTTCGGATTTTACACGGTTTACAATACAGCTTGCTACAGCGAGCTGATCTTCATAGGAATCGTCACCGGCCTCCATGGCCACGCAGGCTGCCATCAGGTAGATCTCATCTTCGGTGGCGGAGATTACATAGGACGGTGCCGCAGAGGTTCCGTTTCCGGATGCGCTCAGCGCCGCGGACTCTTCCTTTGCGTCAACAGCGGCAGCAGGAACCGGGCCGATGGAGGCATATTTACTGGAAATATAGCCGTTTGTGTCGGCGGAGAGCTGAACCTTTGTCCAGCCGTCGGATTCACTTAAGACAGGGAAGGAATCACCTTCAGCCGCCTGTTTTAAGATTGCGGAATCTGTGGACGGAGTCTCGCGGACGTTCAAGGTCGTTGCGGTGATCTTCGCGGATAGAAGACCGAGTTCCTTCGCCAATGGCTCGATATCTGTCCCAAAGAGCAGATATTTGTCATTCATCCATCCCTCAATTTTTCCGGAACGGACCTTCGTCCAGCCATCTTTCTTCTCTAATACGGTTCCGCCCGCTCCACGGTAGCACTTTCCGACGATCTCTCCGTCCGTGGACGGTTTCGTCCGCATATTTAACGGTTCACTTGTCACATTTGCCACGGCGAGATTGTCATAGGCGGATGCAGCGAAAGACGGAATAGCCGAGAGTGTAACGGAAAGGAACAGGACAGATGCGGCGGCAGCCGCTTTTAAAAGAAGCTTCTTTGAAAAGTCAGGAATCAGATTCTGTAATGTTATCATGCAAAATTTCCTCATATCAGTTGAATGTCCCGGTTATATTGCGGGAATTGTTTCGAATATTACAAAATTGTTACGAAGAAATTATAGCAAAAATGGAGAAATTTGTCAAATCAGCATTCCCATTGATATTTCCTGAGGTCCACATGCATCGCGTCTTTCAGCTCCACGCCTTCCTGCCGCAGCAGAAAAGCCTGTTCCGGCCAGCCGGGGACGAGGCGTCCGGCGTGATTTACGACGCGGTGGCAGGGGAAATCTCCGTAGTCTGAGGCGTGGGAGAGGACCCGGGCCACGAGGCGGGAGTTTTTGTCCCTGCCGATGAGGCGGGCGATCTGGCCGTAGGTGGCGACGGTTCCCTCGGGAATCTCCCCGACTACGGACAGGACCTCGTATGCGAAATCTTCAGTAAAACGGGCGGATGGTGCCATGTTACTGCACCTCCTTCTGCTCCTCCCACATCTTCACCGGCATGCCGTTGACTTCCACGTTGTCCTCAACCGCTATCACAAGGCAGCGGCGGCCGCCGATGAACTTCGTTTCTACAAGATCTAACCGGTCCGGATTGACCTTGATGTCTACGTCCGGTGTCTTCACGGCAAACTTTCCGGTTCCTGTGATGGCCGGGACAAGGATCGCGGTATTTTCTCCGGCAGCTTCCTCGTAGACTTTATCAAAGTGCTCCAGACGTTCCGGCTCCACACCACTCTTTTCGAGAAGATCTTTTACTTCCGGCTTTGTGAGAGTCAGCGGAACTTCGTCTTCCTTATGTTCCTCCGCAAGCTCCGTAAGGTTTTCGTGGATCTGGCGGACAGTCTCATAGTTGCATTCCTCGCCCAGCGTATCGGTCAGGATCTCCTGAAATGCCTCTTTCTGGGATTTGAAGGAGATCGGCGTCGGCGCGCCGAGGCAGGCATCAATGAACTCAGAGTGGAGCTCCTCCGGATTTTTTGAGAAATACAGGATGCTGTGAATATCGCTGCTGCGGTCATTAAATGCAGGAAACAGGAATCCGGTCATCGGAGTCTGTACCCACCAGTCCCGCGGGCGCTCTTCAATTGCGTTGGTCGCTTCATTATAAGAAAGACCGGGCTCGGAAAGCTTTACCGGGCAGATGCAGCAGAGGATATGGTTGTAGACCTCCTCAGATGCGTCGAACATTTCCTCATTGTCGGACGCTTTCCCCGGAACATCGTAGGCGCTGTGGATCAGGATAATATAGTAGTTTTCCCCGTACTCATAATTTTCGATCACCTTATTATAGAAGGTATCCACAGTCTCATCGTCGGCGAGCTTTTCATCGCGGAGTTTCATGAGAAGCTCGTGGGCGCTGTCCGGACCTTCGTCGTGGATAGAGTACTCCAGGTTGTGGAGATTCTTTCCGATTCCGCCGGACAGGGATTTCTTGAAGATCTCATAATATTTGAAGATCTCCTCCTCGGACAGGGCAAAGAACGCCTCCTTCAGGGTCGTCTTGATCTGCTTTTCCGCATCGACATAACATCCGCAGATGCGGGTGATGGCGTTGTTGTCCTTCTTAAACTGTTTCTTAATTTCTGAGATTTCTTTTTTGTTCATGGAAAAATCCTCCTGTCATTTTTGATGTGGTCATTATATCGCAAATGCTGTTCCATAGAAAAATCTAAAACTTGCGGATAAGAAAAAAGCATTTATTTCATTGTTAAATGAACGAAACAATTTCCTATCGTTAATGATTTTTTCTTAGCTTTCCTGACGATTTGTCTTTTGTGATAGAAAATGGTATAATAAGGAGTGATTTCGTTGGGGATGTAGTCCCATAATTAAAAAGAAGACAAGAGGAATGGAGGAAAAAACATGGATCATCAATTTGGGTTTCCAAATAGCGGTGCATACCGTTTCTTGATTACAGAAAATAATTCCTTGATCGCCAGTATGGATGTCGATTTTACAAATCAGGTGTTACTTCAGGTGCAAAATTATTCCAATGTATGGTTTAAACTTCCATTTGGCAACAATCCAAATCCGACTTTTGAAGATTTTTGTTATTATCTGAAAACACGTATTGTTTCAGAATCTTATGGCGGTTTGGATGCATTGTATGAAAAATTTGCCCCCGAAGTCAGGGATCGCTATCATTTATTGTTGAAAATGCATGGCCGGGTCGCTACGGATCATCTGGAGATTACGGAGGAAAAATTATGGTAAAAATGGAGGATCTGAAAAAACTGGCTGTGAGTTCTGTGAATGGACAACAGCACAAAGGATGCATGAATGGAAAATGGTATAAACTAGATAAGTATGGTTACGAATCTGCAGCCGAAGCGATTTGTGCAGATTTAAACTATGCTCTTGGCGTAAAAAATTATGTTGAATATAGGGAATGTGTAGTAAGTCAGAATGGATTTCCATTGTCTGCATGTGTTTCTGATGATTTTTCCATTGAAGGGTACAAAATTGTTACACTAGAAGAATTAGCGGCACTTAAAGGGATGCGTAAGGAATTAAACAGTCTTTCTGGAAATGATCCGATTCAATTTCTTTCTGATTTTCTCGATTTGGCAGAAAAAATTGTAGGGATTTCTGAAGTACGTGATTATATCCTGGATCTTCTCTGGCTAGACTGTTTGTATTATAATGTGGATCGGCATATTAATAATTTTTCCTTTTATCTGGGAAAAGACATTCTGTTTACTCCTTATTACGATTTTGGAGAAGCTTTATTTTCAGATCTGCGAATTTTTAAGGGTGTGGAAGATGAAAACATCGCTCGGACATATTTACAGCGTTGGCCATTCAATCCACTTCAATTTCCGCTTGCTGAAACAGTGATGGCTCTCAAACATTTCAAAGCATTTCCTTATGATCTTAATGCATTGCGTGAGACTTCCATTTCCAGTATTCAAGAAAATGTCATTGAACGAGTGAAACTTTGTTTGACATTAACAACCCAAATCATCTTAGCACCATGTTAAAAAGCCGTCGATTGACGGCTTTTTTTTATAAAAATACAACACTACTTTCCAAGTTTTGCCTTGAGAGCTGCCAATTTATCAGCAGTAGCGCCGCTGCCACTTCCATATCGGTTCAATACATCGTCTCCGGCATCCGGAATGGATTTATCAAGTCCCGCCATCGCTTCAGCCTCGGCTCGTTCACGCTCCGCTTTCTCGGCCAACTTATCGAATCTACTGAACGCACTTTCTCCACCAGAAGCTTTCTGTACTTTTGCAACCGCTTTAGAAGCTTCTGCATTCGCCAGGTCAGCTTTGATCTCACTGGCCTTTGCCTTCATATCATTGATATCCCGCGCCATGTCATTTAACTTGGTACGCATAGCATCTGCGTCCTTAGATGCATTAGTAACTTTGTCTTTCCATGTAGCAACTAACGCCTCATATTCTCCTGCTTTTTCCAGCGCAATCGTAGCAGAAGCATCGTCACCTGCCAGTACAGCATTCTCAGCTGCTCTGTTATAAGCGGCCAGCTTATCCTCATACTCTTTGAGGGTATTCTTTGCCTGAGTTTCCCCGGCAATTACCTGAGCGGCCGCAACCTTTACCTGCGCATATTCCTTGGTCGCATCCTCAATTGTCTGATTGATGGACTCAATCGGATTCTCCAAATCGTCTAAAAGCGCATTCGCTTTACTCCGAGTGATAAATGCAATTCTGTCAAACAGTCCCATAATTCATTCTCCTTTTCTTATTCTTCATAATCTGTATACAAACTTACTGTAACTAACTCATCACCGATAAATAGAACTTCCATTCCCTGGTGCTCGTCTTCATCGAGATACGCCTTATAGAGTGCGCCATCCGCATCTGCAACAGATTCTTCTAATATAGCCTTCACTTCATCCCGTGTTGAGTCTGGAGTGATTCCTCCGTAGAAGGAAATGTCGGTGATATCGGTAGCTGCACGATCCCATGTGAAAGATATGATGTCTCCATCGTCCACATGAACACTATCATCGCTAATATTCTGGCTCGCATATATTGCAAAGAAATTGGTAGATTCCTCTCCGTAACGAGCTGTCCCACTGACACGCTCGCCTTTAGAATAAATCATATCCCTATACATTGATTGAATCTCGAAACCAGCATCTGTAAACTCTTTTGTACTTATTGGGAATTTCAGAGTTTTACCTTCAATAGTGACTTCATTGTAGTGCTCCCGGAAATCGTCGCTGATATTCCCCTCTTTATTCGCACTTCGGATAACAGTACTGTTATCCTTTATATAATCTGGATTAGTATGTACAGTGACTGACTGTATCTCTGAATCATTAAAGTCTACCTCGATGTAATCTTCATCATAAAAGTTGCAGTATATACTATAATTATCACCATCTGCTCCCATGAAGTTACGCACATATTCCTCTTCCGTATCCCTAGTAATGCCGGCGTAAAACTGTGCGTCTGGTGAGTCTAGTGGAAAATACCGAAAACTATACACATAACAGTCATCGGGTTTAGCTTCTTCTTCACTGTAATTCACTATATTGATACTGTTACTCGTGCTATTACCATTCCTTAGAATGAAAGTATAATCGCTCTCACCCGGAGCGAGTGTATCCACATCAAGGTCACTTATCTCGATTCCAAGTTCCTTAAACTCCGACAACAGCATGGGAAGCTGGAATGTGATACCATCATAGGTTATCTTACTGAAGTTTTCCATAAAATAATCTTCGTCTACAAACTCTTCGAATCCTTCTTCTGCATCGATATTTTTAATGTAGTTATCGCGCGGGTCAGCCGTCTCAGTAATATCCTTCTTTCCACACCCACATAAGGATACTGTTAAAATAGCTGCAGATATAATTGCTTTGCTTTTAATTCTGTTAAATAATCCCATGATTATTTCTCCTTATTATACTGATTGAGAACACTGTCCGCCATTTCTTCAACGGATGTGTTCAGTATTTTCTGGGTTTCTTTTGCTTTTTCTGCATCTGCTTTTCGTTTTGCTTTGATTAAAAAGATAAAGCCGACAACGACTCTCAGACCAGCGATTACTGCAACAGTCATGATGATATACTGTTTCGTAGTCCGTCCGACTTTCATCATTCTTTCAGCGGCATCACTGAAACTCTTTGAGAACATTTCCTCATCTGATAAGTCACTGGTGTATTTTGAATCGATTACATCTAACAAGATTTCTCCTGCTTCATCATCGATAACTCCCTTCGCTGCACTTCCGGCCCAGTAGTATGTCGCATAAACGGATGGGCTACTCTCCATGAAACACACAATTAAATGTCCCTCATCGTTAAAGAGTTCCTGATACTTCTGCTGTAAAGCAGCTTCAAAATCACTGGATGTTGGTTTGGCTTTTCCATTGATATTATCTGTGATCCATAAATATGGCTGTACCCCTGTTTTATCATAGAAGGTTTTGAGGCCTTTCAAAAGTGTTTGTTCATCGTGTATCCAGTCAATATCATCCTGATACCAAGTATCAATCTTCGTACACTGTGAACTCGAAAGTTTTGTACGTTCGATTGTACTGGTCTGAATATTTGGTCTGGCAGCCAGAAGTGCTCCGATTACAATAACGAATGTCAATATCACCGTAATCAGTGTAGATATAGGACTCATTGCTACATAATGGGTAGAATAATTATAGTAATGAGTGCCTCCAGAGCGATAATGACTCCCACTACTTGACCTTCCGCCTCCTCTACTGTTTCCATAGTGGAAATGGCCACCGCCACCTCCATGGCTTCCGCCACTGCTACCGCCTCCACGGCCCATAATCGTTTCCTCCTTTTGTCCCGTTAGACGGGAAATATAATAAGATGTGATATGAACTGTCCAACAAAAACGGAGGGCTTCTGAAGGGATGAAGGCCGCTTCTTTTCTTTTGCAGATTCAATGTTTCTTCTCCTTTTCATCGTTCTGGTTCTAGGATCAATCCCGCGTGTGCAGGGAAAACAATTTCAGTTTCTTCTTTTTTTCTTCTCTTATCAGCTGTCCGTTTTGATCCAGTGTACTGACCGGACAGAAATCTTCTTCACAGCCGTATTCATATTCTGTTTCTTTTTGGTATAACTGTTCTGTAGCTTCGTTTAGAGCTTTGGTTTCCTGTGCCGACAAGGGGATCTCCCTTGCTGCCATTTCGATATTGCCGTAAATCACTCCGCCGTATATGACGGAAACCTGGTTTGGATCCTGACAATAGGAATCCGTCAGCAAAATCGCTGTTTTTCCGGAAGATGGAAGACTGATATGGTGATAATCTTCTGTTGTTAGTTCAGCCTGTGACTTTCTATCTACGGAGATTTCCTGTCCATGGCTCAAAATGATTTTTTGATCCCGTATTTTCTCCATATCTTCTCTTGATAAAAATCGCTCCACAATTCCTTTTTCATCCCGCGCAGCAAAACCCAAAATTTGTGATGGGCACAATCGCCCATTTTCACAAAGCGGCTCAGGTCCGGTCCGACATAAGATTACGCCTTTACAGTCTTTGTATGTATCGAACATGATCGTCTGGATCATGAACGGAAAGTGGTTTTGATTCAGTTTGGTCGCAGTATAGCTTAATTCATGGCGTTCCTGTTCTCCATGACCCTGTGCCGGAACAATCAGTCCATGTTTTGCGATATCTGCAAGGAGACTGCTCTCCTGCGACAACCCCGTTCGGTGGATCCAGATCTGATCTCCTGCCAGATACGCATCAGAAAATTGCTGCTCCAATGCTTTTCCAACTGCATACGGAAGGTGCATTCCACGTTCCTGACAGAGTGCTTCAAAATCTTTCCGGTCTTCGTCTGGGATCTGTATTCCGCCAATTGTTTCAGGAAGATGATACCATCCATCCTTTTGTCCAATCAGATCATTCTTCCACTGCTCCGCCTGTTTTAAGAAATCTTCAAAATGGTGTTCTTTTCCCATGCTATCGCGAATATAAGGATACGGCGCTTGGAAGGATTTCTGCCATTGTTCCTTTTTCTTTTCCAGTTTCGCTTCCTTTTTATTCTGGATAGCAGATCTAATAGATGGAATCCTGTCCAAAAGGCCAGGATGTTTCTTTGTTGACATTCTATCGATTTGTGAAACCCGTTCTGTCATTGCCTGCATACAAAGTTTGATATTGTAACCGTATGGCTGCAGGAATGAAGAAAATTCTTTTATAAACTCTTGTGTTGTATCCAATCCTAATCCCTCCTGATATTTTTCTTAATTATGGAAGGCGTTTGGATGCAGCAAAGCCTTTTTGTTTTTATTGCCCCATAGGACGCTCCATTACGCAATTAGGAGCGTCATGAGGTATGAATACAATGATTAGCAAAAACATTTGAGACGATGTCATTTGCATTTTAATTATGCATTTGATTTTCGGATTTTTGGCAAAAATAAAAGAGCCTCCATCTCTGGAAGCTCTTCTTTGGGAACCGCCTTGTATTAGTACAAGCTATGGTTTTCCGTATCCAAACACTGAATATTATCTTCATGATTCGGATATATCCATACACCACTTGGTTGGTGCAGTAAAACGAAATCAGAGTTGCTTTTCCTGTGAAATTTCGTCAACATTCGACACAGGCGTTTGATTAACCCACCTCTGTATTGTCCAGCGACGGAATAGAATCTTCTCTGTGCCAAAATTGCATCTGCAAAATTACTGTACATAATCTGTACCTCCTGAATAAAATATATTATCTATCTCATCAGGAGTACGCAAAGCGCAGCCCCTGTTATTTTTACAGGGACTGATCCCAAAATGAATTTCTCAAATTTCTCTATATTTTTGTACAGTAATTATGCAGGAGGATCTGCGCTCATAAAACAAAAAGCCGCCCTTATTTGGACGGCTCATATACTATCGTTCTTCATCCCAGTCATGTTCTTCTGACTTCCTGACATGGTTTTGTGTCAATTGAGAAATAACTTGATCTTTTTGATCGATTAAGAGTGATAAATCGTTGACTTTGTTTTGTAAGTCCTGCAAAGAGTGCTCCTGTTGCTTTACCAGCTGCATCAATTCCCTATTTTTGTTTTGGAGCTCATCACGTTCCCTCCGGAGCCGATCTGTCTCTGTTGCGCGGGTAACAGCTTCCTCAACATAAGCTAGCAACTCTCCTGTACTCATCTTATTATTCTGTGCCTGTTGCTGTAGTACCTGCTGGGCAGATATATACTGTTCCATTTTGGAAAAACCCTGTTCTGTCCTGGAATCCAATTTAGAAAAAGCTTTCTCTGCGGTTTGATCTAATTTAGAAAAAACTTTTTCTGTAGTTTGTTCTAATCGGTCAAGTTTTTCATGAGTTTTACAATCATTTTCCTGAAGAGAAGAATCTCCTTCTCCCACTGCCGTTTGAAGTTTTCCGGTTGTTTCCTGGATTTCTTTTGTGTGTCGGCTTTCCCTATAGATAACAAACACCATACTACCAAGTCCAACAATAATCGCTGCTACTGCCGCCCATAACACGGTTGGATCTGTCACTTCAAATTTCATCGCATGTTCTCCTATGTACGATATTTTTATGCCGGAGAAAAATAAACAACCGGCAATCCATACAAATATAATACCAACATAATCCATCGTCAATCCCTTTCTTAAAAAGCCGCCCAGAATCATTCCCAGGCGGCCTGTCTTTAGTTCTCGTAGTCAATGTCTTCCATCAGGTTGCCCTCGTAACGCACCGCTGTCACCTTCTGGTACATGTCCCCGTCCACATAATACTGTGTCTTATCGGAGTACACTTCATAGGCAACCGGCTTGCTTCTTGCATAGCCGTTCGGTGCTTTGAGTTCCGCCAGCACATATACGCCGGCTCCTACCGGCTGCGGTGTTACAAAGTACCCGGTGTTCTGGTTTTTGTAGACCTTCTCAGCAGCATCCTCCTCGCCGGCAGCCTTCACGTCGTTGTTAGTGGTGTAGACCGTCATCTGGCCCGTCCGGTTGCCAAGCTGGTCCGTCAGCATGATCTGCTCACTTTCCACACAGACCGGAGTCCCCTTGGGGACAATGCCGGTGCAGAGTTCCTTCACTGCCACTCCGGCAGCAGGGATGTCGCTGCTCTTATTGACTGGTGTGATATCCTTTGCTCCCATACTCATTAAGAACTCCCTGGTCCCCTCGATCTGGGTATCCTGCAGGTAGAACTTGGCGTCTCCCGGCTTAAACTGTGCAAGGAACTTTGCTCTCTCCTCAGCATCCTTGATGAGCTTTGAATCCTTTTCGATTTCCTCAAAGCTCTGGTAGCGGCTTCCTGCATACAGCCCGAAGATGGCATCATCATGCAGGATATACTCCCCTGTCTCGGAATCGGTCTTGTTGACTCTTAAGAAAGTGGTGTAGAAGCCATCCCGCTCATTGACATCCGCATAGCCGGAGAAGTTCTCTGAGTCGTACGCATGGATATCGGCCGGAGCCGTTACCGTCCAGGGCACTAACATCGGGGCATATTTTCCGTCATAAGCAGTCAGTTCCCCGGTCATGGAAATCACATCGTCCTTCCACTGCATGCCGGATACATTGTTGTCGTTGGTGGCGCCGCCCTTGAACATGATCTTGTCGCCGCTTCCCTTATCCTCAGATACGCTGCCATAGAAGTAGCGGTTCTCAACAGCAGTACCGTTGTAATTGCTTCCGTTTGCTGTATCGGCGCCGTTGGTCTTCTCAGCCCCGTCATAGCCGGCACCATCATTTCCGCCATCCTCAGGTGGTGTAGTTTCAGCCCCGTCTTTGCCGCGGTGTGCGGTATTATAGGTATCCTTTAACGGATCAAAATCTTCCTGCACCTGGTTCCAGCCGGCATAGGCAAATCCATTGGATAACCCGCCACCGTACCGGATCTGGGCCGGATTTAACAGGTCCACATCCAGGCCGTACTTATAAACCTCAAAATCCCCGTCATAGCCATGGGCCCGGATCACATACTGCCGTTCGTCCTGTCCGGTGTTTGGTGCATCATCGGACCACTCCTCCCCGAAGCGGATCAGGTAATTGTCTTTCTTTGCCTGGTCTTCGGAAGTCTGCGCCGGATCGTAGCTGTAATGCGGATCGTAGTTATCGGTTGTATCGTTACTCTCTGCCCCGTCATACAGGCTTGGCAGGATGACTTCCTTCGGCTTCTCAATGGTGTAGCTGCGGTTATCCCAGTCATTCACGCTGTCGTCCCTGCGCATAGGCTGCTGCTCCACGATGACATACACGCCGTAAGGCAGGTAGGAGGAAACATTGTAGGTTTCCGCATCGTCATCCAGGTCAATGGACAGGGTAGTGTAATCCTTGTCTGTGCCTCCGTTCGCTGCACTATCCCATTCCACGCTGTAGACCGTATCCAGGTCATATACATAGAACGGCTTCAGGTAGTTATAGGCTTTGGCAATAGCGTTGAACAGGGCCTCATCATAGACCGCTTCATCATACTGGAGTGTGCCGTCTGCTGCCTTGGCGATATTCTCGCCCACGCCGTTGTCTTTCATGAGCTTGGCAGCCTCCTGCTCCAGATACCACTTAGTAGCGAACTGCCTTACAGCATCAGATGCCTCGGCATTGGCCTTTGCAAAATCAGAAGTGCTCATGGAAGTCTCGGTATTGGCTCCGTTATGCTCTGCCGGATATTTCTCATAATCGGTCCGGTCGCCGAATACATTTTCCCTTATCCAGCGGAACGGCTTAAAGGAGGTATCTCGGTCGCCGCCGGCTGTATTGTCCGGATCGGCTCCGTCGGTATTTTCCAATGTATGATCCAGATCTGCATCATCACGCTGGTATTTCTCATAGAAAGTCTCAAACCAGTGCTGCCCCGGATAGTTTTTCATGGAATCCCCGGTAAAGGTGGAATGCATGTCATCATCCCAGATGTCTACATTCGCTGCATGGATGGCGTCAAAGAACTTCTCATAGTTATATGTCTCAATCTCCCTGGTAGCTCCGGCGCCGTCTTCCATGGTCTTTAAGGTGGTTTCCAGAATTCTTACATACTCCGTATTTGGCTTGTCATTGAGCCGGTCGGATCTTGCTACATCTTCGTTGGTTCCGGAATAGCTGTACAAGGAATCGCTGCCATAAACAGCAAGGCCGGAAGCTTCCCCGTTTTCGCCGTTACTATCCACTCTCTCGGAGGAGGAATAACCGGCTTTCTCTGCAACCTCTTTGGTGTCTTCACGCCCAGGTGTTAAGTAGGTGGACCAGACACTGTTGGCCCGGTGGGATGTGGTATCAGCATCAGAGTTATGTTTGATCTTGGTATAGATCTTCTGTACATTGGAGGACTGGAGGCTGCCGTCATCGGAAATCTTGTCCTTCTCCGGCCAGTCAACGGTCTTCCCCTCATAAGCATCTGCATACTTCCAGGTGAAGGTATCGTAGTTTCCGTCCCCGTTTGTATCTTCATACTGCGGCGTCATCACGTTGCCGTTTCGGTCCATCCAGACGATCTCGCCGTCCGGGTTGCGGTATAACCGCTCCAGGTTAGACTTTAAGTACGCCTTAAACCGGAACTCCGGTACGTCTTTTGCAGACTGGTCTTTCACGCCGCCGTTTAACAGCTGCGTCAGCCAGTCCAGGATCCCGCCGTCGGAACCGTCTGCATCCAGGTTCTCGGAATGGACGGCTGAATAGGTGTCATGGGCATAACGGATCGTTTTTGTCTCCTCTGTCGTCCTTGCTGTCTGGCAGTATCCGCAGGCCCCTGTGCCGTCTGCATTCTCATAGCCGCAGTTCTTGCAGTACCATACCACCTTCGGCTCCGGAAGGGTCTGGATGTCCTTAGAGACTTTGATCTTCTGGCGGATGGGACGTTCCTGAACCTTGGCCGGAGCAGCGATCGTGCCAGCATCCTGCATAATGGTATCTTCTCCCGGATAGCCCAGCTGCAGATCTTCAATGTAGCTTCCAGCTGTTTGAGGAGCAATGTAAAAACCTACCACTGCATTATTTTTTGCAAATGCCGCATTGACAATATCATTTGTGGTTTCTTCATCGTAACGGATGCGTACCAGATATTCCCCTGCTCCATCAAAATGTACGGTGTAGGTATTTGTGTTTGGATCCCAGACAATCCGGTCCGCTGGAATTGCCGTTTCTTCTTCCTCAATTTTTGTTACCATCTGTGTAACAGTTTCCTCCACCATTTTGGTAATGGTTGCCGGGTCACCGTTGCTTTCGTATTTCTGTTCGCCTTCTGCATATGCCCACCAGGTCTTTCCGGTAGTATCCGCATATGTGATCTGGGACAGATCCTCATAACGGGTTACATTGGTTTTACTTGGCTTCTGGTCGTTAATGACAAATCCAGAACCATTATGGGAAAGCTGTGTTGCGTCATACTGTGCATACAGATAACCGTCACTTCCGTCAATGGATACCGATTTCTTTACAAAAACAATCTGGTTTTTGAAGTCGTAAACGCTTTCCGGCGCATCCTTCAGAGAATACTGCACAACATAGGAACCATTCTGTTCTCCAACGATCCGCATCTGATGGAATGCTGTGTACTCTGTCAATATACGGGTCATGTTATTGAAGGATTCCTGGTCATTGCTTCCCATTGGCACTAATACCCACGGTGCTGCCGGATCTGGCTGTCCAAATGCTGCCTTTTCCAGTGCCACATTGTATTTTTCAGTAAATGTGTTTCCACTGGCATGATTGAAATCATCTGCCTTCGGAAGTGCGTATGCAACAGAACTTTTTGGTACATACAGTTTATCACCGCTGTCTGTGATGGTATTCTGGACCGTCGCTGTCTTTCCGTTTGGCAAGGTGATTACATCACCAACCTGCGCTTCAACACGTTCTCCGTTAATCAGGACTGGCTGATCGGCCTGTCCCATGACTGGGAATTCTTTTTCTACCCACTGCTTTACTTCCTCTTCCTTTTCTACTTTCGTCTGTTTTACAGTGTAGAACTGTGCAAGGTCTTTGTTCTGTGTTAAGTTTTTGAAGGTTACATCAAAACCATTGACGGTATCCTGTCCGGTGATTGTAATATCATTATAAGAAGATATTTTCCCGTTATCCTGCTGCTTTTCGATTAAATTCATCTTTCCAATCGATACCGTTCCTTCTACGGACACCTCTCCGCCGTTGGCGAACGCTTCCTTATTTGTAGTAGCCATATCTTTTCCGTAGACAGACAGCTCGTATCCTTCGGATCTGGAAAGCTCTTTAATATAGTAGTTTGCCGGATTCTTACCAGATACAATCAGTGGCCGGCCGATCCAGTAGTTCCCGTTGTTATCCTCATTATTGGAAACCGGGTAAGTTGTTCCATCATCCTGGCCTTCCCCTTTGTTCAGACCCTGGTTACTGGAATGTTTGTGATAATGGTCATCGGTGTGGTCGTTACCGCCGGATTCAGAATCCGTCAGTGTAACTTCGGAAGAACCATCGGCATCCCAACCAACAAATTCCTCATTATCCTGCACTGCTGCGTCTGCCTTCCCCTGCTCGGTATGCAGGTTTCCTGGGCCGTCCCAGGCTGCATCGGTCCGCTTTACGATCTTACCCTGCTCATAATCATAAGTCATTCCTGGGGCTTCCGTAATGGTCATAAAGGAGGCATCGCCGTTTCGGTCAGTTGTCGTTACTGCTACCAGATCGCCGGCCTGATAAACAACTCCGGTATCCTGGTCATTTTCCGTATTCTGTTCGGAATCCGGATGGATAATGTCTGTCATGGCAAATAAGCCGTAAACGGCACCTTCCAGAGTGCCATCCCCGTTTTCAGCGGCATAGGTTTCCGGGTAATCTTCTCCACTCACCAAATCCAGATCCCGTTTATTGAAGTGGATCTCGCCTTCGGTACGGTGGTCATAAATAACGAATGTCCAGCATTCCACATCTCTGGCGCCCTGCGTGTGAGGAGTGACATCGGATGTTTCAAAATTGGTGTTTCCAATATAGGTAACACCATCTTTTTTCGGCGGCTGTGAATCTCTTGCTGCCCCATCTTTTCCTTCTCGGTTTTCTTCGCCATCTTTGTCACCAAAGAATTCTGATATTTTTTCCTTTAGTATATGGAAAAACGATTTTTCTTCCTGCTCGACTTCATCCCTTACTGCATCCGATGAGGTAGCGTCGGAATCTGTGGCGATTTCTATACCGTCATCGGTAATCTCCAGATCCGGGATTTCCGAGTCGTCTTTTTCGATCTTGTCTTCTGCATCAGTTACTTCGTCAGAATCCTTACTTTCTGATTCCGGCTTGGACTCCACTGGTTCTTCATCGGATTCTGATTCGGATGTTTCCTCCGTTTCGGATTCCGATTCCGTCTTTTCCGCTGATTCTGCTACTTCTTCTCTTTCTTCTTTTTCTTCTTCTGATTCCGTAACGGACTCTTTTGAAGTCAGAAGCTGGGAAGCTGGTGTTTTAGGGAGTAAAACTTCCAGTTCTTTTTCTGCCTCGGATTCGGTTGCCAGATCGCCGTTTAAATCCTCTCCTGTTGTAAGTTCTGTCTCACTTTGATCTAAAACAGCAGCATTGGAGGACGCTCCGCTTTTTTCAGAAAGATATTCGCTGGAATGAATCACAACGCGTTCTACTGGAATATCATCGGTGTGATTGCCATGAATGATATATCCGTCCCGCGCAGCAATTTCCTCGGCGCTGTAATCGTAGGTCAAACTGATGAAATCATCATAAAACTGGTCCCGGTCTGCAATCAGTTCATTTTTTGCAGCATCTGAAATACTTTCTTCGGCGGTGTGGAAAAAGCCGCCTTCGGCTGCCAGCTGCTCACAGTAATCCACCTGCTCCTGCCAGGCTTCTTCTGCAAGCGCATCCAGCTTTGCATTCAGTTCATCGCAGTCACAGTCTTCGTCTTCCTCATGATCACATTCATAATGCACAACGATAGGCTTTGGGTGGCCGGTGCAGTAACCCTTTGTGTAGGTATAGTCATAGGTATCGGAATGGGCCTTTGTGGAAGTTGGGTTTCCGATTGTATTGGTTTCGTACAGGTAACCATCAGCTCCGGTCACATTATCATCCCGGTTACAGGCATCCTCATCGTCCCAACGGGTGAACTGGCTGCCGCTGTCGTTGGCCCAGTTGTATTTGGTGCCGATGTTGGACGCTTCATCTTTTGGATGATCCAGGTAAGTATTTCCAAGCTGTGTGCCGGCATCACCCCAGTCTCCTAAGGTGTCATATTCTAAAACATCCCAATGGGAACCCTTCAGAGGCTTTCCGGTTTCGGAATCCAGTTTTCGGAGATCCACGTTGTAGGTAGTCTGCCAGTCTTCGCTGTGCTTGTAGCGGTGTACTTCCAGGGTGATGGAGCCTTCGCCGCCTTCACCGCCGCCTCCACCGCCTCCGCCGCCGTCTCCGGGATCGCCGGGGATCAATGACATGTCTTTCTGCATGGCACAGAACATGGTCTGGAAGCCACCGTGTTGTAAAGTCCCATCTGGACCAATGGTACAGAAGTCAAACTCGTAAAGCACGGGTTGTGAGAGGTCGGTTAAGTAGCCCTGTTTTTCAAACTGAATGGTAAAATCCGCTTTCGTAAAGTCTGCTCCTGCAGGTCCTTCAAAAATGATTTCGGCGTTTCCCGTTGCTGCATTGTACTCATTTTTGACAATCTTCCATCCACCTGGGCCTACATCTTTTCCATCCAATTTGATATTTTTGTAGTAAGACTCCCATACGCTGGGCAATCCTTGACATGGCAACGTGGCAATGTACTGGTTGGGATTTGCTGGATTCTGAACGGCTGCAATTTTGTTTGCTGCTACACCGGATTCTGTATTCTGGATTGCATTGTACATGACAATGGCAGCATCCCAGCAATCATAGAAGAATTTCTCTCTTTTTTCCCTTAACTTTTCTGCGATGGATGAATCCAATTGGGTAGTTTTGCCCTCCCATGTGTGCGGATCTAAATGGTATTCATACTGCATGGCATTACAGTATGCCTGATACCCAGCTGCACGATCCATCGTTGTGATTCTGGCATCAAGCCCCATTCGCCCTTCAATGGCGAGCAGCACGGACTGAGCCATGATCTGCAGTTCCGTGGTCGAATACATGCTGCGACAATCTGAAAGGGACTGTTTTCCTGGTGCTACTGCGGCAGCTGCGGCGAGACAGAAAGTGAATTTGAGCATTTGTTCTTTTGATTGTAAAGCATATTCTCCTCGCATTGGAATGTTTCCACTGAATTTTTCATATTCAGTAATGGGCAGCGCTTGTCTTACCCATGCTTCGGTTCCCTGCGGCGGTTGACCCGTATGGTTTGCCACACAGAAAGTGTATCTTCCATTCATATCAGCAAATTCTCCAGTTCCGCCTTCAAAGTATGTTTTCCTGGGCCAACCGAACGGAGTCCCGTCTGTCGTTGGAATTTCGCTCCACATTAGTTTTGAACCAGTCCATTCCCCATCGTGGTCATGAACCATTGCAAAGGAATCCACATAGATGTGGTTGACCACAGGTCCTGCTGCTAGTGCGGCAGCAAGTAAAAACGCTATCGCCCGTTTTTGTTTTTTCATAATATTTACATCCTCCATTTCTTTTTCTTTCTTTTAATTATGAAAAAAAATTGAGGAATATTGGAAAATTAAAAGAACCTGTTCCGTTTGGAAAAATAATAAAAAACCTTTATACAGAACCATAATAAAAAAACCTTGCAAAACAGTACGGATATGCTATAATAAAATTGAGCCGTGGGAAGGCATGGGTAATGCCCTAATCCAAATATTCCATTTACGGGATTAAGAATGGTATATCCATTCTTTTTTTTTACCAGCGAGGAGGTGTAGATTTGGCTAACGATAAACCTTTTACTGTGGAAGAGCAGATTGATACAATGAAAAAATATGTGACATTTACAAAACGAGCAAGAATACGGGAATTTTTGCAGTATTCGGGATATTTTCGTGCCAGCAGATATGGAAAGTATTTGTTATCATATACGAATGTATTTCAGATGAAACCCTCGCAGGATGTTTTGTTTGCATTATATCAGTTTGATTTTGAATTGCGAAAGATTATGTATGAGGCTTGTGCAAAGGCTGAAATTCAAATAAAATCAGCAATTTCTAATGCAGTTTCATTGAAAACAGAAGACGCAGTATTTTATTTAGAACAACAGAATTATACGCCAACAAGAAGTGAAAGAAATAAATTCTACAGGAACAAGAATGTAAAATTTTTTGAGAGTTTCTTTCACGATATACGGGATAAGGAAGAAAAATTAAAGAAAGACATTTTAAAATATCCAGAGCTAAAAGAATATAGAAATGGCGGAAAGAGGGCTTCAATGAATATTCCATGTTGGGCAGCATTTTCATATTTTGAATTTGGCACGATTGAGAATATTTATAAATATCTGAGAAGCGATTTGCGTAAGGAAGTGTTATTGTATAGTTATAGCCGGGGAAAATATGGCAAGAAGATAACCATGCAGATGGATACTTGGCTGGATGGTGTAAGAACTTTAAGAAATATTTGTGCCCACCATTCAAGGCTTGTAGGTATGCAGGAAGCCATTGTATTGCCTGATACAGAGGATGATCCTGATATACTGCTGAGTGGAGAGGATTTCTTTTCAAGACTTTATGCTTTGAAAAAAGTGATGAGTCCAAAAGATAGTGAGGAAATGAAACAAAAGCTGAAGAAATGTATTTTGAAATCGAAAATAGATGTATATCAACTTGGCATTTTGCCGATGGATTGGGAAGAAAGGTTTGATAGAATAAAATATTTGTAAAGTACATAGAATAGGATGAGCCGTGGGAAGGCAAGGGTTGTTTGCGAAAGCAGGCGATGCCCTTAATCCAAATATTCCATTAACGGGGCGGGCAGATGTATATCATCTGCTCGTTTTTGTACTTATTTGGTAGTTTATTTAGTCACAAAAATGTAATTTTTTTTGCGATAATAAAAGTCTTGCCATAAAGACTCCTTTCTTTTGTCTAATTTTAAAGGGAGGTCTCGCCAACGCCGTAGCGCCGAACTGCCTCCCTTTATGACTGATTTTTCCGTTGTCCGCCAACCGTCACGCCCAAAGTCGTGCATCGCTTTCGGGTTTTTCCGTTGCCCGCCAACCGTCCGGCCCATTGTCCGACACCGTCTTTCGGATTTTGCGTGTCAGTCACACGAGCGGAATGACGTCCGCTTTCCTATTTTTATTATATGCGAAATCTTTAAAAAAATCAACCTTTTTCTTATCCGCAAGGTTTTCTTTTTTTTACAAGAGTTAAAACAAATTTCAATTTTATAACAGGGTATTGAAGAAGAAAAAGATCTTCCAATATCAGAAGATCTTTTTATCAGTAAATTTAATTTAATACCATCGGGTTATCTGGATAAATATACCATTTACCATCGTTTCCAGCAGTTAACACGATCATAAACGCCTGTTTATCGACATCTCCCCAAGCCATACGGTAAGAACCACTCGCTAATCCAAAAATTTCATCACTCGGTCCTGTAGAAGCCATAATACGTCTTCCTGTCGCTTTTGATTCATAGCCACAACTATCATAGAAGGCATTTAACTCAATTCCAGTAGCGGGAATATTGTTAAAAATTGTACCAACAGATCCATAAATGGAAGTTACACCATTAGCTGCAGTATCTGTTGTTACCTTTAAAGTAGAATTATCATAGATGACATTATAGGTAGGTCCCCAAGTTCCCTGTCCGATTTCCGTTTTATTCGGTAGTCGATCGACTCCACCTACTCCCATCATCCCCATAATTTCCGGATTCACTACAATTTTCTCAATACTCTTCCCATCCATGACCGGATTCCCAGCTGCTGTATTTGTCTGTGTAGCAGTCTGTGCAGCCAGCACCTCGTCTCCAAGATCAAGCATAACCTGTCGTTTCTGTACCACCCCGTCCTGCACCCAAGCACCGTCTGCATTCACTGTATACCCGTCAGGTGTGGTCGTATTTGTAATCAAGTAACCGTTCCCATCGAAGTAGTAGCTCTCTGCAGTTCCGTCACCGTTTCCGTCAATCCACTTCCATTCGCCCGCTGGATAGCTTCCGTCGTTACGCTGCCACCACCATCCGGTTTCATTCTGCTGCCAGCTTCCCATTCCAGCAAACGCCGTCATACTCATCATTGTACTCATCGCTGCCACTACCGCTACTAAAAGTCTCTTTTTCATAATAAAAATCTCCTTTTTCTGATATTTTTTTTGTTTCTTTTCTTTTGA
>ERZ833782.1143-NODE-1143-length-25023-cov-4.531400_pt1 | contig 25023 bp, 25 predicted proteins | sample MGYA00519577_ERZ833782 | MGnify/ENA primary metagenome ERZ833782 (study PRJEB31850, sample SAMEA3708745) | human gut metagenome | biome: human gut; feature: human-associated habitat; material: faeces | place: China | collected 2014 ...
GAGGCGAAATTGCCGCTGCATGCATATGCGGCTCCCTTCGCTCAGGGTTTGCAGGTACGGCTTGAGGGTAGGGCTATTACGCGAATCCGCCTCGGTCTTGCCGCTGCGGCATCCCAGAACACGCAGCTAATACTTCCCGAACGACAAACGGGACGCCTTTCTTGGCGTCCCGCTGTATGGCTAGTTGTTATTATTCTCATTCTTATAAGGCTTTCCGCAGCTCAGCCAATACATAAAAATCTTTTCCTTCTCATCCTTCTTATTCTTATTATTATCATCCTCCTTTTCATCCTTCTCCTCCGGCGTTCATGAGCTCGAGCCCACCTGCGCTATTCCTCAAAACCGAATATTTTACAGTTTTGAGGAATAGCGCCGAAATCCTTCTCGCTCCGCCAATTGTTGCCACTTTATGAATCGTAGATTCCCATTACGCATATGTGGAATCTCGTCTATTATGGGAACCGCCGAACGGGCAGGGGATCTAGCACCCCAATGAATGGCACTCCGTTTGGGTAAGAGGATCCATCCCGTAGGATGAATCACTCGCGGAGTATATGCTCTCGGTTGGTTTTCTCCAAATCATGTAAACGCCAGCCGAGGGGTGATCTCCTTTTTTAGGTCACGATCTCTAAATCCAAATCCTCAGGCGCTTTCACCGAAAGCGCCTTTTTTGTGCTACACTATCCATGACCTCCTTTCGGTGCGCCGTTATTCCTTTTTTGGATTAACGGCGCGTTATCTTTCTGTTATACTTAATATCGACCAAGGCGTACCCCAAGCGCCTTGTAGAGCAGGAAGATGAACAACATGCCCCAGAATCTAAACGGTTCGCGTGCATCCCGTTTCCAAAATGGTGCGCGTCATGCCGACTGAACCGAAAATCGCAGAAACCCAATCCGCAAGCACGATCGTCGCTCCTCGGCAGGAAACGATTGTCCTGACTGCCTGCATGCGTTCGAAGGACGTTCGCGAGGACGTTCTTCCGTTGCTGCTCGAGGATGATTTTGTCAAATCTGACCATCGTGCGCTGTTCCGTGCCGTCCGCGCCATGCACGAGGCGAACTACCCGATTGACGACGTATCCCTGCTCGACTACCTGAGAACTAACCGTGAGCTGGATGCCGCGGGCGGAGAGCAGGCCGTCGAGCACATGTTCGAGTCTGACATGCCTCTGCTGTCCTGGCAGACCGCCTACGACGAGCTGATCGATGCCTCGAGGCGCAGGTCGCTCGTGACGGCGATGAACGAGATTGAGGCCGAGGCCTACAAGACCCCGACCGATATGAAGGCATTCGTCTCGAAGGTCGAGGGTTCGATCGCACAGGTAGCCGAACGCCGCGATATGCGCCCCTATCGGCACATCTCATCGTTCCTCACCGCAGCCGTGGACGAGGTCAAAGACCTCGACAGCGTCCCCCTGGACTCCGCCGTCGTGAACACGGGCTTTGCAACCCTGGACGAGATGCTGGCAGGGCTGCGAGCAGGGCAGCTCATCGTAGTCGGCGCAAGACCCGCCGTTGGCAAGACCTCTTTTGCCCTCACCCTCGCGCTGAATGCCGCCCGACAGGGCGTGAAGGTCGGCATCTTCTCGCTCGAGATGTCAGGCAAGGAACTTGCCCAGAGAATCATCTGCGCTGAGTCAGGCGTCTCGATTTCCCATTTCCGCATGGGAACCATTCCCAAGGCTTCATGGGATGCCATCGCGGCGGCCTGCTGCGACATCCCCGGCAACGGCATCGAGATCGAGGACAAGGCGAACGTGACGATAGGGGATATCCGCGCGACAGCTGCCCGCATGATGCGCGGAGCCGAGCGCGGGCTGATCGTCATCGATTACCTCCAGCTCATCTCGTCCGTATCCGATGGGACGAAATTCCAAAACCGCGCGGTCGAGGTCGGCGAGATAAGCCGCCGTCTCAAGGTGCTGGCCAAGGAGCTCAGCGTCCCCGTGGTCACGCTGGCGCAGTTGAGCCGTCAAGCCGAATGCCATCCGCGCACACCCCGCTTGGCAGACCTGCGTGAATCCGGCTCCATCGAGCAGGACGCGGACACGGTGTTGTTCCTGTCGCGCGACCCGGACGAGATTCAAGACGAGAAATCGGGTTCAAGGCAGGTCATCCTGTCGGTCGCGAAAAACCGCAGCGGCCCCACAGGCGAGATCGACATGCTGTTCGTCCCCACGAGCACGAAATTTTACGAGGTGGGACCCAGAAAGGAGACCCGCGATGAGTAGGAAAAAGGCCAAGTGCGCCTCGAACAAGATTGTCGGGCGCTGCCTTGAATCGGATGCCCACGCACAGACCATCGACGAGGGGTTCGCATTTCTCGACCGTCCGATTCTCAAACCGCGCGAGGCTCTCGCGTATCAGTGGGCGCTGCGCAACATCGCGCTTCAGAACCTGCGGATCAAATCGGAAAGCACGCGCGATGCGATAGACAACGGCACGAGCTATTTTTCCGACGGTGCGATTAAGGTGAAGGCCCATATCCTGAACGGCATCGCCACCGACGTCCGCTTCGCCACCGATGACCCGGATGCCCCCATCGACCGGATCATGATGTCGTTCGTGAAGGTCTACAACGAACAGCAGCACAGATGGTGTCCCGTGGATTCCCACCTCTGGCTATTCGCAGACAAGCTGACCGTGCGCCTAGGAGAGGGCTGGGAAGAGCGAGAGGATGGCGAGGGCTTCGGAGTAGCGTTAGGCGACCGCGTCGTATTCCTCGCCGAGGATAGGCTTTATGACGGACCGAAGGGCATGCGCCGACATGGGGCAGGGGAGTGGTCGGTGTTGTCGTCTCAGCTGATGTACGGGACGAACAACAAGAGGAAAGCCCGTATCTGCGAGGTTCCCCGCAAAGTTGTAACCGATGGCTACCTGATGTTACTCACGAAACGAGGCGAGCAGGTCGGCATCACGCTCATGAATAACGAGGAATGGGCGGAATGTCAGGAGCGCTGTCAAGCGGCGGCAATGAAAGAGCCTTGGAGTCTCGTTGCCTACCTCGAGCAGGCCAAACGCCCCTTAAAGATATAAAGGAGATACATGATGATTCAAAAGAAAACGCCGCGTTGTTCCCGAGTAGTTTTGGTCGAGCCGACCAGAACCATCTATGGGCACATGGTTTTCAAGTTCACGGGTAACGCCGAGCGGGTAACCACCGGTTTCATCGAGAGGGAAAATCGCGACGATGGTTCCGTTGTGTGGCGTCCGTATATCCGCTCATCGACGCGCTCCGGGTATTGGAATGCCGGACCGATGAAAGAGTTCGTTGACGGGTACAAGTCGGAGGAGGATGCCATGACGGCGCTTCTGGACGAGGCTCAGGAGGTTCTTTGGAGTAGCTAATGGTCGAGATTGAACCCAACCGGCTGCACAGGCGCTTGAAACGCGCCTTGAAAGCCAAAGGCATCTCTCAGCGCGAGCTGGGCAGAAGGATTGGGGCGACGCAGGCAAGCGTCTCGCACTATGTGAAGGGAAAGCGCCTGCCGGGAACGGTCGTCCTATACAAAATCTGTAAGGAATTGGATGTCTCAGCGGACTGGCTGCTGGGGCTGAAGCGAAAGGAATCGGACATGAACGACGGCAATTGGATTGATGACGGGATTGTGCCCTACCGCACGGCCGACGATTGCTCCCTGGTCGCCCGCATCGAGCAGGCGGAAGACGGCTCATTCGAACTGGGAATCCTCGAGGGCGACACCGCCTGTGAGCTTTTCGCCCAGCGGTTCGACTCGATGGATGTCGCCAAAAAGTACGGCGATGGCATTCTTGACCAGAAGCTGCAAAGGGACAAGGCGATCACGCTTATCGAGGACGGACTGGACGGCGTACTGGGTCCCAACCTGTCGGACGAGGACTACCTCGCAAGCGCGTCGCTCGATCGCGACACGATGCGCACGCTGGTGGTAAACGCCGTCCCGATTTGCACGGGTCCCGCCAATCAGGAGGTTGCCGTGACGTTCTCCATTTCAGGCCCCGACGGCATCGAGCTGGAGACGGAGCGGGAGCAGGCCGCCTTCGACCTCGCGACCGAGCGAGCCGTGTTCCTCTCCGGTATCTGGTCGGTCTACGCAACGCCGGCGGCGGCGATCGAAGCCGTGAAGGGGCTCATCGCCAAACTTGAAAAAGTCTATCCATCCCTGAACCGATAGATAAAACGCACTACCTGTCGGCAGTTTCTCTATCTGTAGCCTCCCTTGTAGCGGCACCTGCCGCCATGAGGGAGGCCTCTTCGTTCTTGCCGCCCATCATCTCATCAAGAGATTCTTCCTTTTTCTCATTATTCTTATTATTCTCATTGTCCTCGTGCGCGGTGTTCGACTTCTCACGGAGCGCTTTGGCAAACTCCCCGATCTTGTCTCGCCCGATGGTCACATAGGTATTCTTACCGCCATCGTCACGGGACAGCTTCAAGTCATACCTTCCGTTGAGCATGATCTGGAGAGATCCCTCGTCTGCGGCGCGGTCGAGATATTTGTCCACTACGACCACCTTGGCGGTAAAGCCGCCGAGACCGTAGCCATCGACCGCGACGCCATGAGGCACCGAGAAGGTAACCGAATTGAGCACCTGACCGTATTGATTGGTTTTGGTCTTGCCGTCCTTATCGGTCATGGTCTCGCTGTCGACGATGTTGCAGTACGGGATGATGACCTTCGGATTGTCGAACGTGACATCCTTATCGATCTTCCTGGTTCCGAGATGTTGCCCGTTAAAGGGTGTCTTGCCCAGATCGGTCTTCTTCTCATCGGCCCGGTTCACACCCGATGCGCTCGCGACCGCCAGCTTTTCAGGTTTCCGACTCGCCGAGGCCGCGGGCACAGCGGCATCTCTATCAAATGTCTTTGCATCCTTGCCCTTCGGGATGTTGATGAGCTCTTCGCAGCATTTCTCGAGGTTCGAGACGAAATTTCCGATTCTATCCTGACCCACGGTCAACTCGATGGCGCGGCCGTCCTTGAAGCCGCTGAGCTTCAAGGGTCGCGAATTGTTGAAGGAGGCTTGGAGGATACCCGTCTTCTCCGCACGCTCGAGATATTTGTCGGGATTGACGATCTCGACCCGAAGCCCGTCCATGCTGTAGCCGTCCAGCTCCATCTTGCGCGGTAGGCGAATCACTATTCGCGACATCTCCTGCCCATATCGGCTCGTCACGGGCGTCCCGTCTCGCCGCACCGCAGCCGTGGAGGAGATGACGCTCGAGTAGGGGATATTGATGACCGTCTTCTCAATCTTATCCTTTCGGTCTTTCGAGACGGTGCCGATGACTTGTCCCTTTTGCACGGTCTGCAGACCCGAATCGACCGGATCGATTCTCTTCACTCGACCCAATCCGAGTTTCTTCAGAAAGTCGAATCCGCCGAGCGGAGTGGTGTTCTGGCTATCGTTTTTCGGCATGATGCCTCCCTAATATCGCAAATCTATTTATCAAGGTATCTACCGAACGCGAAATCGAGGCGGACGGGACGAAAGAAGTCAAACGGCCGGTCGACAATCCTTATCCATATTGACGGGGTGATATACTTTTGTTATCATAGGAGTCGTAATCGATAGATAGATGCGTTTCCCCAAGACGCATCGGACAGGAGATTGACAATGTCAGATTTCAATAAGCCGAAAATCCGGCTGCATACGGTCAATATGCGCGAACAGTTCGTGGCTCCTTTGATGGATGGTCGCCTCAAGGCGATAACGCGCCTGAACGGTCGCGGCTACAACACGGGGGACTACCTACGCTTCAGCGTGCTGCCGATGCAATCCTCGGATGTCCAGTTTTCCATGACCACCGATGACGAGCGCGATGCGATCCAGAATCGGTTCTATAGGATCACCTTCGCCATGTACGGCAAGGGGCTGAAGGAGGGCTATGTGACGCTCTCCTTGGAACTCGTCCGCGAGAAAGCCATCATGGACACCCTCCGTTCCGAGATCGACAGGATGGCCAACAACGGACAGAAAGTTGAGAATCCGATCGATGCCTACGCAGATCTCTTCGACACCGCCTATCCCCAGGGTTATGATTCCCCGTATATGAAACGTCACGCACAGCCCAGCCTGGACAGCATCGCCGAGGTAGCCACCGAGGCGGCGTCCAGCACAGAGCGACCGCGCGGCTGCTGACTTCAAGGAGTGCCCCATGCAAGCCATCACCCTCTTCCTCTCCGACCCCTATAACGTGGCCGGCATCCTCCTGTTCGCCTATATCTATTTCATCGTCTGCAAGCGGATGCTGCACTTCCGCGCATTCAACGTATGGAACGCGAAGACAAACCCGAACGCCTGGTGGCGCTTCGACCGTAGCTCCATCAAGTACGCCTACAGGCATGGGCGCCGCCACGTGCCCAAGAAGATCGAGGATTTCTGCATCATGGTCAACCGCGTGATGTACCGCCGCGAGATTCTCGTGAAGCTCTACGGCGAAGGCGGCAACGATCTCCACATGCCCACCGTCTGGATGCAGAAATCCGATCTGTCGCGCAAGGAGCGCATGACCAAGACGATTAAATGCCACCCCGTCTCCTCGCCTGACGGGCACGGCTTCGCGTTCATCACGGAGAAGCACGCCTACATCAGCGCAGTCGAGACCTTGGCGGGTGCGACCCGTCTTGCCGGAAAGCCTTACAAATATGCCTCCCTCGACCACTACGAGATGATCCAGATGCCGCAGGAGCTGTTCCTGAAGGACGAGGTCGTCAAGGCCCGCGTAGAGCGCCTGAAGGAGGACCACGCCTTCATCGTCCGCCATTACAAGCGTGCGGCCCTGTCGTACCGCTTGGCCTACGGTCGCTGCCTGCCGCTCAAGTACTTCCTGCCCCATTACCAGTACAGCCCCATCAGCCACGACATGGCCATCATCTAAGCCCTGTCCCCGCAGACCCCTATAATCACTTGATATCTAGACCAGATTGGAACCTGCCATGAACACCGATATGAACCCCGAGAACATCAACCCCGACAGCTCCGACAATCTCAGCGCCGATAACGAGGAAACCCATCTCATGGATACCCCCGATAACCCCATCGCCGCAGATGTCACCGCCGAACTTCCGATTGCCAAAGACCTGGAAGATGCCGTGGCACCCGACCCGGACGCTACCACCGATGACTCCCAGACACCCAAGCGTCCGAGTGGCCTGAAGCGCAAGCTCGTCGCAGGCGGCGTGGCACTCGCCATCGTCGCAGCACTCGGCATCGGCCTATCGCTGAACCACGAGGCCGTGAATATCCCCGACAACGCACCCGTCGCATCCATCGTCGGCAACAAGGACTCCAAGACCTATCCCGCATCCGTGACGCTTACGGCCGACGGCTGGAGCGAGGGGGACGGCGAGTTCTCCTACGAGGTCGTGGATGCAGACGGCAAGTCCGCGGCCAAGGGCGATATCGTTCCCGGCAAGGAGGCTTCCGTCGACCTACCGAAGGGTGCCTACGCCCTGAACGTCACCTCCATCCCGACCGCCAAGGACGGCAAGACCACCTGGCTGGTGCCCGACGCGGTTGAGTTCGTCGTCGAAGGCAGGGGAGCCTCGGTTAAGGTTAGCCTCACCAAGGTAGACATGACCGATGACGCTGCGGTGGAAGCCGCGATCGAGAAGCTCCCCGAGGAGGAGCAGGCCGCAGCCAAGAAACTCATCGAGGCCAAGCGCGAGAACCCGAAAGCCAGCGCGGTCTCCGCACCCGTCTCCAAACCCAGCAACTCCACCGTCCAGCAGGCCGGCGCGGCAAACGGCTCATCCAGCAAGAATGATTCGAAGCCCGCATCCAAGCCCTCCGGCAGCGGTTCCGGTTCCAGCTCCAACAAGAACGACTCGAAGCCGTCCTCCGGTTCCAGCTCGAACAAGGGTGACTCCAAGCCCTCCGGTTCGAACAAGAACGATAAGACCGACAAACCCGCATCCAAGCCCGACAACTCTGGCAACTCCGGCAGCAGCTCGGGTTCCGGCAGTTCCAAACCCTCCAAGCCCGCCGAGCCCGAGAAGGTCTGGGCAATCGTGACCCCCGCCTGGGACGAGCAGATTTACCACCCCGCTGTCACCCACGTTGAGAAAAAGAAGGTCGGCGTCCAGTACATGGCCTTTGACGGAACCCTCTTTAACGATGAGGATAGCTGCGTTGATTACTGCTACGACAACGGTCGAACCGACTATTCCATCTTGCCCAAATACGAGGATGTGACCATCGTCGATCAGGAGGCATGGACCGAGACCGTTCACCACGAGGCAGTGTACGGCTGGGTGAACAAGTAAGATGACCGAGACGAGGAGGGGTATTGATTATGTCGCTACGTACCTTTATCCATGGGCTTGTGAGCGGAACCAAATCAAGCGGCCCGAAAGAATCGACATCGATAGACTCCGAAGGCAGCTCGAACGGAAGCGGGAATCCTTCGAAAAATCGTTCACCAGAATTAAATGAGGGTCCTTACAGGGCTGCCCAGGACTTGGTGTCTGATTTCCTGCCCATGTTTCGAAAACTCAATGAGCAGGGAATCGACTATTGCGTAGTCGGCGGAATGGCGGTCCTTCTCCAATCAATGGACAAGGCACGAGACTCCAACAGGTTCAGGGCTACTCACGATGCGGACATCATGTTCGGCGATGAATACACGAACGTTGATTTTGCCAAGGCGTATATGGCCGCTTTCGGCAGCGATGGTGAATTCGCCAAGGCGGCATACGATGAGATGTTCGGAGATGGGGCGGTCGACGAGCTCGCCGAGGAAGACCAAGCATTGGTCAACTGTTCCTTCTGCGGTCCCGAAACTTTCTCAGGGAAGAATGACTATCCCGACTTCGATGTGGTCAGAAGCCTGAACGGACTAGTCCTCGATGATCTGGATAGGGAGTATCTCCAAATTGGAAGCATCACCGTTCCCGTCGCGAAGGTCGATACGCTTCTCGAGATGAAGAATAGAACAATCGAATTGCTCAAGTACGATTTGTCGTACTCGAGCAGGCCGCAGGATTATGCCGACATCGAGACGCTGGAAATGATTCAGGAGAGGCTCAATGACCAAGGAACACCTGAACGAGATCATGTCGGCCCTTTGCGAGAAACTGAAGATCAGGAAAAGTGACTTGGTCGCAGTCCACGAGGCCGGGCTTGTCGCACTGGGCATCGACAGCAATGCCATCCCATACGGATTGGATTTCCTCCTGCCGAATGGCACTGAGGATGATATCGTACGTGAATTTTCCTTCGAGGGTTTCGATATCCGCCTCCACACGCCAAAGGAATTCGGGGTAGATGAACCCATCTCCCTAGTCATCCCCAAGGGCATGGATTTCCCAGCCCTCGCTCCCGAGGCAATCTTAGAGACGATTCACAAGTCACCGAGCGGCAGGTATCTGATGGAGCAGAGGGCCGCACTGGCGGAGCTACTGCACTTCGACGATATGGACGATGACGAGCTCCGCCAATTCGCCGCCCACGTCAGGCCGTGATTCCACGGAATCCGATGGATGCAACCCTGAACATACCGCACCCATCGATGAGGAGCCAATCGCATGACCTACTTCCTGAAAGACTGCGGGCATGAAGTCTCGCCTCCCGCCAAAGGGAGGGAGGATATCGCGCGCGCCGTCGCCGAGGCGTTCGCGACCAGACCCTACATCAGGTTCGCCGCGCTCATCGAGCCGTGTGCCGACGGCAGCGGGGACGATAGCGTCGAGCTGATCGCCGTCCCCGACAGGAGGTTCGGCGTGCCGCTGGTCCCGTGGGCGGCCACGGGGTGCGAGGAATTCGCCTACGACTTGGTCGCAGCTCTCGGCAGGAACGTAGACTGCTGCTTGGATAAATGCGAGCGGGCGAGACTCTCCCTCTTCCACAGCACACTCACGCCGATATACAGGCGCCCCGACTCCGCGATCGAGCCCGCCGACAGGTATCTAACCTCAGCGAGGGCCGATGCCATGATTGTCTCGAGTGCGCTGCGCTGCCACCGCATGAATGCCGGCCACGTCGCCAGGCACGCGGCGCGGACGGTCGGGCAGTGCCTCCTAGCGGCCACCTCGGCATTCAGCGGCAAAGACGACCCGACGGCGGCGCTCCCGGACATCCTCGACGGCGCAATCGGGTGCGGGGTGCTTCACCGCAGGGACTGGATGGACCAAGCGGCCGGGCGGCTCGAAGCCTGGATGTCTGCCGCCGAGAGAGGAGCCGATATAGACGGAGGGGATGCGCTGGAGGCGGCATGCCTTGCGAACCGATTCGCCGACAAGCTACTCGCAGACGGCCGTCCCGCCTTCCATATCGAGGCGCAGCGGTTGCCGTAGGAGACTTCCGATAGATGGAAAAAGGAAGGGGGCGGTTATCCGTCCCCTTCTTATTAGACAACGCGGGTAGCTCGGTTACTTCCTCCTGACGCCCACCACGCCGTCCACAACGACCTCGGTCCAACGGATGTAGCGCACCGTGTCCATAGTCAACTTTACCGCGCCGCCAGCACGCGCACGGGAGCGCGAGCGGTTCGACACGCCCGATTCGGAAGTCTCCGAAGCCGCCGCTGCGGTGTTCGCCTCGTCCGCATCGAGCCACGCCTCGCACTTGTAGGTGCGCCACTGCCCGCCGCCGATATTGCGGTACGCGGTCGCGGGTACCATGATGCGTGCGAGCTCATCGAAGTAGTACGCCGTGTGGCCCTCGCCGGAGTCGTTAATCGCCGCCAGCTCGAACTCCTTGCCCTTGGCGTCGTAGCCCTTATGTTTGGGCTCCTCGAACACGGGGATGAAGCCCGGGTGCGCCTCGGCGCCGTCCTCAGGCAGCACCCTCATGTCCCAGCTCGGGTCGAGTTCGACCGATCCGGGCGCGTACTCCGTACGCAGGGTGCAACGGTTGCGGCCGTACAGAATTACGATGCCCTTGGTGGCAACATGTTCGGTAATGGCCTGATCGGACAGGGTCTTATCGAGATGCCAGCCGGTAAAGCCGGTCGATGGGTCGGTGCCGAACTTATCGCTGAGGTTGCAGGTCGGCTCAAGCTGCTTGTCGATAACCTCCTGAGGGAAGGTGTACTTAGTGCCGACGAGCATTCGGGGGCTCTGGAAAATCAGGTTCTCCTTTGCCAAACCGTCCTTATAGAACCTAAACTTGCAAACCATCACCTTCGTCCACAGGTACAGGTCCCCGTTGACCTTCCTGCCGACGTACTTGCCGCCCTGGAAGATGCTCGGGTCCGAACAGTCCTTATCGCCCTCGTACCAGCCGTCCAGGCAGCGGTCGAGCAGGCTCACGTCCTGCCCCTCGTCGCGCATGACCTGCTCGATGGCCGCGCGTGCATCCGAGAAGTCGCCCCGGTTTCCGTTCACCGAGAAGGTGCCGTTGAGTTTGATGTAGACCGTATGCACCTCCTGCGTATCGCCGAGGCTGTCCACCAGCATGAAGTGGACGGTCGAATGCTTCGGGACATCCGATACCTCGATGGTCATGTCGCGGTCGAGGCGAATCTTATGGACATCCTTGTCGATCCCGTAGCCTTGCGGTGCGACAGTCTCCTTCACCCAGTAGTCCATGTTCGCGATCAGCTTGTTCGTCCCGTTGACCGCCGAGAGGGTAGCCTCGCCGTTCTCGTCCGTCTTGAAGGTCCCGCACTTGCGGGTGCAGGCCTCGTCGCAGTAGATGGCGTACTCGGCTCCGGCGAGAGAGAAGTACTCCGGGTCGATCTTTGTGACATCGGGGTTGGTTGAGGACTTCTTCAGGCTTAACGAGCAGAAGTTGCCGATAGACTGAAAGTCGAACTGGAACCCGTCGCCATACACCGTGTCGCCGCGGACGCACGAGATGCTGGGTCCCTTGTATGCGATGATGGCGCAAGTCCGGTCGCTCACCTCGTTCACACGAGACGAGATGCAGCTGCAGCCGTCGAAGTTGGTGAAGAAGAGCTGGGTGTCCACTCCCCGCGGGATGAAATAGGCGTCCTGATTGTTCTCGGCGGGGCTGATCCACTCATATCCGCCGCCGTCACACTGTAAGCTCCTAGCGCCGAGGTACGCCCAGTCGAGGTCGATATACTCGCCGGGCCTGTCGGAATAAAAGAACTGATATACCATCTTTATCGACTTCAGCCCCAGTAGCCAGTGACAACTGTCCCACGCCGCGAAGGCGTCGCTCACCAAGAAGAAGCTCTTCGTGCCGAAGTGCTGCTGGTAGAATTGGGCGAGCTTCTGGTTGAAACCCGCGTTGTTGTTGTAGCCGTTGCCAACGACGGGATTCGAGAGCGTGAGCGTGCATCCCACGGGCTTCCCGTTATAGGTTCCAATGCTATTCCACGTGACGCTCGCGCGGTATCCGGAGTTGTCCATCGGTAGAATCGTGTAGGGATGCCCATTGTTTAGAAAGAGCTGTGCTTTGTCGCCCCTGTGGAAGACGTCATCATAGGTTGGGGTCCAGCTTGTGTGCGTCGCCCTGCCGGCGCTGTGCCACCAGCCGGTGGGGTGCGATGAGATGCCGTTGACACTCATGGGAACGGCGAGCCCCGATGGCTTGACCTTCGGGTTATCGGGCGCAAACTCCTCGAACCTTCCCATCGAATAGGTCGAAATACCTATCGCGCTGAGGGCGGAGCGCATTCCAACCCCCAAGGGGCTGGAGGGTCTGGCGGCTGCGGAGCTCACTGCCGCCGCAGCGGCGATTCCGCCCCCAGCAATAAGCGCCCTTCTGGAAAAGGCTAAGCCTTTAGAGGGAGCCCCCCCCCGAAGTAATTCCGACATCGGTGTGGCATTTACTTTCGACCACAATTACCTCCTGAGTACGTCATCCTAAGTATCCACTAGACGGTAGTCCTGTATACGAGGAGATTTAGAGCATTGCCGCTGCGGCAAGAAGCGGCGATCGCCCCAGAGACAGGACGTTTCGTAAGAGCGATAGGGGACAGAGATTTTCTCCGCCCCCCTTGCTTACTTCCTCCTGACGCCCACCACGCCGTCCGATACGACCTCGGTCCAACGGATGTAGCGCACGGTGTCGGCTGTCATCTTGACGGCGCTGGCGGCATGCGAACGGGAGCGTGAGCGACCCGAAACGCTCGACTCGGAGACCTCAGCCGCAGCGTTCACCTCGGTCGCGTCGAGCCACGCCTCGCACTTGTAGGTGCGCCACTGCCCGCCGCCGATATTGCGGTACGCGGTCGCGGGTACCATGATGCGTGCGAGCTCATCGAAGTAGTACGCCGTGTGGCCCTCGCCGGAGTCGTTAATCGCCGCCAGCTCGAACTCCTTGCCCTTGGCGTCGTAGCCCTTATGTTTGGGCTCCTCGAACACGGGGATGAAGCCCGGGTGCGCCTCGGCGCCGTCCTCAGGCAGCACCCTCATGTCCCAGCTCGGGTCGAGTTCGACCGATCCGGGCGCGTACTCCGTACGCAGGGTGCAACGGTTGCGGCCGTACAGAATTACGATGCCCTTGGTGGCAACATGTTCGGTAATGGCCTGATCGGACAGGGTCTTATCGAGATGCCAGCCGGTAAAGCCGGTCGATGGGTCGGTGCCGAACTTATCGCTGAGGTTGCAGGTCGGCTCAAGCTGCTTGTCGATAACCTCCTGAGGGAAGGTGTACTTAGTGCCGACGAGCATTCGGGGGCTCTGGAAAATCAGGTTCTCCTTTGCCAAACCGTCCTTATAGAACCTAAACTTGCAAACCATCACCTTCGTCCACAGGTACAGGTCCCCGTTGACCTTCCTGCCGACGTACTTGCCGCCCTGGAAGATGCTCGGGTCCGAACAGTCCTTATCGCCCTCGTACCAGCCGTCCAGGCAGCGGTCGAGCAGGCTCACGTCCTGCCCCTCGTCGCGCATGACCTGCTCGATGGCGCTGTGCGCATCGGAGTAGTCCTTCGCATGCTCGCTTGCGGTATACGTGCTGTTGAGGTTGATGTAGACCGTATGCACTTCCTGCGTATCGCCGAGCGTATCGACGACCATGAAGTGAACGACCGATTGAAGCCTCGTGGGCGGGTTGTGGTACTGGTCGATACCCTCGCCGACGACTACGGTGCCGAGCATACGGTCGGTCCAGACGCGTGTCTCGTCCGCATTCACGGTCGTGATGCCCATCATGGCCGCAGACCACAGCCATACGGCATCGTCACCGCTGGCGATTTTCTCTGTGACCTCGATCGTATCATCAAACGAGAACTCCTTGACCACCCGGGCGGCTCGCGGTTTGCGGATCAGATGGACATTGAGACCGCACATCTTCACAGAGCCATTGCTGCCGCAGGCTGGTGCAGCGGAGCCGTCATTGTCCGCATGGCCGCAGGAATAGACGGTATCCGTCCACTTGCCGTCGAGCGGGATAGAGCGGTAGCAGAGGTCATAGTTCTCCGCGAGCTCACCGGTTAGCCAGATCTTCACCTCGGCGATAGGGGAGCCGCAGATTTCCTGACCGTCGGCGCCGGTGACCCAGGTGGAGGAATCCCAAGGCCTCGCCGCATAGCAGATGGACCCGCCGAACTGCGAACCTTCCACATGGAGGGCGAGGTTGTAGATTGAATGCCCGCCGTGCGGGAAACCGATATGGCGGTGCGCAGGGGCCTCGGTCTGCTTTCCCCACGTGGAGACGAAGCAGTGGGCCTTGATGACGGCATCGTCATCGCCGGGGATATCCACCACGTCGCGCGTCACATACCAGCGGTACATGGGCTGCGGTGGGAGCTCCTTTCGATTCGTGACGTTATGGGCCCAACCGGAGGGGGTGAGGGTAGGCGTCTCATTGGAATCCGGCATAAAGCCGACGCATTCTACCTCATCGCCGATACGGGCGGTAGGCTTGCTGTTCTTCACATAACCACGGCATCGGCCCTCGATGAGCTTCCACTGGGCGTTCTTCTGGGAGCCCCATTCGCCTGGCTTGGCATAGCTGCAGACTCGGACCGCGCCGCGATTGCCGGTTGCTCCCGCCGTATCGAGGCGCTGACCGTCGGCATCGGAGGTGATGAAATAGCATTTATGGTTGGTTTCGCTGGTCTCAGCCGGCTCATGGCACACCCACCAGGAATTCTCCCTGCCGGAAGACTGGCGGATGTCGTAAATGACGGCGGTACCGGACTCCATGCTTCCGTTCTTCCATGCTTGGTTGACGTCGGCATGCCAGCGGTTGTTGAGGGTATGGACCAACTTTGGTCCGGCGAGATTCGCCAAGGCGAAGGTGAACGTCCCAACGCCGTCCTCCAGATAGGGCTTGAACATGAACAGCTGGTTGACGCCGTCGTAATCCTCCCAGAAGATCAGGGCGCGTTCGTTGTCATAATTTGTGATTGGATTTCCGCTGGCATCGTAGACGCCTTGGCCGAGATCGACGCGGGCATCGGGCATGGTGAGTGGCACAAGCGAGAAGATGCCGCCGTACAGCGTCACGTCGTTGTCGATTCGAATGGCCTCGGTATCGATATCGATGTCGCCCGTGACCTCGCGGAGGTCTTTTTCGTGGGCCGGCGTGCCATCCCTGTTGTTCCTCATCACGTTTTTGACGTCGACCTCAGCTCGAAACGTGTTCACGGCCTCGTTGGCGCGGCGGCGCATGAACAGTTCCGGTTTTTCATACGAATAGTCATCGTACCCGACGATATACCAATGCCCGTTATTCTGGCTTACACCTAAGCCCGCGTCCGTATCGAGCATGTCTCCGTGAAAAGTCGAAAGCCGGTTGTTGTTCAGGAAAAGCTGGCCGTCATTATCATCGGCATGGATGTTGTGCCACAGGCGGCCGTCATATTGGCGGTTGATGTCCGCGCAGGCCATATAGGGGTGCGCCTTGATATGGTCGTACAACTCGTTCGAGTAGTCACACTCAACGAGCAGGCACAGGGAGTAGCCGAGCGCTTGGAGATTAGGGCTATTCCAGCCTTTGCCGTCCCACATATCGGCTGCAACCCAAGTTATCCATCCGTGTGCGAAGCCGCGGCCGTAGTTATTCGCACCCTGTGTTCGGTCTGGATGCGTAACGCAATGTGTGTAGCCGTTGGATGTGAAGCAGCCGCCGAAATAGTACGAATTCGGCTGCGGGCTGATGTGCTCACCGCGAAACCACAGTTCCTTTGCCATGGCAGACCGTGCAGGCACCGCGCCGAGGCCGGCAACGACCGCCAGCGCCGCGAACAACCCGCGGCGCGAGAAGGAAATGTCTTTATACAGGTCTTTTGCGAGATTCTTATCGTTGCCGTTACTCATCAGTATCCCCCAAGTCATTAGAAGCGGCAGTGTAATTCGAAATACCCAACACCGCGACCGCGGCGATAATCAGTTCGAGAAACGCCTGCGTGTCCAAGCCGCGGTTGATGTTGATGACGGCGCCGGCGGCCTGAAGGCAGGCGATCACGATGCACGCCGCCTTGTTATTCCTCACTGCCGGCACGAGCAAAAGAAACCCCGTGAGCGGAAGCCATAGGGTATTGATGTTTAAAACGGAAATCATTCCCGAGATTCGTCCTTCGCCCAGGCGGCCGTCCGTGGCGAAATCGATGCCATGGGTGACATTTATAAAGAGGTACTCGGCACCCAACCCGATCGTCGGTAGCAGTCCGAAAAGACTGGCCAGAAGCCCTCCCTCGAGGGCATCAGGGCTTGAGATATACCTTTTGAGATTGAACTTCATATCATCCTCCGCTAGCTTTGGCGATTATTCCTGAGGATACCCATTGCGCGATTGCCCCGCGCGGACTTGCCGCTGCGGCAACACCCGTGCCTTCCGCAACCTGCTGAAACTGCTAGAATGTGCTCGAAATAAGATTCACTTGGAGGAGCTCGTTGATTTACATCCTCATGGCTGTAGTAGCCCTTTTGGCAATCGCCTATATCGTCTACCTAATCCTCGACCTCATGTCGCGCAGAAAGTTTGCCGAGCAGTACAGCACATGGGAGCCAGACCTCGATCAGTACTATAGGCAGGAGCTTGAGAGGGAGCAGCAGGCCAAAGACGAGAAAATCTGTGAGATTCTAGAAGACCTGCTCCGAAAGCAGGGGAGGTTGTAGGGGGCGGATTCCTGCAAATCCGCCTACCGGCAGCCTGACTCCCTCACAAGCCCGACTTCCTCCGATAGCCCCGCCTCTACGCTTTTGGCTTCAAGTAATCCGTCCATTCCAATCTCATCTCGCTCGGCGACCTGTTCTGGCGTCATCTCGGGGAAATCCGCCCAGATCGCATCCTCATCCAACCCGAAGAACTCGGTCCCGCGTGCGAACCGCCCCGTATGGTGCCAGGACTTATATTCGAGATAGGTATCGGCCAACTGTGCCTTGGTCATAAACTCGATGTCTGGGTTGTAGGCAAGGTTGAAATCATCGCAGTATTCCTTGATGGCGGAGATGATCGCTTTGCGCGTCCAATTCGACATCGGCATCTCGCCCGATTCATATGTCGCCTGGACGCGGACACTCATGGAGGTGCCCACATACCCGGACTGCCTGAAGCTCACGGCACCCATGGCTACCACTTCGTATCGTCGTACGAGTTCTGCCAGCTATCGTCGTATGAGTTGGAATATTCGTCCTCGAGGCGCTGATTGTACAGTGCCGCCTCGTCCTTCTTAAAGCAGATGAACTCATCGATCTGCGAGGACTCGTTGTCCCACTCGTCCCGCTCCCTGAGCTTCGGGTCGGGCCTCATGTATTCCATATAGCCGAGTGCTGACACGCCCGAGTACGGGCCGCCGCGACCGCTGAACAAATCGACAACGTCCTGCACTTCCTTATCGGAAAGGGAGCATTCCGTCCCCTCATACGGATCATAGCCCACGACGACGAAATCGCCGTACAGCACATCGGCTGGATCGCCCGCCACGACGGTGTTGCCGGTGAAAGGGGACTGGCGGTCATCGTCCGCCATCTCCTGGGTGGCCCAGATCGCGCGGTTGGCGGGGCAAGCCGCCCGCCCTTCGGCACTGACATAGACGCAGACCGCATCTCCCAAAGACTTATCGGGCAGCTCTTCGGATACGTTGGTGATTCTCTCGCCGACAAGATCCTTGATGGCTGTGCCGCAGCTCCCGTTCTCATCGATTGGCAACTCAATCTCGCGGCATTCGGCGTTAACGGGCACCAGCACTGCGCGAATCTTATCCATCATCGATCACCGCCCTCAAGAGTGCCGCCGTCGATAGTCCCGATACCCTCATTGACCATCTCCGCCTCATCGCCCTTCGCTTCAGCAAGGTCATCGAGGCACAAATCCCCATCTGGCGCCCCTTGCGAGGCAATCATCTTCTCGGCGGACTCGATGATGGCGCCGATGTCATAGATCTCATGGTCGTCGTTGTAGTAGAAGAGCTCCCCGACGCTGAGCTCGGGGTGATCCACTACAACCTGAGCGAAGCGGTTCATGTCGGCGACGGTCTCGCCCGTGTCGAAGTCATGCCAGGAGTACTCGCTGAACCTCCCGTGGAGCTCATAGTCAGACATGACGATATCGCCCGCTGCGACCCCCTCCATATCCGCTATAGACTTAAGGGCGCCGTCGAGCTCTCCCGCATTCATCGGCAGCGTCAACCGATAGGCGAGACTGGAACCCGTCTCGATCAAGTCGCGCTTCTCGGCATAGATGACGATGCGGTCGGGGGCAAAATCCCGATCGCCCTCGAATGCCGCCTGCTCAAGCTCATCCAAATCGAATTTCATCAAGTCGATGCCGTCGGCGTTGCGGTCGAAGTATCCGCTGGGAGTGAGGCAGACGTCTCCACCCGATTCCATCCTAGCGCCCAGCACTTCACCGGGAACGTTCGAAAGCAGCTCCGCTGCGCCCAGAAGACTCGCCTTGGATCCGTCGGGAATTCGGGTATCCTCCATGCAGGCACCGAGATTCTCGACTGCCTGGTCGATGAGCGTGAGCCCGTATGCCCGTTGCAGGTCGGCGGGGGTCGGGTGCTCGTTATCGATATCGACCGAATAGCCCGTGAACGGCATCTGCTCTGCCTGCATGATGACGTTGCCGACCATGAGCGGGCCGACCGGCACATCGAAGTCGTCGCAGTAATCGCGGACGGCACCGTAGTCGATGTCGGGATTCCTTTTGACGCACTCCGCCATGGCGTTGAGCGCCCGCAGGTTCACACGCTCGTCCTCGGCGAAGTGCAACTTGTCGAACTTTCCGGAAGTCTGAATATCCTCGATAGCATAGTCGTGCCTGCCGAAATAAGTCATCTCGTTGATGACCTTTTGCAGGTCATCAGGCGCCATCGGCAGGGTGATGCTGTCATGCGGGGCGTAAGCGTAATAGGCCGCATCGCTTGCCGCAACGTCAACCCTGATGCATCCGATATCCTTCATCGCTCAGTCTCCTTACGCTCGGGTTTCTCGCTACGGTCTGCTTCCCCCGCGACAAAGTCGGCTTCAGCCTGCTTCTCATCGCAGAGGTCATCGAGGCCTCGTTCGGAGACGTCTTTAGTCGGCTCCAAGCCGAGCGTCGAGCCGTCGATTTCGATTTCCACGGCGTTGACGCGCCCGCCGGCGGGCATCTCAGCCTGACCGCTCGCGATGGCGATGCCCTGTGCGCAGGCGTTCTCGATGCACTTATGTCCAAACTCATGCGCGGACTGGTCTACATCGATGCGCACGTTGGCCATCGGGATATCGAAACCCGCTTGGCGCAGAGCGCAGCGAATGGCCGCTTTCTCCTCGACCACGCGCCCCATGCCGCGCCCCTGAAGGCCGGTGAAGCTCATAGAGGGCATGCTCGGGCAATCGTCGATGCTGACCGACACCTTGCCTTTGCCCTCGATGAACAGGTTGCACGACTTATTGCTCATATTCAGACTCCTTGGCGGAAATGCACGGTTTGTCCTTTGCCATAGCTGCTCCATCTCTCTTGCTATCTGGCCTATCCCAGCGTACTTTCGAGGCGTTGCGCCCTCCGAAGGGGGGACGAAAGTAGCCTTCGCTCCAAAAGAAAAGGGGAGGGATGGAAATCCATCCCTCCCCGCATCCAATGGCTATCGGCGATTAGCGCTGGACGTTCTGGGAGCTGCGGTCCTGAGAGCCGCTCTCGCGCTCATTGGCCTCGGCGGTCTTCTGCTCGCACAGCTCATCGAGACCGGTCTCCTGCTCTTGGGCGCGGTCATGGCTCTGGTGCTGCTCGCGGTACTCCGCACGGGCGGCCTCGACGGCATCGGAGAGCTTCTGCGGCTCCACGGACTCATCGTGGCGCTGACCGTCCTGATCGTACTTGAAGAGGCTCACGTTGCGGTCCGCATTGACGTAGACGCCCGTGCCCTTACCTGCCTCGATATCGGTCTTGTTCCACGGCTTCTGGAACGTGGTGAAGCTGAAGCCGGAGAGGTCCTTGCCATCGACCGTGGTGCCGCTCGGAAGGGTGCACTTTACGGCAGGCCAAGACTCGCCCTTGCCGTTGGAGATGGTGTACGGCTCGCCGTTGGCCTTCTCGGTAGTCACCCATTTCGGGGGGAAATCGATACGGACCTTGCCCTTGTTCATGTTGTTCTGCTCGCTCATGGTTCCTCCATCACGCGAATTGATAACTTAACGACTAGCATGAAGCTCATGTGAGCGGCTGCATGCTAGGGGACAGAAGTAGCGTCTACCTAGGGATACCGTCCGTATCGCGCGGGTCATCCCCTATTTGGCAGGTGCTGCCATCCTCGACATACGTTTCGGCGAGGTCATCCAGACTCGCTTCTTCACCATGGGAATCGTGACGGGCGCCTTGAACGTACTCGACCTCGGACTTGATTTGATTCCATGCGATAGTATCGAGATCGTAATATCCACCAGAGAACCTGACGTTTTCATTGGCGTTATCGCGGACTTCAAGGGCTTCATCGAGCGTCAAATTCGGATAGTATTCCTTAATGTCATTGGCGGATATGGAGAGGAACACGTTATCGATATCGACGCAAAGCACATCGAATCGCTCCATCAGATAATCTGCCGTCTCCAGCGAGTTCCCGCCCTTGTGCAATGCCTCGCTCAATGCAGCTTTCAGATCATCGAACGAATCGATTTTCAAGTTATCTGGCTTATCGGACATCTCTAGTGCTCCTCCTCATAGTGCGTCATTATTGCCGCGCAATCGCCACCGTTGGCGATATCCGCTTCCTCGCATTTAGACGTACACAGATCATCGAGACTGAACTCCTCGCCGTCCTGCTCGATTCCAAACTCGCCGCCGCGCTCCATATCGACATCGGCTACCGCCTCGGCAGCGAGTTCTGGCGACTTGAAGTAGTCCTTGCCGAGCTTCGGGATGAAGCAGTCTTCCACGAGGTAATCGGTCGCCTTGCTCGCCCGCGATGCGGCCTTCAGCAGCTCGCCACCCGGGTCCTTGAACTCCTGGGACCAACTCTTGAGGTAGGCGGCAGAGTTCGCCATTGCATCGACTTCGTTGGCGGCAAGGGGCTTATCGTCGTCGACGTTGCGGAGATCGAGACCGATGGCGTTCGCGGTGAACACGCTCGAGAGCTCGGCGATGAGTTCCTCGAAGGCGTACTTCTGTCGATCCTGCTTCAGTCCGCACTGCTCGCGGTTGTTTCTGCTCGGATGGCCCGTTGCGTGCCCCATCTCGTGGAGCAGCGTGCGGCAGAAAGACTCGACGCTCGTGAACTGGTTGCGCTGCGGGACGTAGATCTTGTCTGCGCTGGGCAGGTAGAACGCCTCGGCGTTCGGCGTCTCGATTACGGGGCAGGGCGATGCCTTGACGATGCCATCGGCCACGCGATCGGGCTCGATGGGTTTGAAGCCCTCGACAGAGACGAGGTTTTCCGTGTTCTCCATCTGCTCGGCATTGAACACCGTGAACGTGCCGACGCAGCGCGGCTCGGCCTTGTATTCGGGATTTGCGAGGGCGATATCCCATTCCTCTTTGGTCTTGGGCTGCTTGAGGCGGGCGGTCGGATCCGTCCTGCTTACGAGCATACGCTTCCAGCGTTCGATGGGGTAGCCGTGCGACCCCTTGATGATATGGCAGCCTTTGTCCGTGGCCATTTTGAACGTGGCGAATCGCGGGTCCCTGAAGCCTCCGTCCCTCATGGCGTACATGAGCATGGCGTTATTTCGTGGCCCGTAGCCCTCGCCTGTAACGCCGTTCATGGGCGGATGGGGGAACGACCACTCCTTGACCCATCGGGAGCCTTCGCGCTCCATGTCCGCGAGAAGCGCATCGAAAAGCGCCTGGCGGGCATCCGTCAGCTTCTCGGTCGGACTCTTTCCTTGATATTTGCCATAGGTTCTTTTGGCCATAGGTAGCTCCCATTCACGCTCGGACAATCTATCTCGACCATAGCCGTTACCCGCCTCGTCAGACTGTTAGGGGACAAAGGTAGACTCGCCAACACCGCCACAAGGCTGCCGTACTGCACAGCTACAAGACTACAGAGCTACACACAGTCCTCTCGTCTGACTCCCCACAAACCAATAGGGGCCGCCCCTAATGGACGCCCCGCAGCAAAACAGCTTGTTATTATCCTTATTCCTTAGCGTTCCCCGTTGGATACGCTCATCTCATCACCGAGCTCGCCATTCCCGGCGACCTCGACCTTCTGCTCCATCATCTCGTCGAGCGATTCTCCAACCTCAGATTGTTCGAGCGTCTGCTCGCAAGCCTTTGCCGCCTCGGTGAGAAACGTATCGAACGACTCGCCGACAATTGACTCGAACATAGACCCGACGATCTCACGTCCAGCCGCATCGGCATCGTTATAGAGATTGAAGATTTCCGCAGCAACGCCAGTTACCTCGAGATCTACCTGCTCCATCATGCCCGCCAAGACCGTATCGGCATCGGTGACCCCAGCGCAGTCGAGCTCATCGATTTTATCCATCAGACCAGCGACATACTCAATCGCTTCAGTGCGCTCATCGGGATGAGCCTCCACAGGCGAGAACTCCATGCTGGCCGCAGTAAGATCCGAGAAATAGCTGCCGTGCGACCAAGAGGCGGTATTCTCATCGTATCCGTGCGCGATGCAGAACTCAGCTACCGCGCCCGGCATGAACAACAGTGCGTCATCGCCCTTCTTCTGCAAAACGATATTGCCCTTCTTGTCGATAGCCTCCGAAGCACGGGCCATCTTCTGTTCTTGGTAGTTGTTGGTCATGGTTTCCTCCGAAAATCGTGAACGTCTTCAATTGACGATTATCGGAAAAGCATCCCGTCGGGGCCGCAAGGGGACACAAGTAGCCTAGCCAACCCCGCTACACACCTACGCGCCTACAGGGTTACACGTAAAGCTCCCAGCAAACCAAAAGGGGCGTCCCAAATGACGCCCCGCAGCAAAGCAACTTGTTATTATTCTAATCCATTAGCGCTCATCATTGGACAAGCCACAATGCGCCCTTACCTCATCGATGCTGTAGATCTCAAGCCTGCCAGCGCGATAGCCCTCAACCTTCTGCCCCAAGAGATCATCAAGCGACTCATCTTCAACCAAGCAGAGCGTCTGCTGGCATTCATCCGATACCTGCGTGAGGAAGTAGTCGAACGTTATGCCCGTGAGCGCATGGAACACCTCGGCGATAGCCGAACGACCCGAAGTGTCGGAGCGCGAATAGACATCCAGCAGACCCATTACCGCATCGGTTGAGTTGTCCTGGATCTCATCTAATGCCTCGGCGAGTACCGTATCGGCGCCAATCGCCTCCTTTGTATCCATATCCTTGATTAAATCCATGTACTCCGAAACCTGCTCGACCATCCCATCGCGCCACTCATCGACTTTGGGGGTGCTCGTTCCGACATTGACACTCTCTATGGACATAGTTTCCTCCTCGATAATTCGCATTTAACGATCAGCGTTGTCCAGATTGACCTCAAGGCTCATCTCGCCATCGCCCGCAACCTCGATCGTCTGCGCCATGATGTCATCAATCGACTCGCTGTTATCGCACTTGCCTTGGACATTTGGATCGATAGGGGAGTCATGAGTAAGCGACTCCCTCAACTCACCATACAGGCCGTTTTGCACGATAAGAGCGACCTCGCGCCCGCTGCCGCGGGGACTCTCGCGCTGGAAGTAATTCATGACGTCCATCAACTCGCCATCGGTGAGAGACCTGTCACAAGCGCGGTCGGGATTGAAGCCATTGACGACGATATTTCCGTAAAGCACGGACATGGGCAGACCGGCAACCACGGGTTTGCCATCAACTGAAGAACGGCAGCCTTCTTTTTCCATGCTCTCGGTTGCATAGAAGGCACGATTAGGCTGACAGTTAGGCTGAGGGACGGAAAGAGACCTATTAGGAGAGATAGTCCTACCATTGACGTATATCGAGACATTGAATGGAAAGACATCCAACGGCACGATTCCCTTACCCCTATCGCAGGGCATGTTTCCCGTAGCCTCGTTGAAGAAACCTCCAACGTGATTCATAATGTCTTGCCCGCTGTCGATTCCAATGGCAACGGGATCGGAGCCCACAGGCACAAGTACGGCGCGGAATTTCCCAAGCGCTTTTTCCGTTTTCCCAGTTTCGAGCTCGGGGATATCCCCACCGAGAAATTCCTCGATTTCAGCGCGACACGCCCCCGCGTTGCCCGCGTGGGTCAAATCGATGGGCGCATAGCGAGCATATGCCCGTACGGCTGCGCTTGGCAACTTATCCCCGAGCATCTGCTCGTACTGCCTGAACCCATCGGTGTCGTTGTCTACGAATAGCTCACCTGCGGATTTCAAGAGTGCCTCTACCGAAACACCGTTTAACTCAGTATCAAGGCTGAGCTTCTTCGGCAACTCCATGGTAAGGCTGCGCCAACCCCCAGCAGAAGCAGAAGGCCACGCCATCGCAACGCGAACCGAATCGCCATCGTCAACCTGATATCCGACACCTGGATACTTATCACCGCAGATAGAGGGGATTATTATGATTTGAGAACCCATCCTGCTCATCTCCTAAATCAAGGGGATTCATTTCCTCCCTCGATTCTCAAGCCCCACATATGCCGTCAACCCGCACGGGACAGAAGTAGCCCGACTCACATCGCCACACACCTACCGAGCCACACGGCTACTCGCAAAACTCCCAGCAAAATCAGAACCACCCTTAAAAAGGGTGGTTTGCTCTTAGGGTATAACCCACGGGCC
>ERZ833782.1149-NODE-1149-length-24912-cov-3.207064_pt1 | contig 24912 bp, 19 predicted proteins | sample MGYA00519577_ERZ833782 | MGnify/ENA primary metagenome ERZ833782 (study PRJEB31850, sample SAMEA3708745) | human gut metagenome | biome: human gut; feature: human-associated habitat; material: faeces | place: China | collected 2014 ...
GATCTTGTTCATTCCATGAATCACCGGAAGCCTTGATACGAGATTAAGCATCCATGTAATACTTTGTATCAGAATTGTCGACAATGCCAGTGAAATAAGAAACGAAATTCCATTCACTGCCATTCTTGCCAGATATTGTGCTACATAATCCGAAAATGTGCTTACAGCCAGATATCGGTAGATATCCGAATTATTATTCTGGAGCAGACCGCTGCTTATCAGATCCGGAAGATTCATTTCATTTATAAAAGTAGTCTGTTCTTCTCCGTTACTCATCTGCGAACTATATTTTTCTTCTACAAATTCCTGACAGCTATCCTGTATCTTCTCATAAATTGATGTGTTCTCGCGAATAAACTGGTTTACATATGGGTTTACAAACCATACGATAGACATCGACAGAAAAACACATGCAATCGAAACAATTTCTTTTATCAGACCTCGTCTATAACCTCTGACACAGGCGAATGCCAGAAGGAGTACTGTAATGACTCCGGCCCATGTTAAAGTCATTTCGCTCATCCTAACTCAATTTTATCACATCTACCCCACTATCCAGTACCAGCAGATATCTGTTCATCCCTATTTTGAAAAAGTCTTTGATCGTTCCGTCTACACTTCCCAGATATTTCTGAACGCCTCTGCTATTCATAACGCACATCTGTGAACTGTTATACATTAAAATATTTCCACCGCTTAATTTGATCGTTGTATATGGAATATTAAAATCTTCTTTAAATTTCAGCTTGCCATCTGCAGTATTGTATACTTCCATGATATACTGCTTATCTTTGCTGTCATTTTTAAAGACAAGGCCAACCATATCATCATCATAAAATGTACTGACGATTTCCTTATCCGTCTCTATTGTTTTTACTTCTTTCGGAATCTGGCTTCCCTGATAAATCGTGAAACCATTGTCTTTAAGTGCTATCGAACGATTATTGGAAAGGTACTGAATCTGCGGCACTACCACACCTTCGTATTTGTATCCACTGACGATTCTGTCATCTTCGTTCTGTCCTACATCTCCGAAATTATAAAATGCAACATAGCTGGTCGTATCGCTGCCGTCTACAAACTGATAAGTTACCATCATAACCACGCCATCTTCTGACACAGCAATATCCAGAGGATATCCGGGATCATCTATCTTCGTCTGGTTTTCAGCAATCAGACTTCCATCTGTACTGTAAAAATCAATCCAGGTATCGTCTCCGCCATCCAGAATCGCAGCTACAAGACCGCTCTTTGACACTCTTGCCTTAATGATACTGTAAGAAGTTGTCACACTGCCAGTCTTTCCTGATTTATCATAGATTTCCAATGTTGTTCCATCTTTATCCGCGATTACCGCACGCGTTCCGTTAACATCAGCCACCGGATTCTGCATCTGATAAGTTTCACTCCAGAGTGTACTCATCTTATCAGAAACAAGTGAGACTCCATCCGGGCTATATCGAAGGATATCTCCATCCATTTCAATATAGCTTGTAGAAACAACATCTTCCTGTTCACTGGACTGTACTACCTTATAATTATGATAACTTCTTTTTTCTATATAAAAACCAACAGCTGTTACAGCAGCAGCTATCGCCACTACTGTAATGACTGTCTTTTTGACTATGTTTCTTTTATGGCGGGATAATCTGAGCTCATAATTATCAGCATACTCCTCCTCTGATACCCCTTGGGCTTTAGCCATTTTCTGTTTTTCTGCCATAAGTTTTTTCTTCTTATGCTTTTTTACAATTTTTTTTAATGTATTTGCCATCTTAGCCTTACCTGATTTCTCACTTTCATATTTTAGTGTCACTGTTCACCGCGTAATTGATATAGCTATTTATAAAGCAATGTGCCGGTGTGCCAGCAGGATCATTTCAGGAATCAACTTGTCGGTACACTGGCAAACAGCAATATTCTGATAACTTTTTGTCCTCTATTATACACAATTTTCTAAGGTAATACAATTACTTGTCCCGGATAAATGGTTTCATCTGCTGACATACCATTTAACTGACACAGCTGGCTAAGGGCTTCAATATTTCCATATCTGTTCATACATATCTGATAGAGCGTGTCCCCTGGCTGGATCACGTAAGACTCATGAATCTGTCCCGCCGCCTCACGGTTTTCCTTCTGTGCAGCTTCCCTGACTCTTTTTTGTGCTTTACGCTCATCTGATTCCTGTTGGTAAATCTGTTCTGTTTTATCTGACTTTTCTGTTTTTGACACTGGAACCTGTTCTGTTTTGTCCGATTTTACTTTTGTCTCTTCCTGTACTGTCGAAGTCTGTTTCTCTGCACCGGATAATTTGCGGATATCTGTTCTGCTTTTTTCTTGAGGGTCATTCCATGCTGTATCACCTGATACATCAGATGCATTATTTGGTGTACCTGAATCCTTTTTTTCATTCTCTGATGTATCAGTATTGTTTTGTGTACTCATATCTGTTTCACTCTGGATAGCCGGCGACGGTGTTATTTCTTCAACAATCACAGAAGAAACCGTTGCGCTTTCTTCCCCTGTCCGGTCCGCGCTCTGATAGTTTCTGTAAAAATTCATACCTACTGTCAGCACCGCTATTGCCAGGCATGCCGTCAATCCATATGAAAAAACAGAAGGAGCTGCTAACTCCTTCTTCTTTTCTTTCTTATCTGTAATTATTTTGCGGAAATCTTTTACTGCCTGGTCTTCATAATGTTCCGGTACATCCGGCTGGAGTTCTTTATTTTTATCAACCATGTACGTCTGCATGCCTGGATTTTTTTCATAATAGAGATAATATCCTCCCAAATGTGCCATCCCATTATTCTCATAACGGAAGAATGCATCTTCTCTCTCCTGAGGCTCCATCAGCATCAGAACCTTTTCCCCGCCAAAATATTTCATATGTACTTTTGTCATCAATTCTGTCGCTTCCAGTGTAATCTGGGGCTGTGAGAAAAACCACCCTACAATTTCCTGATCGTCAAAATATTGTTTCTGGTCGTCCTGTATTTGTTTCCATTGTTCCTTTGAGAAATCTATATGATCTGGCGCTGCATCCATGTTTTCTGCCATAACCGCTCCCTTTATAAACAGGTAAGCGATCTGGGAACGCCATTTTATCTCTCCTGTAAGAATCGCCACTCTGGCCCGCTGTTCTCCTGATGCATTTTCCGCCCTGGCAAGTCTTACCAGAAATGTGTACACATAATCCTCCATATAAATTCTGTAATCATCACCAACAAGGCCAATCTGACGTATATTTCTGGGTAATCCAAATGGTTCTTCACCATTTTGTGTTTCCTGAGATTCGTCCTTATAGATTACTTCTATCATATCTCATCACCCCTTCGGCTATCAGAATAACACAGGTAAATCGCGGATTTTAGCACATTATAAGGCAGATTTATGAGAATTTGGCGACAGATTTTGCACTGTGCATAAATTTCTCCGAAGAAGGATATGATGAAACATAGATAGCGTTGCAAAATCCAAAAATATATCGCAGTACATCATAGTTATTTCGAAAACAATGTACCAGAAATCTTTTCAAAAAACTTTCTGAAAATATCATGGTGATTTCCATTGCTGTAAAATCTCCACGACAGTTCCACCAGTCCTACTCCGGCGATTGCATCCACCAGATAATGCTGCTTAAGTACCTGCGTGGAAATAATGATCAGTATTGCAAATATCAGTGAAAAATACTGATACCACTTCGGTATCTTCTCTGATTTTCTGACTCCCCGCCAGCTCAGCCAGCTTACATAACAGTGAATCGATGGGAATAAATTTGAAGGAGTACTTGCCCCATCCATCATGTAAACAAACTTAAGCAACTGTTCAGACCAGGTATTTCCCACAATCTCAGGTCTTATATTTGTAGTCGGCAAAATCAGAAAAAACACAAAACAGGCAAAATGTACTGTCAGATCTGTCGCTACAAACCGGTAAAAACCGTCCTTTCCTCTCTGTGACGCCAGAATATAATTCACCGCCCAGAAAGGAAATGCCAGCACATAGATCCAGATAAACTGTGGAATCAATGGCACTGCCCTGTCCAGTGATGTGGTAAAATCAAAATGATATCTGTTCGCTGTCAATATGCCACTGCCCCAGTAAATCAGACAATTCAGCACAAAAATACTTATCAGTGGCAAGATTGACCACAACGGGAGATATTTCTCCCGAAAAAACCGAATTTTTTCTTTTTTAGTCAAATACCTCTCCATTTCTCAGGAATCCCTGTCCATGCAACTTGTTGGTACACTACATGATCATACATTATTTTCTTCTGTTTTTTTGCCGTTATCTTTCAATATACACGACCACGCAAAAAAAGAAAAGAGGTTTGCCCTCTTTTCTTTAATTTTCTTTCATTTTTCTTTTAAAATCCAATTTTCAAATCTCTGAAAATCAGTCCTCAAAAGTCTCTTTTAATTTATCCATGAAGCTCTTTTTCTTCTTTTCGGATTTCTCGGTCCCTTCGGAAGACTCCTTCGGGCGGTTGCCACATGCCTCATCGAATTTACGCAGCGCTTCTTTTGCTTCTTCGTTGAGATTGGTCGGAACCTGTACAACGAATGTCACATAATGATCTCCACGTACGTTCTTGTTTCTTAAGGATGGAACACCTTTTCCCTTCAGACGGATTCTTGTATCTGTCTGAGTTCCCGGCTTCACTTCATATTCCACATCTCCATCCACTGTGTTGATACGGACAGTACCACCCAGTGCCGCCTGTGCATATGTAAGAGGCGCAGTGGAGAAAATATTCATATCCTGTCTCTGGAAAATCGGATGACGTGCAACATTTACTTCTACAAGAAGATCACCTCTCGGTCCTCCGTTTGTACCCGGTTCACCCTTCTCACGGATACGAATACTCTGACCATTGTCAATACCAGCAGGTACAGATACCTGAATCTTCTTTCTGGAAGAGGTATATCCTGTTCCGCGGCATGCACTACATTTATCTTTAATGATCTTACCTGTTCCATGACAGTCCGGACAAGTCTGTACATTACGCACCATTCCGAACATGGACTGCTGTGTATATACGACCTGACCTTCACCGTTACATTTCGGACAGGTTGTCGGTGAAGTACCCGGTTTCGCACCTGTTCCATGGCAGGTGGTACATTCGTCCTTCAGTACGATCTCCAGTTCTTTTTCACAGCCAAAGACAGCTTCTTCAAAAGTAATATTTACGCGTGCACGAAGGTTTGCGCCTTTCATCGGACCGTTATTGGCACGTCTGCTTCTGCTGCCGCCGCCAAATAAATCACCGAAAATATCGCCGAAGATATCACCCATATCAGCACCGTTAAAATCAAAACCTCCGAAGCCGCCGCCGGCACCTCCGCCACCGTTTTCAAAAGCCGCATGGCCAAACTGGTCATACTGTTTTCTCTTCTCCGGATCGCTTAAGATGGTGTAAGCCTCTGTTGCCTCTTTAAATTTCGCCTCAGCCTCTTTATCTCCTGGATTTACATCCGGGTGATACTTCTTGGCCAGCTTACGATATGCTTTTTTAAGTGTTGCGTCATCGGCGCTTTTGTCCACGCCTAAGACTTCATAATAATCTCTCTTATCAGCCATGATTTTAATCCTATACCCGTTTTATTTATAACACAACTATTCAGTGAGAGAGACTCTCCCACTGAACAGTTATTATTGATATTTCCGTTGCAAATCTCTGCTTTTACAGAAATGTCACATTATACTTCTTTGTAATCAGCATCTACAACATCATCGTTGTTTCCTGCATCTGTGCTGCCTGCTGCACCGCCACCCATGTTCATGTCCGGTCCTGCCTGGCCGCCTGCCTGCTGTGTCTGCTCATACATCTTAGCGAACAGTTTCTGAGCACTTTCCATCATCTTCTCCTGAGCAGCTTTGATATCAGCTACCTGAGAATCTGTCATCTCTTCTGCATTTGTAGTCTGGGACAGTAAGTCTTTCAGCGCATTCAGGTCTGCTTCTACAGCAGCTTTATCATTAGCATCGATCTTGTCTCCGGCCTCTTTCAGTGCATTCTCAACCTGGAATACCATGGAATCAGCATTGTTTCTTGTATCGATTGCTTCTTTACGTTTCTTATCCTGTGCTTCGAACTCAGCAGCTTCTTTTACTGCTTTGTCGATATCGGAATCAGACATGTTAGAACCAGCTGTGATTGTAATGTGTTGTTCTTTACCTGTTCCAAGATCCTTAGCGGATACATTTACGATACCGTTTGCATCAATATCAAATGTAACTTCGATCTGCGGAACGCCACGACGTGCTGGCGGGATTCCATCCAGACGGAACTGTCCAAGGGATTTGTTGTCTTTCGCAAACTGACGCTCACCCTGTACAACGTTGATATCTACTGCTGTCTGGTTGTCTGCTGCTGTTGAGAAAATCTGGCTCTTTCTTGTAGGAATAGTAGTATTTCTCTCGATCAGTCTTGTTGCAATACCACCCATTGTCTCGATGGACAGTGACAGTGGAGTAACATCCAGAAGAAGGATATCGCCTGCGCCTGCATCACCTGCAAGTTTACCACCCTGGATAGAAGCACCAAGTGCTACACACTCATCCGGGTTCAGGTTCTTGCTTGGCTCTTTGCCTGTTAACTGTCTTACTTTATCCTGTACTGCCGGGATACGGGAAGAACCACCAACCAGAAGTACCTGGCCAAGCTCAGAAGCTGTGATACCTGCATCAGACAGTGCACGACGAACCGGCTCAGCTGTCAGCTCTACAAGATCATGTGTCAGCTCATCGAATTTAGCTCTTGTAAGGTTCATATCGAAATGCTTCGGTCCCTCAGCAGTTGCTGTGATGAACGGAAGGTTGATGTTTGTTGTTGTTGCGGAAGAAAGCTCTTTCTTAGCTTTCTCAGCTGCCTCTTTCAGTCTCTGAAGAGCCATCTTGTCGTTGCTTAAGTCTACGCCCTCTGTTCTCTTGAACTCGGAAAGCATGTAATCTGTAACTTTCTTATCAAAGTCATCTCCACCAAGACGGTTATTACCAGCTGTGGAAAGAACCTCGATAACGCCATCACCGATCTCGATCACGGATACATCGAATGTACCACCACCAAGGTCGTATACCATGATCTTCTGCTCTTTCTCATTGTCAAGGCCATATGCAAGAGCTGCTGCTGTAGGCTCGTTGATGATACGTTTTACATCAAGACCTGCGATCTTACCTGCATCTTTGGTAGCCTGACGCTGAGCATCGTTGAAGTAAGCCGGAACTGTGATAACTGCCTCTGTTACTTTCTCACCAAGATATGCCTCTGCATCCTTTTTCAGTTTCTGAAGGATCATTGCGGAGATCTCCTGTGGAGAATATTTCTTGTCATCGATGGTTACACGGTAATCGGTACCCATCTCTCTTTTGATAGAGGAGATCGTTCTGTCTGCATTTGTAACTGCCTGACGTTTTGCAGGCTCACCTACCAGACGCTCTCCTGTTTTTGTGAATGCTACAACGGATGGTGTTGTTCTTGCGCCTTCTGTATTTGCGATAACTGTCGGCTGTCCACCTTCCATTACGGCTACACAGCTGTTTGTTGTACCTAAGTCAATACCAATAATCTTTCCCATGATTTTTTCCTCCTGTTTTAGTCTGTATCTGTTAAAATAAAGTTTATTGTCAGTTAGTTTGCAACCTTCACCATACTGTGGCGTACTACGAAATCCTTGTAGGTGTAACCCTTCTGGAATTCTTCCACCACGATGTTCTCTCCAACCTCTTCATCCTCCACATGCATCACTGCATTATGGAAATCCGGGTTGAATTCCTTTCCCACTGCTTCGATCGGCTTCACACCAAGCTCATCCAGTGTTGTGGTAAGCTGCTTGTAGATCATTTTCATTCCATCTGCAAAAGCATCGCCTTCCTGTGCCTGTGCAAGACCTCTTTCGAAGTTATCCACAACCGGCAGGATCTTTTCAACGATCTCTTTTGCTCCGATGATGTACATGCTGGATTTTTCTTTTTCCGTTCTTTTACGGAAATTATCAAATTCAGCCATGGTACGCTTCAGGCGATCGGTAAGTTCCTCCACCTTCTGCTCAGATTTATCTTTTTTCTTCTTTCCGAAGAAGGAAGTTTTTGATTTTTCTTCTTTTTTATCCTCTGAGGCAGCTTCTTCGCCTGGAGTATTGTTTTCTTCCTCCGGCAGATCTTCTCCCTCCGGTGTCAGGTTTTCTTCTTCCTGATCTCCGTCAGTTACGGGGATTTCCTTCTCCGCTTCCTGCTCTTCGGATGTTTTCTTTGTTTCCTCCGACACTTTTTTTCTACCGCCTTTCTAAGTTTTCTTCTTTTTCAAAACGTCATCCAGATGATTCTTAAGCTCTTTCAGACTGTCCACTACATTCTCATAATCCATTCGTTTGGGACCGATGATCCCGATGGTTCCGTACATTCCGTCTCCCAGTTCATATCTGGCAGTTACAATGCTGCAGTCCTTCATGGTCTGGATCGGCATCTCATCACCGATATAAACCTGGATTCCTGTATTCTCTCCATCTGACATCTGTTCTTTTACAAGATCGGCAAGTTCATGCTTCTCCTCAAATGCGGAGATCAGCTCCGTTGCCTTTTCTTTATCGGCAAGCTCCGGATACTTGAAGATGTTGGTTGCACCTGAAGTATAGATCTCCATATCTTCCTCTTCCACATGAATGGTGGCTGCCACTGCATCCAGAACTGTTGCCACCACACCACTGTGGCTGCCTGCCTGTTCCTTCAGTCTGGCGATCATCCCAAGGTTGATATCCTGGATCGGGATCCCATTGAGATTGGTGTTAAGAAGAAGATTCAGTTTCAGGATCGTCTGGTCGTCCATTTCCTCGTCCAGATTGATGATCTGGTTCCGGACTGTGTTGTTGTCACTGACAACCACTGCCACAAGCTGAAGCTCGCTCATTCTCGACAGCTGGATGAACTTGATCTTGTTGCCGCTGTACTGCGGAACGGAAACCATGGTAGCATAATTGGTATTGGAAGCAAGAACCTTCGCAACCTTCTTAAGCACCTTATCCATCTTATCTGTCTTCTCAATGATCAGATCTCGCAGCTCTGCAACCTCTGCTTCCTTCTCCTTCATCAGCTCATTGACGTAAAGTCTGTAGCCCTTATCTGAAGGAATCCTTCCTGCTGAGGTATGAGGCTGGACGATATAGCCCATATCTGTCAGGTCTGACATTTCATTTCGGATTGTTGCGGAACTTACATTGAGATCCGCATACTTGGAAATGGTCCTGGAGCCAACCGGTTCTCCGGTCTCCATATAGGTCTTGATGATTGCTTTTAAGATTTTTTGCTTGCGCTCATTCAACACCTCTTCCATGAAGCCATCTCCTTTCCTTTTGTTCTTTCCTGACGGATGTTGATTCTTTTTTATATCTGTTAGCACTCATTTTAGTGGAGTGCTAACATCTACAGTCTTTAAGATATCACCATGTAAAATATTTGTCAATATGTTTTGAAAAAAAGTTCTTATTTTTTCAAAACAAAAAAAGCATCAGTACGATGCTTTTTTGTAATACTGGTCTATGCAGTTCTGTGCCCCAGCAAAAAATTCCGCTTCTGTTTTCTGTCCCAGCACATATTTCTGAAATTCCGTCCCCATGGACGAAACAGCTTCTATGGAATCGGCACACAGTGGTCTTGCCTTCAGCTTATAATCTTTCAGATATTGCCGGATCATTTCAATGCCATCCAGATCAAAATTCTTATCCTCGATCACATCCAGTCTTGCCGGACACATTTTTGTCAGCTGTCCGTAATTTTTACTGGCCTCATATCCGGACACATACTGAAGGAACTTCAGAGCTGCTTCTTTATGATCAGAATTTTTATTCAGTACATACTGCCAGGTTGCGATATTGGTCACCTTCTCGTCAAATTCCGGAAATGGTGCCATATGGAGCTTATCTTTTCCATACACGCCTGCATTCTGAAAGGTACTCAACGCACCAGTATACATGAACATACATCCATACTGGCCGTTTATAAATTTTTCATTCAGCTGGTCATGCTGGTCGATCAGATTCTCCTCTGATATCATCCCTGTATCCAGCATTCGCTTCATATATTCTGCCGCTTCTCTTGTTTTCGGATCCGTCCAGTCTGTATAATCTCCTCCGAAAAAATCGACATACTCGCTGATACTATTATATATGTAAGAAATCTCCCATGCATCCCCGTATGCATATTTTCCCGTATTCTGAAGCTTTTTCTGAAGAATCTCAAGATCACTGAGACAGGAGAGTCTGTCCAGACCAGCCTGATCCAGCAATTCCTGGTTCACCCAGAATGCCATGATATCCATCCTGAACGGTACCGAAAAAATATGTCCGTCTGACATGCATATTTCTTTCAGGTATTCCTGTGGAAAATTCGCCGCTGTCTCCTCTGTCATAACCGTATCTTCCAGCGGAAGAAGAAATCCCTTATGCTTAAATTCGGATATCATCTCATCATTTACTGTGATCAGATCAACAGAATCATCTCCTGATGTCAGAAGAGTTGCTATTTTGGCCTGGCGATTGTCCGCATTAGACGGACATTTTTCGATATGGATCTCTATTCCAAGATCCTTTTCCGCCTGACTGATAAAAGAATCAAAGCCCTCTGTGTCTGCATCCATATGAAGGATCGTCAGTTCCTGTCTGTTCTCCGGCACAATATCAGATGCAGTCTCCTTCTTCTGGGCTCCACATCCTGTCACTGCCAGAGCCAGGGCAAATACCCCGCAAAATACCTGTTTTTTCAATCTCTACCACCCTTTTTATCTGGGCCATCTATCCTCTTTTGACATCAACGGCTGGAACGGTGCATGAGGAAGTGTCTGATACCAGTACGCTACACTTGCCACATCATCCTGTCGTTCAAACAGGCCACGGTATCCGACGCCTATCTGCTGGATCGTAACGCGAAGATCCTCTTCAAAGCAGATCGGATCCTGTAAGTGCCATCTGTAAAAGCCTCTCATTGGCGGGCAGTCATCATTATGATAAAAATTGTGGATCAGTTCGTCATGGGCAGAATAATACGGATATCCCAGATATGGTGTGTTATAATTCTGTTCCACGGTTTTTCCATCCACCTGTTTGGCAAAGCTCCAGGAACCCCCAAAGTAATCTTCCGTTCCTGTTCCGCAGATGGTCGGATACTCCTCATCTCCGTCAATATAAAATTTCATTTCTCCCTCGCCCCACCAGTAACGTTCCAGTGTGGTAAGTGCCATGTAGGTTCCTATATAATGGCCTTTTCCTTTTACTCCATCCAAAATTGTATAATCTTTTGTTTTTTCTGTCAACCGTTCCCGTCTCCACTGCGCATGGAAATAAGCAATATCGTCCGGAAGCTCATCATAGAGACAGTAATCTACCTGATAAAAGAAAGCCGGGATTTTATTTGCATGCTGGTTTTCCAGTGTTATCTTTGCTTTCTTCTTAAACGGCATCGGAAAATAGCAGTTAAAGCCCCTGTTTGGAACAACAGCCACCGGAACAGAATTTACAAAACATTCTCTTCCGAATCCGCAGCAGAAGAAATCACCCAGAGGACTTTCCACGGAAGGAGTTTCCTCGTCATCCCAGTACATACGGATCACAAGATCTCTCAGTACAAAGCAATCTGCCTCTGTAGTCTTGTTATCAACGGTGATCCAGATATGATTGATCTGTCCCGGTCCTTCCATTTCTGCCAGAGTTACCACAGTTCCCGGCTCAATATCCCTGAGACACGGGCTTCCTTTTCTGGATGGTCCCAGATGACTTGCAGCCATACCGCCTCTGCCTTTTTCTCCATGCGGATTTTCCGCGTTGATCGCACGGCTTTTTCCATGCTTTGCAAGTGCGATTCCTCCCAGTCCGCCTGTAAATGCCTGATACATATCTGTTTTCTCCTCTCTTTTGGAAATTAAAAATATTTACGCTTTTACTCCACCTGCCATGATACCATCCATGATCTGTTTCTCAAAAACAGCTACAAAGATAATGATCGGAAGAAGGATGATCCATCCCATGGCGCTGACAAGATCCCACGGAACTCCATACATGTTGTCACGTAACGGAAGCTGTACGATGGAAACAGAAAGTACCTGAATACCATTTGAATAAAACAACGGTGTGAAAAAGTTATTCAGACAGGTAATAAAGTTGATGATGCAAACCGTAGCGATCGCCGGCTTCATCAGCGGCAGAACGATCGTAAATAGTCTCTGTGAAAAAGATGCGCCGTCAATAGCAGCTGCCTCCTCCAGTGAGATCGGGATCTCACCGACAAAGTTTCTGAGGATCAGAACCGTAAACGGTATAACGGTACTGATATAAAGAAGGATAAGTCCCGGATATGTATCATACAGCTTTACCTTCTGCATAAACTCATACAGCGGGCGGGCTGTAACAACCTCAGGGATCAGCATGGTAGCCAGAACAAATGCAAATGCAACAGAAACTCCCTTTGAGTTAAATCTTGAAAAGCCATAAGCTGCCATTGCACACAGCACGGTGCTGATCACAAGAGTAAGACCGACGATCAGTACGGTGTTTCCAATCTTTGAAAGCAGTCCGACATTCTGTAGCAGAAATGTGTAGCTTTCCAGTGTGGGATGATCCGGAAGATAATCAATCGGTGTTTTAAACAGTTCTCCTGCCGGTGTGATCGAAGAAATAAAGATCCAGTAGACCGGGAACAGGATCAGAAAAGCCACAATGGCAAACAGAACCCATCTTCCAACAGCTATCACTCCATGATAAACATTATATTTTCCTGTATTCTTCACGATAATTCCCCCCTAACTGTCAAACTTATTCATAACACGTATATTCAGCCAGCTGAAGATCGCCATTACAACAAACAGCAGCATAGCCAGCGCCGAAGCATATCCTACGTTTAGATTTGTAAATGCTTCTGTTGTGATTCTGTATGCGATCAGCGCAGTATCCTCGCCAGGACCTCCGGATGTCATGGAATAAACCAGATCGAAGGTTGTCAGTCTCCAGAGTGTGAACGGAATACATAAAGTCAGGACATTTTTTGCGATCAGCGGAAGTGTGATCCGGAAAAAGCTCTGAATCCCGTTTGCACCGTCTACCTTTGCTGCCTCATAGATATCGCCGGAAATAAACTGAAGTCCGGAAAGTACAAGAATTGCAAAGAACGGAAGATCCTTCCACAGGTCCATTGCAATTACCGCTGCTCTTGCAGTACCTGTATTGATCAGCCAGCTGTTCTGGTATCCCGGTACAAACCAGCGGATAAAATCATTGATCAGACCATAATCATTGTTAAATGCCCATTTTGCAGCCATACCGGCTACTACTGCTGGCATAGCCCATGGGATCAGCACAATAGTCCTCAGAAAACGGCGGCCTTTGAATTTCATATTCAGGATCAGTGCCAGAATAACTCCGAGGATCACATGCAGGATCATGGAAACAACCACAAATATTGCCGTAAAGCTGATCGATGTAAGCACTTTAGGATCAGAAAATACCTTCAGGTAATTCTTGAAGCCTATAAATTCATTGATACCTGCAAGGATACTGATATTAAAGAAGCTGTTTTTCACAGTCATCAGAATGGGATATACTGTTGTAAAGCCTCTGATCAGTACAACCGGCAGGATCAAAAGCCATGGTATCCACTTCATAGTTTTTTTACTTATTGTCATGGAACTTTCCTCCCTGTTCATCAAGCAATGTAAAGCAGACTTTTACCTCTGCTTTACATTGCTGTTTTTTTATATCTTTTACTTATACATATCTACCACATCCTGAGCCTTCTTGCAGAACTCATCAACTGTGATCTCATCTTTCATACAGGACTGGAAGATCGTTCCCATATCGCTGATAAATTCCATTGTCTGTGCCACCAGTGGACGTCCCTGTACATTGCATTCATTTGCATATCTGCTGTACATTTCTTTTGCCGGGTCAGAATCCGGAACTACCTTCTCTGCAACATCCTTTCTTGCAGGATATCTGTCAAATGCTTTATAGGAAGCTTCCATTCCGCCTTCATCAGCCATATACTGAAGGAATTTCACAGCTGCATCTTTATTCTTGGATGCTTTGTTAAGAACATAGTTCCAAGAATCTGTAAAGATCGCACGCTCTCCCTTACCGCTGAAATCCGGTACCATTTCCATGTGGATCTTATCTGCGCCAAGCATATCTGCCTTTGCATAATCTGTTCCAAGGCCCCACATAAACCAGCATCCGTATTTTCCGTCATTGATCTTCGGATTCATCTGATCATATTTATCAGCAATCTGCTCAATGGAGGTTTCTTTATCAGCAACCAGATCATGGAGGAACTGAACCGCTTCCTTGTTTTCCTCTTTGGTCCAGTCAAAATAATCGCCGCCGAACATGTTTACAAACTGTGCAAGCTCGTTAAATGCATAAGTTTTCTCCCAGGAACCGCCGTAACCGAATCTTCCATCCTTGGAAACAGCCTTCATATACTTCATGAAGTCCTCTTTTGTATCAATGGACTTGATTCCGACCTCATCCATGATCTCCTGATTTACCCAGAATGCAAGATATCCTGCATAGCCTGGAACACCGATAATGTTTCCGTCCTTATCTGTGATCATATCCTCTACATATCCCTGAGCAAACTGATCAATGATATCATCTGTCATTACTGTATCATTCAGTCCTTCCAGCCATCCGGAATTTTTAAATGCCGCGCTCATCTCATCGTTGATCTCAATGACATCCACGGAAGTATCTCCTGTGGAAAGCATTGTGGTGATCTTCTGCTGACGGGTATCTGTATCTGTAGGTGCCGCAATTACATTAATGTTCAGGCCCGTGGCATCTTCCACATTTGCAAGCCAGTCCTCAAAATCCGGGTCTGTGGTGTTGACGCTGTATAAGGTAAGATCATATTTTTCCTTTGCGGAAACAGTAACCACGTTACCAGCCATACCCACAACCATCGCTGCTGCCAAAACTGCACTCATTACTTTTTTCTTCATATCTTTCTTCCTTTCTGGACATTTTCGTGTTTGTCCACACCTGTTTTTGATGGTTTAAGGATACCAGAGAGCCCCCTCATTCTAAATACAATATTTTATGATTTATTTATATTATTTTTCGTTCTCTTGTATTTTTGTTGTTTATTTTTTATAATCCTTTTATATAATCTATATTTGTAACGGCTTTTTTCACAGCTGAATTCGGTTTCATTAATTTGTTTTTGACATAAAGGAGAATATGTACTATGAAATTCCACAAATGTATCCCACCCAGATTTTCCTCATTTCGCTATAAGCTCCTGCTTGCATTTCTGATTGCAACTATGGTACCCCTGATCTCCCTGACCTTCATCAGCTACCATATCTCCTATAATCTTGCCAGAGACCGTATTATCGATTCCGCCGTAATGACTGACAGACAGATGGTTTCTCAGCTGAATGACCGCCTCGGCCAGGTTGAAAATGTAGCAGATACCATACAGTTTCAAATGTACTCCCTCAATCATTCTTCCTCCAATAAGGTAGATGCACTTAAAAAATTTACCACTGTAAAAAACAATATTTCGCTGTATAAATCCACATTCGATTTCTTCCATATATATGTTTTTCTGCGGCCGGATCAGCTTGGTTCAAAAGAAGGCCTGTACTTCTTTTCCACAGACGAGCTTTCTGCATATGGTCTTGATAAAAATACTGTTTCCGGTTCAGGCTTCTCCTCTGTCTGGATACCGGTTTCCAATATGCCGCTGCCTAAAATATTGTCCACAAAAAAATCATCCGCCGATGTGATTCTCTGCGTCCGGGCACTGAAAAATCAGGCCACCGGTATTCTTGAATACGCCTACGGCATTGCACTGGATACTTCAGAGCTTACCACTTATCTGCAGCCTGCAGCTATGGATTCCCGCATATACAGCTACATTCTCACAGATCACGGAGAGATTGCAGCGAAAAATACATCCTCACTGAATTTATCCGAAATTTCCAAAACACAGTTTCAGAAATTTAAAGAAAATGCAGATTCTTCTTTTCACAGCGGCGACAAATATTATAACTGCTGTACCTTAAGCAATGGCTGGCTCCATGTTACCGAAATCCCTGAAAGCTACATTCAGGGCAACACACACATCCTGATCCGTGCCTTACTGATCACTGTCCTTATTTTTCTGCCCCTTACTGTTATCATCGTGATCCTGTTTTCCGAAAATCTTACCCGGAAGATCACTGCACTTTCCTATGCAATGGAAACCTTTCAGCTGGGACATGATCCGGAACATCTGTCTATCGTTACTGTTCCCCACCCGGATGACCCTTCCAGGTATGATGAGATCGACAGACTGGGCATCACCTTTGAAGATATGCAGCACACAATAGCCGGAAACCTGAAGTCCATTGTAAATCTTTCCGTAAACGAAGAGCGTCTGAAATACCAGCTGCTCCAGTCACAGATCAATCCGCATTTTCTTTATAATATCCTGGGATCGATCCGTACCTGCCAGTCGCTTGGAAAGCTTGACATTGCAGATCAGATGATTGCAGATCTGACGGCCTTTTACCGTCTTACCCTGCGTAAATCAAAGGAACTTATTCCTATTAAAGATGAACTGGAAATCGCCCGGCTTTATCTGGAAATGGAAAAGCTCTGCCATAAAGATAATCTGGATTGGGAGATTGAAGCAGAAGATGGAATCGAAAATTTCCTGATCTGCAAGTTTACACTTCAGCCATTTCTCGAAAATTCCATTCTGCACGGGATTTCTTCAGGCACACCAGCTGTTTTTATTTCGATCCATGTTCTTTATGGCGATGATACGGTTGTGATCTCCATTGAGGACAACGGTGCCGGCATGGATCCTGAAACCCTTGCACAGCTGCGCCATGCTATTGAACATAATGTTATTGATTATGAGAAGCATTTTGGAGTTTCCAATGTAAGTTCCCGTATTTCCAACCCATTATACGGAAACGGTTCTGTAAGGATCAGCAGCAACCCCGGAAACGGCACATATGTCACCATTGAATTCGAACAGATGGAGGAAGATATCGATGAAAAAAATAATGATCGTAGATGATAATTACCTATCTGCAGAAGGTATCGAAAAAAACATAGACTGGGAAGCGCTGAATGCAGAGATCATCCATGTCTGCTACAATGGAACATCTGCTATCGAAGCCATGAAAAAAGAGCCTGCAGATCTGATCATTTCTGACATTGAAATGCCGGATCTTGACGGCATTTCCATGAGCCGTCAGGCTCTTGAGATCAATCCTATGGTAAAGATCATTCTGATCAGCGCCTATGATAAATTTGAGTATGCACGGCGTGCTCTGCTCCTCGGTGCTCTGGATTATATCGAAAAGCCTCTTGATTATACCTATCTTATTCAGAAGGTAAAAAACGCTTTTGCACTGATGGAAAAGGAACAGAAAAATCTCCAGCTTCTGAAACAAAGCAGGCCTCTTCTTACGGAAAAGTTTTTCCGCGAGATCACCCACCTTCCGTCTTCGGAAGCTGCCTACCGGCTTAAGCCTTATCTTCAGTATCTGAACCTGGAGCTGAATTATGATTTTTATACAGTTGTTGTTCTGGAGCTTGAAAATGCTCCGGATCTAAAAGCCGTTTACGGGATTGAAAAATTTCAGATGGAGCTTCTCAACCTTCAGGATCTGATAACTGAGGAAACCGCTTCTCTTGATTTTGTACACCTTCTTCCGGATATGGATGGCTATCTGTGCATTCTGGGACACAGTGGATGCCAGTCCAACAGCTTCCGTCAGCTTACCAGCCAGCTTATTTCCTCAATAGCAGATGCCTGCCAGCCGCTGGGGCTGTCCCTCAATGCAGGCATCGGAACAATTGTCCGGGATTTCTGGAACCTGAACCAGTCCTACAAAAGTGCCGTACATGCGCTGGAATACAGATTCTTTTTCCCGCATCAGAATATCTTTGACGGAAGAGACGCTCTGGGTTCCGATCTGTCTGTTGCAGATTTTTCAGACACAAAGGAAGATGAGCTGATCCGGCTTCTCTGTAAAAAGGATACCTCTGCCATAGATATCTGGTTTCAGAATTTTTCCGACTGGCTTACCCAGAAATTTCGCACAAAGAATTTCGCTTTCATACAGATCTATTCTCTTCTCGGCCGAATCCTGAAATTTTTCTATGAATTAAATCTGGATACTCATGACCTTGAAGCTAAAATTTTGTATGTTTACAACCACATAAATGAGTTTCATAATACGGAAGAACTATGTCAATGGCTGAAGGATCTATGCCATCTTTTATGCCGGAAACTTGATTCCTCCATGAATGATTATCACCAGAAGCTCTGTGAACTGGTGATCTCCTATATCAACGAACACTACACTGACAATACGCTCTGCCTCAATGACATTGCCGCCTCTGCCAATGTAAGCCCTGCTTATTTAAGTGCTCTTTTCAAAAAAAATCAGGGGATCAGTCTCAGCGACTTTATCACATCTCAGCGAATTTCCGCAGCCGCCCGTTACCTGACTACGACTACTATGAGTCTGAAGGAGATCAGCCTGAAATGTGGTTATGCCAATCAATATTATTTCAGCACCAGCTTCAAAAAGAAAATGGGGATCACACCTTCCGCCTATCGTGAACAGCATACATAACTTCTTCTCTTCTTTATAACAAAGTTACTGTCACAAATGCCAGTGCCCTTCTCCGGAATTTTACTTATAATCAATTAATAAAGAGAATCATCATATTTTTTCGAAGGAGGGATCGCTATGAAAAAATGGAAAAAAATCCTGATATCTCTGATGACAGTCTTTATACTGGCCCTGCTCCCGGCAGAATCGACAATTCTGCCTGGCACAGTCTGTGTTACCGAAGCTGCTCCCAGGATCAGTTCTTCCAAGCTTACCATGATCAAGGGACAGAGCAGAACACTGAAGATCACCGGTCTCAAAAAAGGGCAGAAGATCACCTGGAAGAGCAGCAATTCCAAAATCGTCACTGTAAACAAAGCTGGCAAGCTCCAGGCAAAGGCTAAAGGCTCTGCCACCATTACAGGAACCGTTTCCAAAAGGAAATACACCTGCAAAGTCACTGTACAGGCCCCGAAGCTGAACAAAACCTCAATAACTCTGAAAGTTGGTCAGACATACCAGCTGAAGCTTAGCGGTACCAATCAGAAGATCACCTGGAAGAGCAGCAATTCCAAGATCGTCACTGTAAACAAAGCAGGCAGGCTCCAGGCAAAATCTGCGGGAAACGCTACAGTTACTGCTCAGGCAAACGGGATCCGCTTTGTCTGCAAGGTTAAGATCCAGAAAAAAGCTACTCCGGCAAAGCCAGCTCCCACCACCGCTCCGTCAAAACCGGCCCCTACTGCCGCCCCGGCAAAGCCAACTCCGACTACTGCTCCGAAGCCCGGCATAAAATTAAAAAACCACATTCTGAGCAAAGGCAAAAAGGCCAGTGATGGAAGCGTAAAAATCGAACTTAACACACACGATGAATCAAAAAAAATCGATATGGATTTAGGCGGTTTGGGTTCATCTTCTTCTATGCAGGTTTCCGTAGATGAATATCGAAGTATCACATACATTCCAAAAACCAACAGTTTTAAATTCTATTTCCGGTTTTCCAGCCATGATGATTTAAAAAGTGATATTACTTTGACTTTCCCGATGAATTCTACTGCGGCTTCCTTAAACTTTTATTTTTACATGAGCATACTTCCTGATGATGAATCCGGTACACTGATCGCCACTATGAGCAGCTCCGCTCCGCTTTCCGCCATCAAAAATGAATCCTCTAATTTATCCTTCCACTTCCAGAAGCTTACAGATCCTTATGAGATCCTGACACAAAAAGATGCTTCCGAGCTTGCCAACGACACTCTGGATATGGCTATTCCATATTGGGCTGATCTTCTCAAGAGCTCCGGCATCACCCTGCGCTCCCTGGGCTTTTCAACTACAAAATAAGCTTTTCCCAAAAAAAGATCGAACATACCCGGCAACACCCCTGGCTATAACAGCCAGGGGTGTTGTACTGTCAGCTGCTTTGCAGCCTATTCCGTTAACTCTTCCAGATTCTTTTTTAATTCGAGCATCTTGTCTCTCAGCTCAGCAGCCTGCTCAAAATTCAGGTCTGCTGCGGCAGCACGCATCTGCTTCTCTACCTGGGCGATCACCTTCGTCAGTTCTTTGCGGTTCATGGATTCCGGATCCTTCTTAAGCTTCACTTCTGTCTCTGCCACCTTCTTCGAAACAGCGATCAGATCACGGACTGCCTTCTTGATAGTCGTCGGAGTGATGCCATGCTCTCTGTTGTAAGCCTCCTGTATCGCTCTCCTTCTTTCTGTCTCCGAGATTGCTTTTTCCATGGATTCTGTCATATTATCCGCATACATGATCACATGGCCTTCGCTGTTCCGGGCAGCACGACCGATAGTCTGTACCAGGGATGTTTCCGAACGAAGGAAGCCTTCCTTGTCTGCATCCAGGATCGCTACCAGCGTGATCTCCGGAATATCCAGTCCTTCTCGCAGAAGGTTGATCCCGACCAGCACATCAAACACATCCAGGCGCATATCTCGGATGATCTCCGCACGTTCCAGAGTGTCAATGTCTGAATGGAGGTATCGGACACGGATTCCCAGATCTTTCATATAATCGGTAAGGTCTTCTGCCATACGTTTGGTCAGGGTCGTGATCAGGACTTTGTTTTTCTTTTCAATTTCCTTATTTACTTCCGCTACAAGATCATCGATCTGTCCTTCGATCGGACGCACCTCCACCTTCGGATCAAGAAGCCCTGTAGGACGGATGATCTGCTCTGCACGGAGAAGCTCATGGTCATATTCATATTCTCCCGGTGTCGCAGATACAAACATTACCTGGTCAAGCTTGTTCTCGAATTCATCAAAGCTCAATGGACGGTTGTCCTTGGCAGATGGAAGTCGGAAGCCGTAATCTACCAGTGTCTGTTTACGGCTCTGATCACCGGCATACATACCGCCCACCTGGGGAACTGTCTTATGTGACTCATCTATAATAAGTAAAAAATCATCTCCGAAGTAATCCATCAGTGTATACGGTGGCTGCCCCGGTGCAAGCCCTGTCAGGTGCCTGGAATAGTTCTCAATCCCGGAGCAGAATCCCGTTTCCTTCATCATTTCCACGTCAAAGTTGGTACGCTCTGCAATTCGCTGAGCCTCGATCAGCTTGTCCTCACTTTTGAAATATCCCACCTGCTGCTTCATTTCTTCCAGGATTGCATCTGCCGCACGGCGGATCTGCTCCTGTGGTACTACATAATGAGACGCCGGAAAAATAGCCGCATGGCTTTCCACGCTTTTGATCTCACCGGTAAGCACATCGATATCTGTGATCCGCTCAATCTCATCTCCGAAAAATTCCACACGCACTGCCCTGTCCGTGGAGTTTGCCGGAAAGATCTCCAGTACATCTCCCCGGACACGAAAGGTTCCTCTGTGGAAATCCATCTCATTTCTTGTATACTGAATGTCGATCAGCTGTTTGATAACCTCATCACGATCCTTCTCCATTCCTGGGCGAAGAGAGATCATCATGTCAAAAAATTCCTGCGGCGCACCCAATCCGTAGATACAGGAGACAGAAGAGACCACGATCACATCCTTCCGTTCACATAAGGCTGCTGTGGCAGACAGGCGGAGCTTATCGATCTCATCGTTAGTGGACGCATCCTTGGCAATGTAGGTGTCTGTTGACGGGACGTAAGCCTCTGGCTGATAGTAATCGTAGTAGGAGACAAAGTATTCCACTGCGTTCTCAGGGAAGAATTCCTTGAACTCTCCGTAGAGCTGTGCAGCCGGTGTTTTATTGTGCGCAAGTACCAAAGTTGGCTTGTTTAACTTGGCGATAACATTCGCCATGGTGAATGTCTTACCGGAGCCTGTGACACCAAGCAAAGTCTCGAACTGGTTGCCTTCTTTGAAGCCTTTGACCAGTTTTTCGATTGCCTGGGGCTGGTCGCCTGTTGGTTTGTATTCGGAATGAAGTTTGAAGATTTGTTGTGAATTCTGCACAAAATCACCTCCTGGTTTTTATATCAAAAAAGTTCGTCTATCAGGCTGAAATTCGTAGAAGCACATTCTCTAATTTTGCCCCAATATGCCTCTCTACGAATTTTGTTCACCACCTTTATAATCTTCAATGGAAAATAATGCTCTTGCTGATTTCAGATCATTTCGGGCTGTTTCCAGACGATATAACATCAGATCCCACCTGGTACCAATTTCCTGATTATGCTGCTCCATACAAAACTACCCCTTCTTTATGAATATTAGAATAAAATGGATAGTTCACAATCCACTTATTAAAATGTGCTTCACTTTTTGCAATAGGCTTAATATCCGTGTCATGATCCATATTAAAATCATATGTCATGTAAGAGAGCTGTTGTGCATATGCCTTTAATTCCAGATCTGACATATCTACCAGGATCATAATGTCCACATCAGAATCCGGACGAAAGTCACCCCTTGCATAAGAACCATAAAGGATTATCTGGCGTACATGGAAACCATAAATTTTTTTAACAGCTTCTACATACTGTTCAATCAAATCCTGCATCATCTTTGGCATATATCATCACCTCATTTTCTGCTGATCATTCTATACTCTGCCTGTTACTGTATGCAAAAAGGGTGTTTATATCTTTTTTATCCTTGCTTTTACAGTATATCATTCAGGGTAAAAAAAGTACAGAACAAGCGAATGTTTGTTCTGTACTTTTTACTGCCGTTATTACTGTTCACTCCGTTCTCAGTAACACGCTTCGCGATGCACAGAATTTATGCTAATCGCATAAATTCGCGCCGTATGTCTCGGGATTTTGGCATTTTCATGCCAAAACACCTCGCGGGATAGTGTCGTGTGAACAGTAACTAAACAGGTTCTATGCTATATTGACGATAAATGCCGACACAGAAACTTCACAAAATAATAGGTAAATGAGGGAAGTTTTTATTTAAAAACTTGCAAGGAGGTGTTACAATAGACACATCTGGTTCTTTCGCGGGCAACAGCCCAGGCGAATGGTAATCCAGAATTATGTACATGAAAGGACATCACAGGATGGCTGGTAACATTATTGAATTACACACAGAAGTGCCTGCTGATCTGGAATCAAATGTATTTGGCCAGTTTGACGAGCATCTTAAACTGATTGAGAGAACACTGAACGTAACGGTGATTTCCAGAGACGGAATTCTTAAGATACTTGGCAATGAACAGAGCGCATCTTCTGCGAAGAAATTAATAGAAGAGCTTGTGGTGCTTGCAAAGAGAGGCAACACGATCACAAGACAGAACATAAATTATGCTCTTTCTCTGGCAATGGAGCAGAGAAATGAGGTTCTTACTGAGATAGATAAAGATTTTATATGCAATACGATTCAGGGAAGACCTATTAAACCGAAGACACTTGGACAGAAGGATTATGTAGAACAGATTCGTAAGAAGATGATTGTCTTTGGCGTAGGTCCTGCCGGTACAGGTAAAACTTATCTGGCAATGGCGATGGCGGTAACTGCTTTCAGAAACGAGGAGGTCAGCAGAATTATTCTGACACGTCCGGCAATCGAAGCAGGAGAGAAGCTGGGCTTTCTCCCGGGAGATCTTCAGAGCAAGGTCGATCCATACCTGAGACCGCTTTATGATGCATTGTATCAGATCATGGGAGCTGACAGCTTTGCCAGGAATATGGAACGTGGTCTGATTGAAGTAGCACCTCTTGCCTATATGCGAGGACGTACACTTGATAATGCATTTATCATCCTTGATGAGGCGCAGAATACGACTCCTGCACAGATGAAAATGTTCCTGACGCGTATAGGATTCGGTTCTAAAGTAATCATTACAGGAGATGCTTCCCAGAAGGACCTTCCAAGAGATGCTACGTCAGGACTTGATGTAGCAATGAAAGTACTGAAGAAAATAGATGATATTGGTTTTTGTCAGCTTACCAGCAAAGACGTTGTCCGTCATCCGCTGGTGCAGAAGATTGTACAGGCTTACGATGAATATGAAAAGAAAGCAAAGCCGGAAAATCAGGCAAGACGCAGAAACGGGGGAAATGAACGATGAATATGCAGATCGATTATGAGACAGACCGGGAACTGGGAATCGATTATGAGACTCTGGCAGTAAAAGTAGCCGATAAGGTTCTTGAAATGGAAGAATGTCCCTATGAGGCGCAGGTGAACCTGGTGCTTACAGATAATGAGGAGATTAAGAGAGTTAACACAGAGTTTCGTGATATTGAGAGGGCGACAGATGTACATGATTCCTTTTGAGACACCGGCAGGATATGAAATCGTAGAAGAAGATGAATCCTATTTTGACCTTGACACCGATGAACTCCTTTTGGGAGACATTATGATTTCAGTGGATAAGGTGTTTGCACAGGCAGAGGAATACGGACACAGCGTAACCAGAGAGTTCTGTTTCCTGGTGGCGCACAGTATGCTTCACCTTCTTGGATATGATCATATGACATCTGAAGAAGCGACTGTTATGGAAGCGAAACAGGCAAAAGCGCTGGATGAACTTGGAATTACTCGTTAGAGAGCGTAAAAAATTAAGGTTATATAAATGGAGTAACAAAAGAATGAATTACCGGGAAAGACTTAAGAATAAAAAACGTATTGTAATCAAGATTGGAAGTTCCTCTCTTACCCATGCTGAAACTGGCAAGCTGAATCTTCGGAAACTGGAGATTCTGGCAAGGGAATTGGGCGATCTTCGAAATCAGGGTAAGGATGTGGTTCTGGTATCTTCAGGAGCCATCGCTGTTGGAGCAGCAGCTCTTGGATTTAAAGAGAAGCCACAGGAGCCTCGTCAGAAGCAGGCGTGTGCAGCGGTTGGACAGGCCAGACTTATGATGATTTACCCGAAGC
>ERZ833782.1156-NODE-1156-length-24761-cov-3.782280_pt1 | contig 24761 bp, 27 predicted proteins | sample MGYA00519577_ERZ833782 | MGnify/ENA primary metagenome ERZ833782 (study PRJEB31850, sample SAMEA3708745) | human gut metagenome | biome: human gut; feature: human-associated habitat; material: faeces | place: China | collected 2014 ...
CCTCATCCAAGGCGCTCATTTCTGTAATTATCCATTCCTCGTTGTTCTCTTCCGGTAAAGATTTTTCATCCTCTCCGGCAGCAAACGCACTCCCCGAGCAAAGAGAGATAAGTATAATCAGACTAAGAAATATACTCATAAATCGTTTTCCTGTTTTCATTTTTCTTTCGTCCTTTCCCCCAGATTTTATCTTAACAATGATACATTCCCCTCTTTTGAAAAATAAACAGAATATATCTCTTAAATTATAACAGAATTTCGAAAATTTTTACAATAATCTTTTGATTTTCAAAATAATTTTTAAAAAAATGCCAAAAAACTCCCCAAAACCGAAGTCCTGAGGAGTTCTAAAATCTTTTGAAATTGTACGTTCCGAAAACGTATGATTAACGTTTAGAGAACTGGGAACGCTTGATTTTACCAGGTTCTTGAAATGTGGTGTTACAAACACAGGGCTTCTCATTACTCTTCAGAACACCTCATAGACTTCAATTAAGATATCTGACAGTAAGTTCCTGAATAGCAAGTATCGGACCTTGTGCATATGTTTCTTGGGGATACATTCTTTCCAGACGTTCTGTTTCTTTCATCAAAAACGGAATCATTTCTACATCTCCTCGAAACCCAATTACTAAGCACAACATAGATTTTAAATATTCATTCCGGATATTAGAGTATTCTTTCATAAGCCAATCGCAACAGTTTTCTTCACAGTGCAAGAAAAAATAAAGAGTATTTTCTATAAAGATATCCTGCCCGTTTTTCATAGTTTTTTCTTTTATCCATGTCATCAGCACTATTTCGTATTCCAATAATTTTCCTCTTAATCTGCTTCAGTTCCCTCCTGATAAAGGCTTTCGCTGAAATCGCATTGGCATATTCAACAGCTTCAGACTCAAGATATGAACTATATTCAAATTTAGCTGCCGAGAAAGGTATATCTGGGTGTTTATCTAAAAATTTATGTACTTCTTTTTTACTAATGGTTGCCATAATGTTTCACAACCTCCTCCAGCAATGGCAAATCACAACATCTTTCCTTTATTTTCTTGTCATTGCCATTCAATTCTTCATCTTTCTTAAAAAGAGTATCTCTTAATCTTTTTGCTGTCAACTGCCGCGTATTGCGCTCCTTTATAGTCCATTGCAACAAACAGGGCAAACAACAAAATAGCAATAAACATGCGCACTCCAAATGTACTGTGTGATCCTGTCATCTCATGTTCCTCCTGTGTATCATACAATTTCGTATAAAACGACTGATATCTTGGATGTACCGCAGGCGGGATTTTTTTGTCACTGTAAATCGTCCTTGCCCGCCTAAGCAGTTCCTCTCTCCTTTTTTCGGATTCCGTCATATTTTTTCTCCATTATAAAAAGCATACATCATTTATTCTAATGTATGCTTTCCGAAGGTCTTTTAGACACCTATCTGTCTGCAAGTTCTTTAATGATATCTTCCCATGTCACACCACGTTCCACCATAAGCACCATCGCATGATACAGAAAATCAGACAGTTCATATTTTACTTCTTCCGGATTCGGATTCTTTGCGGCAATGACAAGTTCTGTCGCTTCCTCACCGACTTTTTTCAGTATCTTATCAATTCCTTTGTCAAACAGGTAATTCGTATACGAGCCTTCTTTCGGATTCTTTTTCCGATCCACAATTGTCTCGTACACTGTCTCAAATACCTGCAGCGGATTGGTCTCATCATAATCCGTTCCGACTAAAGGCTGGAAAAAACAAGTCGGATTGCCAGTATGGCACGCCGGTCCCACCTGATCTACTTTTGCGAGCAACGTATCCCTGTCACAATCAATAGTCAATGATTTTACATATTGATAGTGCCCGGATGTCTCACCTTTCACCCACTGCGTTTTACGGCTCCTGCTGTAATAAGTCATTTTGCCTGTTTTAATTGTATGATCAAACGCCTCTTCATTCATATATGCGAGCATCAGAACTTCTCCGGTCTTATAGTTTTGAACAATGACAGGAATCAGTCCGTCTGAATTCAGCTTAAACTCTGTGAATTCCATGATGCTTTCAAAAGAAGTCATCTTGATATTTTCCTGAGAACATTTCTTCTTAAATTCTGCAAAATCCAGGTCCGGCTGGCTGATAAATTTTCCAGATACGCCTTTGATTCCCGGACACTTCAAAATTTGGAGAATCTCTTCCTCCTCCATCGCATCTGTCAATACAACACTTGGAATATCTGTAATGTTCATCACAGAATCCAAATCCAGCCTGTGCATAAATAAGATCGAGCTGGAACACTCTTCAATCAGGTGCTGCTGCTTAAATAAGGCATCGAAGTCATTTAAGGAGACTGCTATCTTTTCTTTCCCGAAACGTTTTGAGACATCCTCAATCAACTCTACAGATAATGCCTTTGAAAAATTCAAAATTGCCCGTTTTGCACCTGTATATAAAATCTTTTTCACATCTTCCTGACGTCTTATGTTTCCTCCGGCAACCATTGGAATTCGGATTACCCGATTCATTTTTTTCATAAGATCAATTGCATGATCATGTTCCTCATCTGTGGTAGACAAATCAAACACAAGCAATTCATCTGCCCCCATGTCATTATATTTTTTTGCAAGTTTCACTACATCATCGGAAAGTATTTCCAAATTGTCAAACCATTTTACTGCTTTCCCCTGATAGATAAAAATACAAGGAATCAACCTTTTATAATTCATTATGCCAAACTTCCTTTCGTAGACCAAACTTCTTTTATACGAGGTTCTTTCATCACTGCCTCGTCCAGTGCTTTTCCAAATACTTTAAACAAAGCCTCTGCCATATGGTGATTATTTCCACCATCGATTACTTTCAGATGCAGGTTCATAGCCGCGCTGTAGGAGACTGCATAAAAGAATTCCCGAATCATCTCTGTGTCAAGCGCACCGATTTTCTCTGCCGTAAACTCTGCTGAAAAATTCAGATACGGTCTTCCGGAAAGATCAATTGCACAGAGGACAAGCGTTTCATCCATCGGCAGCATGAAATTTCCATATCTTCTGATCCCCTTTTTCTCGCCGAGTGATTGAAGAATTGCCTGACCAAGCACAATGCCTGTGTCCTCTATTGCATGATGACAATCAACCTCTAAATCACCTTTTACAGAAACACTGAGATCAAACAGACCATGTCTTGCAAACCCATCCAGCATATGATCAAAAAATCCAATGCCGGTATGGATATCTGTTTTCCCAGAACCGTCAAGATTCAGCGTCAAAGAGATATCTGTCTCTTTTGTTTTTCTTGTACAAGTAACTATTCTTTCTTCCATATCTTTTCCTCTATTTTTCAAATCGGACTTTGATCGAATTAGCGTGTGCCGTGAGTTTTTCTGCCTCTGCAAATTGCTCTATATCGCTGTGAATTGCCTCCAGCGCTTCTTTCGAATATGCGATGATGCTTGATTTTTTAATAAAATCATCCACCCCAAGCGGCGAGAAAAATTTCGCAGTTCCATTCGTCGGCAATACATGATTCGGTCCTGCAAAATAATCACCAAGCGGCTCACTGCTGTACTCTCCGATAAAAATCGCACCTGCATTGCGAACCCGCATCATCACATCATACGGGTTCGCTGTCATGATCTCCAAATGTTCCGAGGCAATCTCGTTCGCAATATCGATCACTTCCTCCATCGTATCTGCAACGAGAATGTAACCATAATTTTCCAAAGATTTTTTCATGATCTCTGTGCGGGACAATTCTTCCACAAATACTTCTACCTGCTTGGACACCTCCTTGGCAAGTGTCTCACTTGTCGTCACGAGAATTGCCGATGCCAGTTCGTCATGTTCTGCCTGTGACAACAAGTCAGCCGCCACATATCTTGGATTCGCTGTCTCATCTGCAATGACAAGGATCTCGCTTGGTCCTGCAATTGAGTCGATGCTCACATGACCATATACCGCTTTTTTTGCCAATGCTACATAAATATTCCCAGGTCCTACAATTTTGTCAACTTTTGGAATGGAATCTGTCCCGTAAGCAAGTGCTGCAATCGCCTGCGCACCGCCGACCTTATAAACCACATCTACTCCTGCCTCATTCGCTGCCACCAGTGTGTTCGGATTGATCTTCCCATCTTTCCCAGGGGGAGTGACCATCACAATTTCTTCCACTCCTGCTACCTTTGCCGGAATGACATTCATTAGTACAGAAGACGGGTAGACTGCTTTTCCGCCTGGTACATAGACACCCACCCTTTGCAGCGCAGTTACCTTTTGCCCAAGCATGGTTCCGTCTGGTTTGCTGTCAAACCAACTATACTGTTTCTGCTTTTCATGGTAGATACGAATATTTTCTTTTGCTTTTCGTATGATTTCCACAAGAGATTCATCTACCAGATCATATGCCTGCGCAATCTCTTCTTTTGTCACAGTAATTGTATCCGCTGTAATATCCGCACCGTCAAACTGTTTTGTATAATCAAAAACAGCCTGATCCTTTTCATTTTTTACATGTTCCAAAATTTCCAAAACACGGGATTCGTATTGGGTATACTGGTTCGGACTTCTTTGCAACAAATCTTCCAGCAGATTTGTCTTTGTCTCATAGTTCAATTTTTGTATTCTCATCTCATGCCTCCTGTAAAATCATTCTCAATTTTGTCAGCAATTCTTTGATCCGCTCATTTTCCATTCGCATACTAACCGGATTGACAATCATTCTTGCAGACAATGGACATACCTCTTCTAACACTTCCAAACCATTTTCCCGAAGTGTAGATCCGGTCTCCACAATATCTACGATAACTTCCGACAATCCTACAAGCGGTGCAAGTTCTATCGAGCCGTTCAGCTTAATGATCTCGACTGTCTGATGCTTTTTGTTATAAAAATAATCCTTCGCGATATTCGGATATTTTGTCGCAACACGAATCAGCTCATGATGATTTAAAAGCTCCTTTGCTCTTGAGGGACCACACACACACATTCGGCAGTTTCCAAACTGTAAATCTAGTACCTCATATGTTTTTCGTCCTTCTTCTAATATCGTATCTTTTCCAACCACACCAATATCAGCTGCTCCATATTCTACATAAGTGGGAACATCCGGACCTTTTGCAAGAAAAAATTTTAATTTTAGTTCTTCATTTACAAAAATTAATTTTCTGGAATCTTTGTCCTTCATCTCCTCGCAAGTGATGCCAAGCTGCTCTAACAATTCCAGTGTTTTTTTCGCAAGCCGACCTTTTGTCAATGCAAATGTTAAATATCTCATATGATTTCCTCCCAACCGACTGTTTTTTTCTCATCTGTCAAAAGATTCGTCATTAAAATCTCGTCTTCTCTCTTCAGGTAGAACATTCCTCCACAGAAGTTCTGTCTCGCATATGACACATACTCATCCAAAAATCTGTCATCTGATTTTTTCACGAGCTCTGTCGGTTTCTCGGCAAGCCGAAATTCTTTTGCCAGCGCAATTGCTCTGCTGCGCTCACTTTCTTCATACAAGATCAACGTATTTTTCTGATGATACGGTATCTCCAGTTTCTGTCTTGAAATTGCGCCCATCAGTTCATCAATAACGATTGCAAATCCGATGGAAGGGAATTCCTTTCCAAATTTTTCTACAAGATGATCATAGCGTCCACCTTTCACAATTGCATCTCCCGTACCATATGTATAACCGCGGAATATAATGCCCGTATAATACCCATAGGTGCCGCTCATGCTGAGATCAAAGGTGATATATTTTTCAACTCCGTATGAAACCAAAATCTCATATGTCTCTGACAGGCGTTCCACTGCACGCAACGCTTTCTCACAAGAAACGATTTTTTTTGTGCATTCCATGATCTCGATTCCACCTGTCAGCTCCTCCAGCACTCGGAAAGCCGCCTTTGTCTCTTCTTTTACACCACAGTTATCCAGCAGCTCTTCCACACCGAAATAATTCCTGTTTGCAATCAATTCACGAAGCCTTGCCTCTTTTTCTTCTTCCAGACCTGCATCCTCCAACAGACTTTCAAAGAAATCAACATTTCCGATATAAATCTGAAATTCATTTAATCCGGCTGCCTTCAGACAGTCTGCAGCCAATGCAATCATCTCCGCATCCGCCTCCAAAGAATCAATTCCAAGGAGTTCCGCACCCATCTGCGTACTTTCCTTTAATTTTCCACGATAGCTTGAATGATTGATAAATGTGTTTCCATTATAACATAGACGGACCGGAAGTCCTTTTGAATCCAAAAAAGTTGCTGCAACTCTTGCGATTGACGGCGTAATATCCGGTCTCAACACAAGTGTATTCCCATCTCTGTCAAAAAATTTATAAAGTTCCTTTGAAGAGATTGTACCAATCTCTTTTCCGAAAACATCAAAAAACTCGAACATCGGTGTCTGTATATCTTGATATCCGTATAAGTGCAGAATCTCTTGTAATTTTTCCTCCAACATAAGCTTTCTTCTGCATTCAATCCCATAGATATCCCGAACTCCTTCCGGAGTATGTAAAATCTGCTGTCTCATAATCTCCTCCAATACTTTATTACGCTACCATATTAAAATAATGCTTATTATAACATTTTTTGAAAGATTGTCAATCCCTGAGATCCAAATCCTGCTGCAATGCTTCCAAATATGATACCAGACATCCATTTTTTAACTGGATAAAAAATGTCTGAGAAAGCTCTTCATATCGGATACTTTTTCTGCCTCCTGTTTTTGCGCGTTCCCAAAATTTTTGAATTTCAGAAAAACGCATATAATATAACTCGTTTCTGGTGCTGTAATAGATAATCAAGAATGCAATTCCTCCCTGCTTTTCAAAATTACTCATAAACGTCACCTGATGTTCATGAATATTTTGCAGCGGAAACGTGTCTGTATTACATTCCTTCGCATCAAAGCATACCGGAATCCCCTGTACCGCCCCAATGTAGTCAACAGTACTTCTCTGATCAAAATATGCCAGCGTGATATGACGATGCTCCTTATCAATCCGAACAGGAGTGATTGGCGTCGGAATTTTTTGAATCAACGCCAGTCCCTTTTCCAGATAACGTTCATTCGTCCGGTTGATCATATCCTCCAGTGTAGAACCGCGAAGTCCTCTTGAATTCCATGTCCCCATTTTTCTATTCCTCACTGTATTTTTCTGCTTTTAAAATATTCTGAAACAATTTTGGAAGTGGTGCCACAAATTTTCTTTCACTTAGATTCGACAACTCACCTGTACAGGCTGGCATTTCCAGCCGATAAGCATGTAACAACTGACTTTTCAGTCCATACTGCTCTTTTAGTCTATCGTTGACCTTTTTGCTCCCATACTTGTAGTCTCCGATAATCGGATATCCAATCGATGCCAGATGTGCCCTGATCTGATGCGTTCTACCGGTGATCAGATGCACTTCCAAATATGTATATTTTCCATTGCTCCACAAAGGCTCATATTCTGTCTCAATCGGCAGGCAATCCCCTTTTTCTGCCTTTGACACCGTTACTTTATTTGTCTTTTCGTCTTTTACAAGATATCCGCTCACCGACTGAGAATGTTTTACCTCACCTGCCACAAGACAGCGATAATATTTTCTCAGAGAACGATTTTTAAAAAGTGTTCCCATCTCCTGCAGCCCTGCAAGACTTTTCCCTGCTGCCACCAGTCCACTCGTATTGCGGTCCAAACGGTTGCAGACAGACGGTCTGAATTTTCTAAGTTCTTCCTCTGTCAATTGTCTTGTTTCAAGCATATATGAAATAATATGTTCCACAAGCGATTCATCATCGGCCGCTGCCTTTTGTGACAGCATCCCAACCGGTTTGTTGATCAGCAGTACATTCTCATCTTCATAGATAATATCAAGCGTTACATTGGTATGAACTGCATGGATATTGGAAAATTTTGCAATCGTCTCATCAGCCAAAAACAATTTTACAGAATCACCGACCGCCAGCTTTTCGTTTCCGGTTGCCTTTTTCCCATTCAATACAATATTTTTTTTTCGCAGCATTTTATATAAAAAGCTCTTTGGTGCCTCGTTTAAATACTTCGCCAGCATCTTATCCAGTCGCTGGCCGGCCTCATTTGCCGCTACAATAATTTCCTGCATAGTACTCCTCTATAATGAAATCTGAAATAACAGATGTCGAATTCCTTCTTCTTTTTTCTTTGTGTCAGGTCTGTTTGTTTCCGCCATATGCTGCATACTTTCTGCCCTTGCAAGGAATGCAGTATAATCCGTAAAAATTTTCACAGACACTTTTGTATACTGATTTTGCTCCAGCATCTGACGTAAATGTTTTCCGGTATAGACAGGATCTATTTTTTTCCCGGAAGAATACCCACAGATCGTATTGTCCAATATAATGATACTGTCAACGGGCATAAATTTGTCCTTACTCGTAAATACCAGATCAAATGCAACCGTCAAATCCTCTGCATGTTTCTGAATCTCTTTCGCTCGTTCCTCTGCAATCGAGTGATACGGAGAGATTGTGATTACCTCCACCAGCGCTTTTGCCGCCGGAAGGCATCCAAGTACGGCGACAACTGTCAAAAGATTCAGTCTTGTATGCGTCTGCCAGATACCAAGTATCAAAAGCGCGATGACAATTCCAAATTCCAGTACCGCTTTCAATATCAGTTGTTTTTTTCGCGCCTGAATATAGCCGGCTTCTCCTTTTGTAGCTTTCATTTCTTCGTTCCTTTCCTTACCAGAATTTTTTCATCGCTTTTAGAATCACACTGTGCGGAAGCAGCTTTGTTGCCGCCTCTGCTCCCTTCATCGCCGTCCCGTACACAGACAGTTCTTTGCCCTCTCGTGCATCAAGAAGCGCCTGTTTTACGACCGCTTCCGGTCTTGCCATCACCGCAGCCTTCATTTGATTTTTTTCTTTTTGTCCGGCAATTTCAAAAAACTCTGTCTCAACCGGTCCTGGACAAACTGCGGTCACAAAAATCTCTTCATCGCAAAGTTCTGTGCGAAGACTTCTGGAAAAACTAAGCACATAGGATTTTGTAGCTGCATAGACACTGAAAGACGGCTGCGGGCAAAATGCTGCCGCCGAGGCAACGTTCACAATTCTGCTTCCTCTTGTCATATATGGAATACAGATCTTTGTCATATGAGTCAGTGCTTTACAGTTTAACTCTATCATATCTAACTGATCCTCAGCAGAAAGTTTTTTCACTTCCCCAATTTTACCAAATCCTGCTGCATTCACAAGCATACGGATATCCGTCTCTTTTTCTTTCAAGAGAACTTTTAGTTCTTGATAAATGTTTTGCTCACACAAATTACCTTCTAAAATACGCACATTGGTAAACATACAGCTTTTTAATTCTTCCAGCCGTTCTCTTCTGCGGGCAATCACCCATATCTCATCTAATTCTTTATACAAGTGCTCAATCTGTTTTACAAACTCTTTTCCAAGTCCAGAGGATGCGCCTGTTACAATCGCAATTTTCAATTTATTCACTTCTTTCTGATGCTGTTTTTATTTTGTCTTTTTCCGGTGTACGTTTCGGATTGCTTTTTTCTTCTTTGCAGCAGGTTTTTTCTGTTCCTGCCTTTTATAATCCGGTTTGCCCTGATATTTCTTCTCCTGTCTCGGACGAATCAGACAATGTTTGTCAAATCCAACTAAGTCCATTCGGTCTGCCATGCGAAGAGCCTCCATGACAAGCTGATAATTCTTCGGATTCCGATATTGGATCAACGCTCTCTGCATCGCTTTTTCATGTGGATTTTTCGGTACATATACAGGTTCCATCGTCCGCGGATCCACTCCCGTATAGTACATACAAGTCGATATCGTCGACGGTGTCGGATAGAAGTCCTGTACCTGCTCCGGCATATAGCCAAGATCCCTTAAGTATTCTGCAAGAGCCACGGCTTCTTTCATCGTTGAACCCGGATGCGAAGACATCAGATACGGAACCAGATACTGTTTTTTCCCAAGTTTTTCGTTGATCTGTTTATATTTTTTCGAAAATGCCTGATAGACACTGTTTTCCGGCTTACCCATCTTTTGAAGAACAGGATCTGCTACATGCTCCGGGGCTACTTTTAGCTGTCCGCTTACATGATACTCACACAGTTCCTTGAAAAAAGTATCATCTTTATCTGCTATCAGATAATCGAATCGGATACCTGAGCGAATAAATACCTTCTTTACATTCGGAAGTGTACGAAGTTTTCGTAAAAGCTTCAGGTAGTCTTTATGATCCACCTTCAAATTTTTACACGGCCGCGGAAATAGACACTGCTTTTGCTTGCACACTCCTTTTGTGAGCTGCTTATCACAAGAAGGTGCTCTAAAGTTCGCAGTCGGTCCGCCAACATCATGAATATAGCCTTTGAAATCCTTATCCCAAATAAATTTTTCTGCCTCTGCGACCAAAGATTCATGGCTTCGCGTCTGAATGATTCTCCCCTGATGAAACGTAAGAGCACAAAAATTGCATCCGCCAAAACATCCACGATTGCTGATCAGACTGTATTTTACCTCCTCGATTGCCGGAACTCCTCCAAGCGCCTCATAGGACGGATGGTATGTTCTCATATAAGGATAGCTGTAAGTGCGATCCATTTCCGACTGGCTAAGCGGTTTGGACGGTGGATTCTGGACTACATATAAATGGTCCGAGTATGGTTCCACAAGTCGTTTTCCTGAAAAAGGATCTGTATTGCAATACTGCGTATAAAAACTCTTCGCATAGTTTAGCTTGTCCTGCTTTAATTGTTCGTAAGATTCCAACATGATCGCATCGTAGACACTGTCTAAAGACTTCACCTTACAGACAGTTCCGTCGATGTATGTGATATCCTCCACTGCAATACCACTCTCCAGCGCTTCGGCAATCTCAAGAATCGAGCGTTCTCCCATTCCATAAGAAAGAATATCTGCACCCGAATCCAATAAAATCGAACGTTTTAATTTATTTGACCAGTAATCATAATGAGCCATTCGGCGCAGACTCGCCTCAATCCCACCAATAATGATCGGCGTCTTTTTATAAACCTGACGAATCAAATTACTGTAGACGACCGTCGCATAGTCCGGACGTTTTCCCATAACGCCGCCCGGCGTAAATGCATCTGTCTGACGTCTCTTTTTCGACACAGAGTAGTGATTCACCATAGAATCCATATTCCCACTGGATACAAGGAATCCAAGGCGAGGTTCACCGTATTCTGTAATGCTGCTTTTATCTTTCCAGTCCGGTTGACAGATCAACCCAACTTTATATCCATTCGCCTCCAAAAGGCGTGTGATGATCGCATGCCCAAAAGACGGATGATCCACGTAAGCATCTCCGGAAACATAGACAAAATCCAACTGTTCCCAGCCTCGCTCCTCCATATCTTTTCTGCAAATCGGTAAAAATCCATTTCTCATTTCAGTACCTCATAGGTGTTATTTTTAATATCTTCATAATCTTTTATATAATAGTCTGCGAGCGCACGTTTTTTTTCATCCTGATTTTTTGAAAAATCGTCTTCCACTGCACAGACTTTCATTCCGGCATTGACACCTGCCAAAATTCCGTTTGGCACATCTTCAAAGACAAGACAACGTTTCGGTTCCACCTGCAAAGATTGTGCAACTCTTAAATACACATCAGGAGCCGGTTTCCCTGCTTTTGCTTCGCACGATGTCCATATAGAATCAAATAACGGCAATACTTTTGTTGATCTTAAAACTGCCTCTGCAAGCTCGCGTTTATTGCTTGTAGCGATTCCAAGCTTAATCCCTCTTTGATGAACTTCCTGTAAAAAGTCAAATGCTCCTTTTTTCAGTATAAGCTCATTTGCATATTTTTCATATGCCATTCCATACCATTCTTCCATCAATTCCTCTAATGTGTGTGGAAGGTTTGGAAACAATTCCAGAAAATATGCTGCTGTTTCCGAATAACTTTTTCCTTCCATTCCTTCATGAAAATTCTCCGGCTGTGTCAAACCATATTTTCCTAAAAATTCATCGTCGATTGCAGTCCAGACCCACATGGAATCCACCAGTGTGCCATCCAGATCAAAAATAATCGCCTCTATATTCTCTAACATAATCGCTTAAGTTCCTCCTTCGTAAGAGCCCGGTATTCACCGCTCTTTAATGTCTCATCCAACAGAAGTGTTCCCATAGAAAGCCTTTTCAAATAAATTACTTCTTTCCCCACGGCATGAAACATCCGCTTCACCTGATGGAATTTTCCTTCCTGTATCGTAACTCTTATCTCAGAAATCTCTCCGGAATACAAAATTTCAAGCTTTGACGGAAGTGCAGTCTCGCCGTTTCCGATTGACATTCCTACGGCAAAGATTTCTTGATCGACCTCATCTACAATCCCCTGCACCTTTGCATAATACACTTTATCCACATGTTTTTTCGGTGACAAAAGCCGATGCGCCAGCTCTCCATCGTTTGTGATCAAAAGAAGACCTTCTGTGTCTTTATCAAGCCTTCCTACCGGGAACAAATCTCTGCGCTTTTTTGAGGAAATCAACTCCACTACTGTCTTATCCTGCCTGTCTGTTGTGGCTGAGACAACTCCTGCTGGTTTGTTTAGCATATAATACTCGTGCGTTTCATAGGAGACCGCTTCGCCCATACAGCACACTTTTTGATGTGAAATGTCAATCTTTCGCTCTGGAGATTTTTCAATACTTCCATCCACTGTTACTTTTCCCTGACGGATCAGTTTTTTTACTTCTGTTCTCGTCCCAACGCCCATATCTGCGAGATATTTATCTAATCGTATCATTATGACTGCCATCTCCATCCAGGTAAATATTTGTTCTTCAAAGTTCCGTTTGCAAGTTTCCCAAAGCCTAGCGGATAGCCGTCCACAAGGACAAGCTGCCAGCCTTTTTCTTTGTGATCAACAAGATCGTCAACTTCGATCGTCTCACCTTTCAGATAGCGGATCACACGCTCATCCTCCACGGAAAGTGAGATTGTGCGGCGGTATTCTTCTTTTTTCAGACACATCGCAAGTGACTGACTCGGCTCAAACCGGTTCTTTTTCACATCTCCAAGATACAGTCCTGTCCGAAGGAAACGAATACCTTTTACATTCGGGATATCTTCCGGCATATAGTAGACTTTCTCGCTGTAAATCTCCAGTCTGCTCCAGTCCATCTCCCATGTGATGTCCTCAAAAAATGCAAGCAGTTCTTCCGGCACTTTTTTCGCGCGCTTTTTCTTTTCTTTGACCACTAGTTTCTCCGACTTTTCCCCTTTTTGAAGCAATGCCAGATAATGTCCCTCTCCGTGCATCTTATACGGCCAGATACGGACTGTTTTTTCAAATGCAGGCTCTTTTGATTCAGTCACTTGCGGCATTCCTTTTGCAAATCCCTCATATGGCCGAATCTCTTTTATCTCAAATTCCGGATATTGTTGTCTTAAATATTCAATTGTTCCCTCATTCTCTTCCGGATCAAATGTACAAGTAGAATAGAGCATCATTCCACCCGGTTTTAACATTCTTGCAGCCTGCGTGACAATACTTCTCTGAATCTTTGCAAAAAATTCCGGTCCATGTTCTTCCCAGGCTTTCACCATCTTTTTATCTTTTCGGAACATTCCTTCGCCGGAACATGGTGCATCGATCAAAATCTTGTCAAAATATTCCGTAAAATACTCTTCAATTTTACCTGGCTCCTCACTGAGCACAAGCACATTGCCGATGCCGAACACTTCAATATTTTTTAATAAGCCCTTTGCTCTGGAATTGCTGATGTCATTTGCCACAAGCACACCTTCCCCGCAAAGTTTTGCTCCAAGCTCAGTCGCCTTTCCTCCCGGTGCTGCACAGACATCCAGCACCTTATCCCCCGGTTCAATCGGAAGGCGGTTTGCCGGTGTCATGGCGCTAGGCTCCTGTAAGTAAAAAAGTCCGGCAAAATAATATGGATGCTTTGCCGGCTGCACGTGCTCTCCATCATAATAAAATCCATTCTCAATCCATGGTATCGGTTGAATCTCAAACGGACAAATCTTTTTAAATTCTTCCACACTGATTTTTTTTGTATTTACGCGGAGACCATAAAGTCTTTTCTCCTCATAACACTTTATATAATCATCAAACTCTGCTCCAAGCAGTTCTCTCATCTTTTTTTCAAACGCAATTGGTAAATTCATTTTTCATCCTCCATGTCAATTTCATATTATACCATAGCCATACTATTTTCTCCACAAATATTAGTCAGAATACGCACATTTCAGCTTATGCGGTTCCAGATACCGCATCACCCAATATGGATTGACACTCATTTCCTGACCGTTCGGATACACATAAATCCCCACATGCAGATGCACCGGAAATTTCCCTTTTGTACCTTCCTCTCCATAGCCTGTATCCCCCATGAATCCAATCACATCCCCGGCTTTCACTCGGTCTCCCTCTTTAATATCCGCATAGGAATCCAGATGTGCGTAATAAAAGTATCCACCGGAAGGCGCCAGAATACCGATACGGTATCCCCCTTTCGGAAGCCACCCTTTACTTTGTATGACACCGTCCGTCATGCTGACGACCGGATAATATCCTGGGACATCTTTTTTTGCCATCAAATCACATCCCTCATGTCCGCGTTTTCCACCATAGTTTCGTTCTTTCATCCATCCATTTTCAAAGACCACCGTTGCATCTTCATCCGTCGTTGATTCTGGTACCGGAAAATATTTCACATCATCCCAGATTGCCTGATTGATTTTCAGATAAGTATTCCATGCCTTTTTCTGTTCCCATGTCTTCTTTCGTTCGCAAAACGTTTTTTCTGTACATGTATACGGAAACGGTTGATAGCCAAACTTGCTTTCCAACAGATAGATTCCTGCCTGCATCCCTCTGCTTAGTCCATCACAAAAACTATTGATCATTTTTTCACCTAACTGCTGATCTCGAAATTCCATCTTCATAACTGTATTTTCATGCAACCGTTCCATTCTGCTTATCGACAGCAGTCTGCCAATCCATATTTCTGTAACAAAAGAAAATAGTAATACAAAAAGAAGTAATTGATATGCCTGTCTCTTTTTCACGACAAACTCCTTTTTGTATTACTATATGTTTTTCTTATCTTCAAATATGTATTGTTTTATTTACAATTTTTTAAAACTGCAAGCAGATAATCCCACATGCGCTGCACAGATGCAACTTCCAGTTTTTCATTCACAGAATGCACGTCAAACATATTTGGACCAAAAGATACGCAATCCAGTTCCGGAAGCTGTCCGGATAAGAGACCACATTCTAACCCTGCATGAATTGTAGCAACTACAGGAGCTTTTCCGAACATCTGCTCATAAGTATCGATCATGATCGGGCGAAGTTTTGAATCTGACTTGTACATCCATGCCGGATAGTCACAGGATACTTCTCCTTTTCCTCCTGTGAAAACAGCATACGCATTCAGCATCTCTTCGAGTTCTTTCTTTTTACTCTCCACAGAACTTCTCACCATAAAGATCAACTCGATACTATCCTCTTTTGTAGATACGATTCCAAGATTCAAAGAGCTCTCTACAAGTCCTTTCAATTCACGGCTCAATCCTTGCACTCCATATGGTGTAGAAATTAACAGGAATACAACTTTATCTGTTGTATCTGCTGTGCATACATTCAGTGTAGTTTCTTCAGAAAGTACAACTGAAATTTCCAAATTCGGCTCGTCTTTTCCAAATTCAGTTTTCACAGTTTCTGCAAGTTCTTCCACATATGCTTTGACGGCATCTTTCTGTGTTGTGTCCACTAAGATTTTTGCTTTCGATAACGGCGTGATAACATTGTCTTTTGTTCCGCCATTCATCTCAATCAGTGCATATGAAAATTGTGTTTTAAGACTGTTTAAAATTCTTCCGAGTACTTTGTTAGCATTTCCCCTTTGTTGATTGATCTCGATTCCAGAATGTCCGCCTCTCAATCCTCTCACAACGATCTCAGCCGCAACCCCTGTTTTTTCTTCTTTGGCCAGCGGAAGCGTAATCGTATGGCGGAAACCGCCTGCACATCCTGTCAGTAATGTTCCCTCTTCCTCGGAGTCAATATTGATCAGCATACGACCTTTTAATACAGAAAGATCGATTGCTCCTGCGCCACCCATTCCAACTTCTTCATCTGTGGTAAAGACTGCTTCAATCGGCGGATGTTCAATCGTGTCACTGTCAAGAATTGCAAGTGCATATGCGATGGCAATTCCGTCGTCTCCCCCAAGACTGGTATCTTTCGCCTTTAAAAATCCATTCTCCTCATATACTTCAATTGGATCTGTGTCAAAGTTATGTGCAGAATCATCCGTCTTTTCACATACCATATCCAAATGTCCCTGAATGATCACCGGTTCACTGTTTTCAAATCCTGCTGTTCCGGCTTTTTTAATAATCACATTGTTCGCCTCATCCTGAATGCATTCCAAGCCTCGCTCTTTTGCAAAGTCTACACAATAATCACTGACTCTTTTTGTGTCAAATGTTGCCCTCGGAATCCGGCAAAGTTCTTCAAAAAAATGAAAAACCGATTTTGGTTCTAAATGTTCTAATGCTGACATAATAAATTCCCTCTTTCCTTTAAAATTTTCCTATAATCTATTGTGTCACATCAGACATAAAAAATCAAGCATATCCATATATTATAAAAACAAATTGGAGGTCTGTTATGAGACGCTATGCCTTCCCATTCAGTGTGATTTTATTATTTTTTATTATGCTTTCTTTCCCACAGGAAGTATTCGACGGAGCAAGCGAAGGACTACTGCTTTGGTTTCAGATTGTCCTCCCTACTTTACTTCCGTTTATTATCATCTCAAATATCCTGATACAAACAAATTCTATCTCCATGTTATCCCGCATATTTGGTCCTGCTTTTCAGAAAATCTTCCGTATTTCAACTGACGGAAGCTTTGTGGTACTTGCAGGATTTCTCTGTGGTTATCCGATGGGCGCTAAAGTGACCTCAGATCTCATTTTGGCAGGACGTATAACCAAAAGTGAAGGCAGCTATCTGCTTTCTTTTTGCAACAACACAAGCCCCATGTTTATCATAAGCTATGTGATCTGGCAAAATCTGTACGATCAGACTCTGCTTTTTCCATCCTTACTGATTTTGTTTGCCTCACCGATATTGTGCAGTTTTGTTTTTCGAAACATTTATAAAAAAAATCTGCCAGCCAAAACAGCGGGAAAAACCAGTATATCTTCCCGCATCCATTTTAACTTTGAGATCGTTGATACCTGCATCATGGATGGGTTCGAAACCATAACGAAAGTCGGAGGATATATCCTATTATTTTCTGTTCTGTTATCTCTTTTGCAGATGCTTCCGGTAAAATCAGCTTTGATATCAAACATATGCCTCCCGATGCTGGAAATCACCAATGGAATACCTATGTTATCTAAAAACATACTGTCCCAAACAGAAAAATATGTTTCTATACTTGCACTGACTTCTTTTGGGGGATTCTGTTCTGTCGCACAGACAAAATCCATGATTCGTCAATCCGGTCTCTCTATTGTCCCTTACATAGCAGAAAAACTGGTCACCGCATTGGTAACCAGTTTGTTAGCTTTCTTTTATATGACGTTTATTCATCCATAGAATCGCTGCCGAATTCCGCTTCCATACCACGGTCAGACTTATCTGGCACTTCCAGCTCCGCACGATTAGTCTTGACGATGTCGTAACACTCTCTCAAAGAATTCACAAGACCATCGTATTTTGTTGTGTAGCTGTCCAAAGTATGCCCGATAATATTTTCCACGTTCGACATAATATCGTCTGTGTACTGCATCGCACCAATTCGGATATCATTCGCATCATTTGTCGCATTATCCAAAATCTCCTGCGCCTGCTCTGTCGCTGCTGTCACGATATCATTCGCCTGAGCATATGCCTGCTGCATGATCTCATGTTCGCTTACCAGTTCGTTTGTATGAATCTGAGCTTCCTCCAGCATACTCTCGGCTTTCGCGCGTGCATCCGCTAAAATCGCATCCTTATTGGCAATGATCTTCTGATAACGCTTAATCTCGTCCGGCGTCTTCATGCGAAGTTCACGCAAAAGCTCGTCCATCTGATCTTTATTTACAATAATCTTTGTTGTAGATAATGGCTGAAATTTACAACTGTCAATATATTCTTCAATTTCCTCAATAATTTGTTCAATACGACTGCTCATAATTTACACTCCTTTTCTTTCTTCCATCTTCTCTTTTATTTTTTTCACAATCACTTCCGGTACAAACTGTGTAATGTCTCCCCCAAAGCTCGCAACTTCTTTTACCGTTGTCGAACTCAAAAAGGAAAACTCCAGACTTGTCGTCAAAAACAAGGTCTCAATCTCCGGTTCAATTTTGTGATTCGTCTGTGACATCTGTAATTCATATTCAAAATCTGTAATTGCACGCAATCCCCGAACAATCACTTTCGCATCCATCTGCTTTGCAAATTCTACTAACAACCCCTCAAATGGAATGATTTTGACATTTGGGAAGTCTTTTGTCACTTCCTCTAACATTTTAACACGTTCTCCTACAGAAAACAACGGCGTTTTCGCTTTATTATTCAATATTCCGACAATTAACTCATCCGCGATGGCGGCGGAACGTCGAATAATGTCCAAATGACCAAGCGTCACCGGATCAAAGCTTCCCGGATAAATGGCTCTTAGCATTCTTTAAGCCTCTCTTTCTAAAAATATATGTTTATTAGTCTTATATATCTTTTCTTTAATAACAGAAAAACCAAGTTCCTCCACATAAGAAAACTCTGTATCCAAAGAACTTTCCACAATCACGACAGCATCTTGCGAAAGAATAGTTGATTCAGAAAGATATTCTAACACCTGCTTTTCCAGCATCTTACGGTACGGTGGATCCATAAAAATATAGTCAAACTGATACTTTCCTTCCAGACGTTTTAGCGCGCTCAAAACATCCATCTCCAAAAGCACCGATTGTTTTGCAAGCTTTGTAAATGTAAGATTCTCGCGAATACAAGCCATCGCCTTACGGTTCTGTTCTACAAACACCGCTTCTTTTGCTCCTCTGCTGAGGGCTTCTATTCCGATTGCTCCACTTCCGCTGAACAAATCCAAAAAACAGGAATCTGCAATCTCATGCGAAATCATATTAAACAGTGTTTCTTTGATACGATCTGTTGTCGGTCTTGTGTCAAGCCCATCTATTGTTTTTAACTGTAAGCGTTTTGCGCTTCCTGCTATAACTCTCATAATGTTCCTTTCCTGAATAAAAATATCATTTTTCATTATACGAATTCCCTCGAAACTTGTCAATTACTGCACAGAAAAAACGTGCAAACCTTTTCTGATTTGCACGTTTTTCTAATTACATCTGCCAATTATTTCTCTGACATTTGTTTTTCCTGCTGCTCGATCATTTTTTTCACCATATAACCACCAACAGATCCGTTCTGTCTTGATGTTAAGTCTCCGTTGTATCCTTCTTTCAAAGGTACTCCGAGCTCACTTGCCACTTCATATTTAAATTTGTCTAAAGCTGCTTTTGCTTCCGGTACTGCTGTTCTGTTTGATGAACGACTTGCCATAATTCATTTCCTCCTCTAAATCTCTTTCCTTTTATTTTGTAACTGTTTTGTTACAAGGATAGTATATGGAGAATTCATAAACTTACACTAGAAATAGTTTCTTTTTTTGACAAATTCTGTCATGTGATTTAAAGCGTTGTTTCAAGCATTCCTTCCCGGATATATTTCTGTAAATACTCCCTAATATTCTGGTGATTTTGCTTTTCCAAGTTTTCATCTTCCGAAATCAGCTGTTCCGCCGCCTCGCTCGCACGCTGCAAAATCTTTGCATCCTGAAATACATCACCTAATTTAAAATCCAAAATCCCGCTTTGACGAATACCAAACAGATCTCCCGGGCCGCGAAGCTTCAAGTCTTCACTCGCAATAAAAAATCCATCATTCGATTTATTCAAAATAGAAAGACGCTCTTTCGTCTCTTTCGACTTTGATGCACTCATAAAAATGCAGTATGACTGATATTTTCCTCTCCCCACACGTCCTCGAAGCTGATGAAGCTGTGCAAGCCCAAAACGTTCTGCATTTTCCACCATCATCACCGTCGCATTCGGAACATTGATTCCTACTTCAATAACGGTCGTAGAGACAAGAATCTGAATTTCCCGTTTCCCAAACTGCTCCATGATCACATCTTTTTCTGACTGCTTCATCTTTCCGTGCAGATATGCCACCTGAATGTTGTCCCCCATCTCTTCTTGCAGTGTCTTCGCATAATCTATTACATTTTCTGCCTCCAGATTTTCATTCTCTTCTATCATTGGGCAGATGACATAGCACTGTCGTCCTTCCAGCACCTGTTTTTTCATAAACTGATAGGCCGTCTTTCGATAATTAGTATCTACCACACAATTTTTAATCGGTAGACGGTTGGCTGGAAGCTCATCGATGACAGAGATGTCCAAATCCCCATACAGGATAATTGCAAGTGTCCTCGGAATCGGAGTTGCACTCATCACAAGAATATGTGGTGTGTTTCCTTTTTCAGCAAGCTTTTCTCTTTGTTTCACGCCAAATCGGTGCTGTTCATCTGTCACTACCAACGCCAGAGAATGGTATTTCACCTTTTCTTGAATCAGTGCATGTGTTCCAACAATAATCTGTGCTTCTCCTGATGCAATCCGCTCATATGCCATCCTTTTTTCTTTTGCAGTCATAGACCCTGTCAAAAATTCCACACAAACCGGAATCTGATGTTCTTCTAACATTTCACAAATAGACTCAAAATGCTGTTTTGCAAGCACCTCTGTCGGCGCCATCAATGCTCCCTGATAGCCGTTGACAGCGGCAAGCAAAAGACCAAGCAAGGCAATAATCGTCTTTCCGGAACCGACATCCCCCTGCACAAGCCTTGACATCACATGCGCTCCGTTTAGGTCTGCCTTAATTTCCTCCCAGACTTTTTGCTGAGCGCCTGTCAGTTCATATGGCAGTTTATGCATGAATTGTTCCACCGGTTCGGCAATCGCAAATGAAAATGTATTTTTACTTTTTTCATTTTTCTCCTTCATTTGCCGCAGTGCCAAAATAAACACAAGAAATTCTTCAAACACAAGACGCTCTCTGGCAGTATAAAATTCCTCTTTGTCTACCGGAAAATGAATTCCCTGTATCGCATAATTATATTCCGCAAGATGATAGCGGGTTCGAACATCCGGCGGAAGGAAATCCTGCTTCAAATCCAAATAGGAAATTGCCTGTTTCATCGCTTTGACGACAGCATTGTTCGTAAGTCCGGCTGTCAATGCATAATTGGGCTGCAACGTGTTTATCTTCTCCTCATACAACTCACTCGGATAAAAAATTTCCGGCTGTTCCATAAGAAGTGTTCCTTTTCGCCGCACGACTTTTCCACGTAGTGTGACCACACCCCCTTTTTGAAACGTATTTCGCAAAAAAGGCATTCGGAACCAGACAACACGCAAAGTTCCAGTGATATCCTTCACATAAATGGTTGTAACCTGCATACTTGTTCTGCCAGAGACCTGTACTTTCCCGTAAATCGCACCTGTGACCGTCACAGTTCTGCCCTCGTCTATCTCTGCAATCGGGGTTGCTTCCTCATACACTTCATATCCTTTCGGAAAATGTCGAAGCAAATCTCCAATCGTAAAAATATTTAATTTTTGGAATAATTTTTCTGTCTTCTCGCCAATCCCTTTCAGTGAGCTGATCGTTGATTGCTCATTCATATTTCTGTCTCCTGTTTCAGAAAAAACGGGAGATATCACTTCTCCCGTTTTTGTCACTCTTATTCTACTGCCAATACATAATAGTAAATCGGCTGACCTCCAAAATGTGTGTCCACATCTACACTTGGATACTTTTCTTCAATCTCCGCTGTCAGTTTTTCTGCGTCTTCTTCGCTGACATCTGCTCCATAGTAGATACTGATCAATTCCGAATCCTCATCCACAAGTGTTTCCAGCATCTCTTTTGTCGTCGCTGCGATATCAGTTCCCACTGCAATAATACCGGAATCACCAATTCCCATGATATCATCTTTGTGGATCTCCTTGTCATCGATATGTGTATCTCGCACTGCATATGTTACCTGTCCGGTCTTGACATTCTTGATCTCTTCTAACATGACTTCTTCATTTTCTTCTGCCGATAAATCCGGAACAAAATTAATGATTGCAGTAATTCCCTGCGGAACCGTCTTTGTAGGAATAACAATTACTTCCTTATCTTTCACTAAAGATTTTGCCTGGTTTGCCGCTAATGTAATATTTTTGTTATTTGGGAAAATAAATACATGTTTTGCATTGACTTCATCAATCGCATTCAACATGTCGTCTGTACTTGGATTCATTGTCTGACCACCTTCAATGATATAGTCCACTCCAAGCTCTTTAAAAATCTCATTCAGACCTTCTCCGATGGAAACGGCAATAAAGCCAAACTCTTTCTGAGCCTCTTTTTTCTTTTCTTTCTGTTCTTTCGCAAGCTTCTGCGCATCGCGGATCAATTTTTCTTCATGCTCTTCGCGCATATTGTCAATCTTCATACGAGAAAGCTGCCCATATGTCAGTGCCTTTTGAATTGCAAGTCCAGGGTCATTGGTGTGTACATGTACTTTTACAATTTCATCATCTGCCACACATACGATTGAATCACCGATAGACTCCAGATATGCCTTGAACGTTTTCTCATCTTCCTCTGTAAATTCTCTCTCTGCCATAATGATGAATTCTGTACAGTAACCGAATTTGATCTCTGTTGCCGCCTCTGCGCTGACCTTTGTCACAGCAGCACCTGTGCTGGAAGCAATCGCACTGTAATCAATCTCTTTCCCTAAAAATGCGTCATATGCACCCTTTAACACTTCTAAAAGTCCCTGTCCGCCGGAATCAACCACCCCAGCTTCTTTTAATACCGGAAGCATATCCGGAGTCTTCGATAACACATGTTCTGCATGCTTGATAATCTCTGGAATGAACACTTCCAAATCATCTGTCTCTTCTGCAAGTTCCCAGCCTTTATCTGCAATTCCACGTGCAACAGTCAGGATCGTTCCCTCTTTCGGCTTCATAACCGCTTTGTAGGCAGTCTCCTTTGCCTTATCAAGTGCGTTCGCAAGAATCAAACAGTCAATCTCTTTGACTTCTTTGATTGCTTTTGTAAATCCTCTGAAAAGCTGTGAAAGAATTACTCCTGAGTTCCCTCTGGCTCCTCTTAAAGACCCAGATGAAATCGCCTTTGCCAAATCCTTCATATTAAGTTTTTCCAATGCCGAAACTTCTTTTGCCGCTGCCATGATCGTAAGCGACATGTTCGTTCCTGTATCCCCATCCGGTACCGGAAAAACATTCAATTCATTTATAAATTCTTTTTTTGCCTCGATATTTCCGGCGCCTGCCAAAAACATCTTTGCGAGCATCTCTACATTTATTGTCTTCGTTGCCACAATCACTTCCTCCTTAAATTAATCGATTACTCTTACGCCTTCAATATAAATGTTAATCTTATCCACTGTCATTCCGGTGAACTCTTCTACTTTATATTTTACGTTGCTGATTAAATTATCGGTAACGGCTGAAATACTCACACCATAGGATACGATTACATGGAAATTCAAAGTAATCTTATTATCTTCTGAAATTTCCACCTGAATTCCATGTGTCAGGCTTTCCTTTTTCAAAAGCTTTACAAGACCATCTTTTACACTTACTGCCGCCATACCAACGATTCCAAAGCATTCCACAGCTACAGTTCCCGCATATTTTGCAATGACTTCCGGTGCAATTGTAATGATTCCTAATTCTGTACTCATACATCCTTTCATATCTATTCCCTCCAATTTTTGTTATGGATTTTCTTTTTTATGCATACTTAACGTTTATATTATACTCTGTTTTGCCAGTTTTTACAACAACTTATAAAACCTTTCTTCAAATTGTTAAATAAGTACTTGCAAATTAAACTTTTTTCTGCTAAAATAATTTGTGTTGTGAGTCTGGTATGACTATTAATATCGTTAGGAGGTGCAATCATGGCTAAATGTGCTATTTGTGAAAAGGGTGCTCATTTCGGAAATAACGTAAGTCACTCTCATAGAAAAACACCAAAAATGTGGAAATCAAACGTAAAATCAGTAAGAGTAAAAGCTGAAGGCGGAAATACAAAGAAAATGTATGTATGTACTTCATGTTTAAAATCTGGCAGAGTTGAACGTGCTTAATTTTACACAGAATGAAACGAGATGAAGAATCATCTCGTTTTTTTGTGCATCTATTATTATCCACAAAATAAATTATATCCAACTATGAGACATATAAAAATCAACACAAGACCAACAAAGGCATTTGGCAGCATCAGCATAATCAGCATTCCAACTGCAATAAAAAATAATGCAAACCCAATTACTTTTTTCATTGCTCTACTCCATGTAGTGTATCCTCTTTTTATTATATGTCTCATTCTTCCAAATTATTCTGCGTCGTTCAACATATCCGCAACATCCTTTTCCGTTACTTTCTCCTCTTTTTTAGAAGAAAACCGATCAACCACATCAGGAACCATATCTAAAATTTTTGTAATCGTATCCTGATTTTTGATATTTACAAGTTTTGTCTTTCCGTCTTGAATCACAAGCACCGCACACGGTGACATCTTTCCGCCAAGTCCACCGGCGCCTTTTTCCTTTTTATCTCCCTGAAATGAACCGGCTCCCACCGCAAATGAAACGTCTACCAATGGTAAAATGATAGTA
>ERZ833782.1208-NODE-1208-length-23964-cov-3.554268_pt1 | contig 23964 bp, 23 predicted proteins | sample MGYA00519577_ERZ833782 | MGnify/ENA primary metagenome ERZ833782 (study PRJEB31850, sample SAMEA3708745) | human gut metagenome | biome: human gut; feature: human-associated habitat; material: faeces | place: China | collected 2014 ...
TTGTAGATCCAGCTGCCGTACTTCTTTTTGCGCTCGAGCTTAATCACCTTGTCGCTGCCGTTATAGATTTAGAACAAACGAATACCCAAACCCCTCTTAATCGCCTTATTCAAAACGTCGTTAAGTCGCTTAGGCCAATTCGAAATAAAGAATAGACAAGTGCAGCATGCGCAAAATGAATCATTGTTCAGATGATCAATCTCGTTGAGCAAAAGTTCAGAATGATTGATGTCCGCCACAGTCGCAGCTAAGTCAGCCATACACTCGTTTGCATTTTGCGTCGCCTGTTCATTAGTTAACCATAGCGACCTCAGGGCATGAACGGCAATAATGCAAGCAAATGTATAGCCATCAATACGCCCAATATCCGCAAGCGAATCTCCCCTCCTGGCAACCCAGTCCTTGTAAGATCGCTGGCCAAAAATCACATCTGAAGGAACAAGGGCATCATCCAGAGAGAAAAACTTCGAGGGATCAAAATCACGATATGCTTCAACCGATGGATAGCTTAGATATAGCTGACCCATATCAGTGCTGTCGCAGTAATAGTCTTGCATTAGCTCAAGCCGCTTAAAATCGAGCCGATTGTCCTGAGGATCTAAGTCAAATATAAGCAAGGTGTCTGTAAAACTGGATTCGAGAAGCTGGGCCGCATCATCTTTATCCGAAAGAAGCTCTGCGACAAAGGATTTAAGATCAATGGACTCGAAATCGCAACCGCATTCTTGAAAGAGCTTGTCTAGAAAGTCATGAACATTAATCTCGACAGGAACAATTTGATGATCATCTGCGAGGCTAAAAGAATCAAACATGCGCTCCATCAGCTGAGGCTCGCGTTTAGCACCTTCGACAATGAGCAGGACGTTCTTTACGGACGCATTGTTCATGACTAGTCAAACTCTCCGGCACGGAGGAGCTTCTCAATGTTGTTGCCAAGCCTCAACTCGCGATCGGTGGAATCGGCCAAAGTTCGAATGCCCCCTTTTGCAGAGATTTGATAAACGCAGTCAGGCCTCATTACGCCATTCTTAACAAGCGAGGTATTGTGGGTCGAGCACAGTATCTGACACGATGCCTTTGAAGCAAAGAGCTTCAAAAGGCTCTCTGCCATCTCAAAGTGACAAAAAGCGTCAAACTCATCTATGAACAAAAAGCTGGCCGACTCGTTAAGCTCAAGCTCAGAGAACAACTTAACCAGAGTTCTTGTACCGCTAGAACATGCCTCGACAAACGGGATGCATCGCATGGGATGATTGAAATACAGAACAGGTAAGCCGTCGGACTCTTTAATAACGATCAGGGACTCATCGACTCCAAAATTGCGAATAAATGACTCGAATTCCGCGACCTTGTTCTCGCGTATGATCTTGTCGATTACCTTTCTTGTTTCAAACCCTTTCAATCGAAAACTGTCCATGCGAATCAGTCTCATGCGCGAGACAAATCGGCGCAACTCCGCCAAGACGCCTAAAACATTAGTTGGAAGACTGCTCGTTATGTATGAAAGAAGGCTCAACGAGGTATCGGAGAATTCAAAATTGATCCCAGCAGCACCGATTCGTTCAAGATGGTTCTCTTCGAAAACGCCGCTTGCATTATTGAATTCGAAAATTCGTTCCCCATCAATCAATAGGGTCTCGTGAAGCCAAGTAGTCGGAGAAGTCTTCTCATAGCAGTAATTGATTTCGCGACCGTCAAATTCAAAGACATAGGTGAACTGTGCCGTACCTCGCCCACAGTCAGCACTCAAAAACAGACGATCATCCTGGTCAGAATAATCGAATGCCTTTGGAAAGCCGAGTGTAATGTCGAATAAAGCTGAACCGAAATTCGATTTACCAGACGCATTTCTGCCGATCAAAAGTGCAGTTTTCACGGTTCCGTTTTTAACGTTATTTTCTGCAAACTGGTAATCACGAGAAGCTGCGAAATTAAATGAAACCGGAGTCGAAAAATTCCTATAGCCATCAACAGTAAAACGCTTAAGCATGAGAGTCTCCTATCTCTTGCCGTAATTATATTACGGCAAGAGATAGGAGACCTGCATCAATTACGTAACTACGGGAAACGTCATGTAACCAAAGCCAATCCGAACCATGAAAACCTACTGAGAGAGCCACTCAAACCTGTAGTATGCGACAAATTCCAGACATTTCGACCACACTGGATAGTGACAAAGCTTCTACCTGCGGTTTCGTTTCTTGAAAAGGGCGGCGTGCTCGAGAGTTCCGAAATTTGTCGCATACTTCCGTCGAGCGGTTCCGGAAGTGCGGTGAAAAACAGAGAGCTGTCGACCACACCCCGGTTTTGGGCATCAGCGACCTGCGGTTTTGTTGGTAAAAATCCGGGTGTGCTCGGAGGTTTCCGATTTTTCCCCGCACTTCCGGAAAACACGGCAACACCAAGCACCCTAAAACTGAAGACGCGATAAGAGACCCCTCAGAAAACAACCTTTTGAGCAGATCGACCTAAATCTCCCGAACGACAAGTCGGCCTTCGAGCATGAGCTTGTGTGCAAGGTTGTTGCTACGTCCGGCAATACCAAGCGAAGCGCCATAGTAATCGAGAAGGGCAAGTACCTTGGCCACCTCTGAGTCGCGAACACCCTTGGCGTAGCTTGAGTATAGGAAGACCAGGCTGGTATGCCCGTTATACAAATCCACCGTGCTAAAAATAGACTCAAAATACGAATAATCGGCTCGCGAAAGCGAATGGCCAAAAAAGACTATCGAAGATGTCTTAAGACCATCCCCTCCCCTTTGCGAAGGATAAGCAATCGAGCCACTTGGAACCCCTCGGGCAGACTTCAATACACGATATGTCTTGGTAAATGGGAGGATATCCCGATTATCCAAATTGCCGGAACCGTCGATTCCAAAAATGCATTCACCATCAAGCGTGCCGTGGATATTGACAAGATCGGCATCCCCAAACCGCTGTTTAAGCCACCGATATGGAGACGTATAGTTAAAGTTGAGAACAGTCACCGCATCATCGGGCACACCATCGGGCACCACGGTATGCTCAATCAGCTTGCGCATTAAGTTATCCGAACAATCTGAATAGCCATCGTTGCGAGCAACCTCATCTTTGAGATAGCAATTGAAGTAGTGTTCCATACGCTCGAGTTCCGACATGAGGATGGAAGATAACTGCCCCTCGGGATCCTCAAGGACCCGAGGGAACGCATGGGCGAGGTAATGCCCCACACGCTCGGTCCAAGGATTGGGCTCGTGTCCCAAAAGGCGAGCACCCTCTCTCAATAGAGCAGAATATACCTCTGAGTCATCCGAACTCTCCGAATCTTCAATGCTCAGCTCAGAAAGAACCCCTTGATTACCATCGTCAATGCCGTCTCCAAGCCGTTCGATCTCGTCGACCCGATTCTCGATGTAGTCACTTACATTGAGAGCGTTCGCTTCATTTGCTATATAAAAGTAGTCCTGCAGAGAACCGAACGAGACGGCATAGTCGGATATCATTACGCCCTCATCGTCGATGCCGTCCTCGGGCAGGTTGATGCCAAACACATTGGCAATAGCCGTCTCGACATCGCACCAGTTCACGTTGAAGGCTCTTGCCTCCATGTCCTTCCGGCTTCTAAGGATTAGATCCCAAGCAGTCAGGCCTCTCGCTTTGATGGCTCCGTAATCACAAGCGCCCTCTTCCGAGACAAGAGAATCTATGACCTTCATTCGAGGCTCAAAGAAATCCTTAAACGAAGACGCCAGGCCACAGGAAAGATCGAAACCGTTGCCAACCACTATAAGATGATGATTGCGGCATCTCTTCCCATCATCCTCACCGGTAAACCTGATATCTTCTGCACTCACATTAGTCCTTAATACACCGTTTAGACTCATTCTCAGTCAGATAACGCTCAGGCATCCAGACCATTCGGATGTAATTAACGATTTTATGTCCGCCAACCTTGGCGTAATAAGCCCTCACAATAAGCATAATGAAGAAAGACGGCCATCCAAAAGAACGGCCGCCTCTCCGCAGGACGTAGGCCCGTAGGTTGACTACGTCAATACCAACTATTTACTCTATCGTCCAGGCTCCAAGGGGTCAATTCAATTTAAAGAGCGGCACCGTAAACATCGCTGTCCTGACTACCAGACGATTGATCGAGGAGTTCAGGTACGCCGACGGCTGAATCGGCATCGTGAGGTATGCCTGCTTTGAGCGGCCGCTGGATCGCAGGGGCAATTCTGGAGATGACATTATCCAGAACGATTCCATGCAGCCATCTCACGCATGCTGTAAAGAAATCGACAAAAAAAGAGGGCCGACGCATCAACCCTCTTCAGGTGTCGCCCGAAGGCTTCCACCGCAATTGGCTATATTTTAGTCGATATCCTATGTTTGTCTACGGGCCCAGCACCAAAGAATGTCGTCTCCATCTTTAGCCTCCATCTTTAGCTACTGCTTCCTAAGAAGCAGCTATATAGCTACGAAGTGCATCCATCTTGCTCCTAGCCCCAGTCTTTACTATTTTATGAAAATCTGAGGAAGACAGGGAGCCGTGCAAGTCTTCCAGCACGCTAGAGTAGTTCCGAATTAACTGATAGCACTCAGTTTTGGAAACCATCATCTTTCTGAGCAGATAGACAATTAGGACGACATAATCAGTAATAGTTGAAAAGTCTATCGAAAGAACGCCAACCTCGGATGACAGCATCTGGCCAAGCTGATTTCCCACTTTTGCCCTCTTAAACCTAACGTCATAAATGGCACTGTTATGAGCAATCGCGTTACGGAGATCTTTGAGCACAAAGATAGTACGTTCGAGAAGCCCGGGGCCGTCGTAATTGTTCGGAAGCTTTAGGTCATCAGATATGCTCTGTCTAACCGAGCCCTTTAAGCACGAATAGAAAACACCGAAGTTTCCTAGAGTCATGACCTCGAATAGCGCCCAAATAGGCAAGGGTTTATCGCTGTCATAAAAATGCCTAACAACAGGGTTCTTGGAGTAATTATACTGAATTAATCTATTGATTTCCGTGTTGAGCTGTCGCTGAGATTATCGACGCAAGATAGGAACCATTAGTCCCAAAGACTAAATCGTTTAAGTCACTTCCCCCAACAAGACAACGATTCAGAGAGTCAACCTGTTCCGCTATGAGAGGCCAAACGAGTTTCCCGCCGGTCGGTTCACAACTACGGAAGGCCACTGCGAATTGTGATGACAGTGGGAAATAAACCGCCACAGGGTCCGCATCGGATGTCGACATCCATTCAGCGTGCAGCGGAAAAGACGTAGCTATGAACTCACAATTATCAGGCGCCGCAAAAAATGTGACGTTCATCGGTTTCAGTATATCAACTATCTGCATCAAAGGCGCACGCTCGTCCGTGGAAAATAGCGCGGCATCCATTATTGCCATTTCCACAATAGCCGGAAGATCGTCCTTAAGCCCCATGACTTCAAGCGTCTCAAGATCGCTGACGGTCAAAGTTTCCTTTTCAAATAGAAACGGAATTAAAGTTGATGCTTTTTTCCGTTCCGGACCAAGCCATTTTGGATGGCGAACAACAAGAGAAGCAATGAATGCGATTAAGCAATCAATCAGCTCAACCAGGCGTGCAGTGCCGATAAGCTCGCCATCGTCTAAACACCCAAGAAGCTCTTCGTACTTTGGGGCCAAGCGTGACTCCACCTCGCTGAGCATATCTTCGATGGCGCCCTCCTGAAAATAAGTACTCTCCGAACGGCTTTTTACCTCATGCAAGTACTTCTCGGAGCAAATACCATCTGGTTTGCACCTAAATACACTTCCTGGCTTTCCATTTTCAATCCGAATAACGGAGAGCATCGAGTCAGAAGCAGCAAAATTCTTGAGATAGAAGCGCGGAATATAGTGTTGATTTTTGACCATCGCTTCCTCCAAAATACAACGCCAAATCAATGGCTACCGAGCACTCAAGCGCTTTAGCTTCCTGTAAATCTTAGCCTCATCAGGGGCAATCGGATCATTTGGAAACGCCTTTTGGGCTCTTGCCACGTAGGAAAGAAAGTTCCCATAGCGATAAAATGCAGAAGAATCAGCATCAACCGAAAGGCATAACCTTCTTCCCTTAACACCGAGCGGTGAATAATGTTGATACAGAGCGGAGACGCGCTTTTTCGATGCGTGCCTTCCCTCCCCCTGATTAGAACGCGCAATCGCACTGGCCGCCTCACGGAGACGCTTATGGTACCTTCCAACCGTAGACTGTCGAAGTCTTACAACGCGCCCGTCAAAGTCAAACCCCAGGAAACTGACTTTCTGCGCCGGATGTGCACCGGAGTACGAATAGACCTTACCTGCACGAACGCTTTCAAAATCAAGCTGAGCAACTCCGTCGCCATCAACCCGGAACACCTTGGTTTTCTCAGGTTGCAGTTTAACGGAATCGACATCGGCCATTAGATTGATGGCTTCTACAAGTGCATCAAAGCCAGACTTTGGAACGGCAACAATAAAGTCATCGCAATAACGAAGATACAAGCCGCCAACCCGTTCAACGGCAAGTCTGACTTTCATATCGATATCGGCCATATAAATGTTAGCGAGCACTCCGCTTGCGGCAAGACCCTGAGGAATGCCCAGCGCAGAGCCATCCCGTACCCAAGGTCTGGTAATAATATTGCTCTTGTTTGCAAGAAATTCAGACTTTGGCAAGATAACATCTAGCTTATTAAGTTCACGAATAGATTTGAACCGAAGTTCGATAGCCTCATCACTGATCGTCTTCTCCGAAGTAAGATCGATTACTGGCCATGGCAAACCATGTCGAGCCGCCAAATCCACAATAGGCCAGCACGAATAGTGAAGAATGTTTTTAATAACTTGATAGTGATCATCCGGCAAACGTCCATTGGGAAACAAAGAACGTAACGACCTCATTAGATAGACATGATTTAAGTTGTCGAAGAAGCTCTCGAAATCGCCCGTAAGCACAAAAGCCGAATCTTGCTCGCGCATATAGTCGAAGGCCTTTTTAGCTGAGGAAATATTGCTGGCAGCAGTTACGGTGCCGTCTGATGAAAGCGAAGAGCGGTACGCTACGGCAACCTCATTAAACTCTTCGGCAATAGCCTTCTTGTTATATAAGTCCGACCACAGATAAGAATAGTACTGAAAGACGCGGTGATCGAAATGCGAGGCGTACGCGATATTGCGAACCTTGCAGCTTCGCTTACCTCCACGATACCGAACGGCGATGATCTCGTTGGAAATTAGAGGGTAGAACGCGTGATGGGAAACGTACCCTGGATCTAAAATCTTGTCCTGGACATCGGCAAAAGACACCCTATGATCGAAATGGGCATATGAGCTTTTGGAACTATATCGAGGAATACGAGCGATGTCGAACTCGGTCAAAATACCCCCAAATAAATCAACCTGTCCGGATCAACGAGCGGCGGCTAACCCTCCCCGGACAGGCTAATCAAAGGTGCAGCAAGTGCAACCAACGCTTTCGCGGCCACCTGGAACAATGATTGCCTATGTCATACTAGACGAAAGCGAGGAATTGGTACTTATGACCATCGAAGCCCTTATCCAGCTAGCCGCAGGCAACGCTGGTGTCAATGTGGCGAACGTCGGAATTTCGTCGTTTGCTATATTGACGGCAGTAGCGTACCCCATCGCCAGTTCGCGATGGGCAGATAGCTTTATTCCCCATTCTTGCTTTTATTAAACAGGCTATGAGAAATAGGCTCATGCTGCTAATAGTACCTTGACGCTTACCCAAGTGCCTTAACGCCGGCTTTGGGCTCATAGGACAAAAAATGTGTCCCGGTAGAACATCCACTTCCATCCATTAATCCACCCAGAACGGGTACGGGCCCTGCGGTGGAGGCCCTCCCACACGGCCCTGTTGCCACGTTCTGGGCCTCCATCCTCACGCGTCAGCGATGCGGAGCAGGCACCGGATAGGAAGTCGATGTCCGTGTCAATCGGCATCGTGGCGAGCTCCTCGCGCGCCGCCTCGCGTCCCCCAAGTGCGCGTGGCAACACCAGAGCACCGCCTTCACGCGCTTGACCAACGTTAACCCACGGTTTTGCACAGGACGGCCCTCAGATGGGAGTTCGCCCCTCCCTCGATTGTGCTGTTGGTCGACGGCTGCGACCCCGCCTTGTCCAGGACGGGGTCAAATTTGCTGATATTCATTTATAAGTGGTCCGTAAGATCGCCGAGAATCGAGCACTTTAGTCATTAAGAATCGAGCAATTTGATTAATAGGACCGTGCCCCTGGTCCCAGCGAATGATATTCGGCTGGTTGATGCAGCCGGGCGCTCGAGGTCCGAAATCACCCGAACGTTCCACGTGACCCGGATCGCCGTGGCTGAGTACGACGACATGTCAAACATTTCACTCGCCGCGCCGCTGCGCCAAAGGAGCGCCAGGCGCGAGCCATTCCGGCACGAGGGTCCCGTGTGGCGCCCTTAACTTGGTAGCACGCACCCCGGACGCACATGGCGGTCCGGGACAACACAACCAAAGAAAGGACACGCCATGCCCAGCAACACCATCGCCTACCTACTCAAGTTCGCACCCAGGGAGGCGTACATCGACGACCTGCTGAACGGGCGTCTCTATATGAACGCAGCCGGCTACTATCATAGACTGCTTGGCGAACAGGGCGACCCGCTCGAGGCGTCCATGGCTCCCGGGGCACGCCTCTACGGAAATTACTGTCTGCCCATCTACTGCATGTACACGGTCCGCGAGAACGACATCGTTGAAAGTTCTGTCCAAATCCCGAAGCGCATGATCCGGGAGTTCGGATGCGCGGACGGATGGATCGGCATCGTGCGGTACGACAGCTTCGCGCGGCTTGCCGACAGCCACATCGTCGACGGCGGGAGCATATATGCCCACGGCGCCATCTCCTATGGCGTCCCCGGACCAAAGCTCATCGGGGAGATGCTCCAGGGCACGGCCTGCAATCTACTTATCAAAACGCCAAAGTACGCTTACCAGCGAGAGTATCGAGTCATCGGGTCACAATCGGTCGAGCACCACCTCGAGCCAGACGCCAAGCACCCTGGATGCATAATCGAAGAATACGGCCACGCAGAGCTGGACCTTGGCAGCAGCCTCACAGACTTTTCTTGGAAGATTCCTGTGTCGAGTCTCGAGAAAACACAAGACGGGCTCAAACTGAAGCTGCCGCAGCACGCATAGACATCCCAGAACGCAGCACAACGCCGTGGGAACAAAGCCCAAGCCGCCATCCGCCCCACTCCCCAACATCCCCCAGCAAGTTCGCTGATGTTGACTGGGGTTCCCGTAAAATATACCCTAACAAATATGTGCGGAGTGCTGGTCTGGAGCTGCCTTCGGACCCTATTGGCTGCTCACCGAGAGGCTCCGCTATGAAACGACCCATTACTACCTGCTCTGCGCGATCGCGTGCACGTCCATGGTCAGCGCGACTATGCCCATAGCAGCCGCAGCGGAAGCAATTCAGCCTCGGAAACCGCTGCGTACCAGGCGCAAGCCGCTGATACTACCGGCGATGCCAACAAGGCCGACAGCGGCTTCAGCACAAATTGAATTCAGACAGGCATCATCTGCTACATTTATGAAATCTGAACTAACCCAGCAGCATTAATCGATCAGCTGCGCTTGTTCCGCAACCCTCCCCACATCAAATCAAAAGGAGCGCATCCATGTCCCAGTACGATTACCTCGTCGTCGGCGCCGGCCTTTCGGGCGCCGTCTTCGCCAATGCCGCCAGGCGCGCCGGCAAGTCGGTCCTGGTCATCGACCGCCGCGACCACATCGCCGGCAACGTCTACACCGAGGACGTCGAGGGCATCCAGGTCCACCGCTACGGCGCGCACATCTTCCACACCTCCATGAGGGACGTCTGGGACTACGTCAACCGCTTCGCCGAGTTCAACAACTACGTCAACTCGCCGGTCGCCAACTTCCGCGGCAGCATGTACAACATGCCCTTCAACATGAACACCTTCGCCAAGATGTGGCCGGGCGTCGTCACGCCGGCCGACGCCCGCGCCAAGATCGCCGAGCAGGTGGCCGCCGAGAACATCGGCGAGCCGCAGAACCTGGAGGAGCAGGCGCTGTCGCTCGTCGGCCGCGACATCTTCGAGACGCTCGTGAAGGGCTACACCGAGAAGCAGTGGGGCCGCGACTGCCGTGACCTGCCCGCGAGCATCATCAAGCGCCTCCCCTGCCGCTTCACCTACGACAACAACTACTTCAACGACCGCTACCAGGGCATCCCCATGGGCGGCTACACCAAGATGGTCGCCAACATGCTCGAGGGCGTCGAGGTGCGCTGCGGCGTGGAGTACCAGGAGCTCATCGCCGCCGAGCCCGGTATCGCCGCCAGGACGATCTACTGCGGCCCCATCGACGCGTTCTACGACTTCAAGCTGGGCACGCTCGAGTACCGCAGCCTGCGCTTCGAGACCGAGACGCTCGACGAGGCCGACCACCAGGGCGTGGCCGTGGTCAACTACACCGAGCGCGAGGTCCCCTACACGCGCATCATCGAGCACAAGCACTTCGAGTTCGGCACGCAGGACAGGACCGTCATCACGCGCGAGTACCCGGCCGACTGGAAGCCCGGCGACGAGCCCTACTACCCCATCAACGACGCCAAGAACGAGGCCCTCTACAGGCAGTACGAGGAGCTGGCGGCGCAGGAGGGCGACGTGGTCTTCGCCGGTCGCCTGGGCGGCTACAAGTACTACGACATGGACAAGGCCATCGCTGCGGCCTTCGGGCTCGTCCGCAGCGAGCTGGGCGTGGAGCCCACGGATATATAAAGCCACTATAAGAAGCCTATAGAAAATCTTACTAAGTAACGACTATCAAAATGGGGACATAGATCCACATCCATATTTCTGCAGGAAACCGAATTAACTCATCAATTTAGCTGAGTCTCAGTGAGTGGGATATGGGACAGTAAACGCATATACAAATTGGGCTATAAAAGCTGACAAAAAGGCTTATAGGACAAAAAGTGTGTCCCGATAGAACATCCGTTTCCATCCATTAATCCAACCAGAACGGGTACGGGCCCTGCGGTGGAGGCCCTCCCACACGGCCCTGTTGCCACGTTCTGGGCCTCCATCCTCACGCGTCAGCGATGCGGAGCAGGCACCGGATAGGAAGTCGATGTCCGCGTCGGTCGGCATCGTGGCGAGCTTCTCGCGCGCCGTCCTCGCGTCCCCCGAGTGTGCGTGGCACCACCAGAACACCGCCTTCACGCGCTTGACGGACGTCAGCCCCCGGTGGTTGCGCAGGACGGCCCTCAGCTGCGAGTTCACCCCTCCCTCGATCATGTTGTTGGTCGACGGCAGCGGGCCGGCCTTGGCCAGGGCGGGGTCGAGGTAGGTGAACAGCGTCCCCGCCGACACCGGCGACGACAGCGACGAGCGCGCCCGCCTCAGCCTCTCGTGGGTGCAGACCCTCCTGCCGTCCACCACGGTCCTGTCCTCCAGGAAGTCGGCCCAGAACCCGCACCAGTCGAGGTAGCGCTCGACCCAGAGCTCGGCCTGGTGCAGCGTCTCGATGCCCATGAGGTCGCGCGCGACGAGGTAGAGCTCGCGCCCCGCCTGGAGCTTCGGCCGCGTCGTCGTGTAGCGCTTGACCTGCGAGAAGGCGTGGAAGGTGCACCTCTGGACCCTGGTGCGCGGCCAGGTCTCGCGCACGGCCTTGGCGAACCCGCCCCCGCCGTCGGTGACGACCACCTCGGGCGCCGGGATCGGCGACATGAGGGCCGACCACGCCCTCGAGTTCTCCGACCTGGCCATGTACCAGGAGACCACCCTCTCGCCGCTGCAGCATATGAGCACCACGAGGTCGCGCGCGACCCAGTGTTAGCGCTAATCTAAAATCAACCACTTTTGCAAACGTATCCCGCCGAATGCGCCAACGCGCTTTCGCCAATCCCGCTAACGTACTTTCACCAACTGCGCAAACGGAACTATGCTCCGATCGGGTATCCGACCCGGGAGGAGCGGGATATGGAGCGAAACGTAATGGGAGAGCTGAACGTCTACAGGGGGTCCGGCGCCAAGCCGAACTTCAGCGAGATCGCGAGGAGGCACGGCATGGACCGGCACACGGTCGCCAAGTACTGGAGGGAGGGCGAGGCCGCCGTCGACGGGAGGTCCGCGAGGGGCAGTGCTTTCGACCCGCTCGAGGAGGAGATCCGCGCGAAGGCCCAGCTGCCCGGGATGACCAAGATGGCCGTCTACGCGTTCCTGCGCGAGGGCCGCGGGGAGGGGCTGCCCGGGTACGGCGCCTTCACCGCGTGGTGCCGGGCGCGCGACGTGCCCTTTGGGGGCGCGGGAGCCGCACCCGCGGTTCGAGACGCCCCCGGGCAGGCAGCCGCAGTTCGACTGGAAGGAGGGCATGAGGCTCGTCGACTCGGAGGGCGAGGTCTTCGAGTTCAGCGTGTTCACCGCGACGCTCGGCTACTCCCGGAAGCACCGCTTCATACCGGTCAGGAGCCGCACGCTCGACGACCTGCTGTCCTGCCTGCTCGCCACCTTCACCCGCCTCGGCGGCGTCCCGGAGGAATGCATCACGGACAACATGTCGTGCCTGGTGACCGTCTCGGGCCGCAGGAGAACCAGGCAGGAGAGGGCGTGGCGGTTCGCGCGGGAGGCCGGCTTCGAGCTCAGGCTCTGCGCGCCGCGCTCGCCGCAGACCAAGGGCAAGGACGAGTCGGCCAACCGCTTTCTGAACCGCCTGCTCGCCTACGGCGGCGAGTTCACCGGGTGGAGCGGCCTCGCCGAGGCGGTTGCCCGGGTCGAGGCCCAGGCCAACTCGGAGCCGAACCGCACCACCGGCCTGCCGCCCGACGCGCTGTTCATGCGGGAGAAGGAGAGCCTGCGTCCCATCGGGAACCTCCGGCTCCTCGAGTCGATGGTGGGCGACGTGAGCGTCCAGACCGTCCCGCCGACCATGCTCGTCAGGGCCGCCGGCAGGGAGTGGTCCGTGCCCAGGCGCTGCATCGGCCGGCGCGTGAGCGTCATAGCGATGCCCGGCGGTCAGGTCGTGGTGAGGATGGCCGGCGAGGAGGTCGCCGTCCACGACGCCGCGTCCGGGCCGTCGAGGCCCATCAACTACGACCCCGACCACTACGAGCAGGCCCTCGAGGGGAAGCGGGGCCTGGCCGACGCGGACATCGCCGAGGCCGCGCGCGCCAACCTCGCGCTGCTCGACTCGCTCGGAGGGGCGTGATGGGTGCCGTCGCGGAGGGCAGCCCCTCGATCAGGGCGCAGGCGAACCTGTCGGCGCTCGGGCTGCACGAGATGGCGGCGTCCCTGCCCGACTACGTGAGGATGGTCGCCGCGGGCGAGCGGGGCTTCGCCTCCGCCCTCGAGGAGATGACGCGCGTCGAGGTCGCCGCCCGGGAGGTCAGGATCACCAACCAGCGCATACGGTCGTCGGGGTTCCCCTACGTCAAGGGGCTGGCGGACTTCGACTGGGACTTCCAGCCGTCGGTCCCGCGCGCCGAGATCGAGGAGCTCGCGACCCTCAGGTTCGTGGAGCGGGCCGAGAACGTCCTGTTCGTGGGGAGCCCCGGCGTGGGTAAGACGCACCTCGCCGTCGCGCTGGGCATCGAGGCGGTCAGGGCGGGGCGCGAGGTCAGGTTCGTGGACTGCGCCCGGCTCGTCGAGGACCTTGAGGACGCCTCGTCGCGCGGCATCCTCAAGAAGAGGCTCAAGTACTACGCCCACTCGAGGCTGCTGATCATCGACGAGCTCGGCTACCTCGACGTCGGCAGCGCGGGTGCGGACCTGCTGTTCCAGCTGATATCGACGCGCTACGAGCAGCGCTCGACGATCATCACCACCAACGTGGGGATCAGCGGCTGGGGCAGGGTGTTCGGGGACGACGTGGCGGCGAGCGCGATCGCGGACAGGGTGTGCCACCACTGCCACCTGGTCAAGATAACGGGCAGGTCCTACAGGCTGAAGGACCTGCCGAGGGACGGACCCGTCAAGGCGTGACCGGAATCGGTGAAAATACGTTAGCGCAACCGGTGAAGCCGCCTTTGTGCGAACGGCGCGTTTGATTAGCGAAACTGGCGAAAAATAGATTGACGCTAACACCCAGATCCCGTCGACGTAGAGCACGCGGTGCAGCTCGCCGTCGGGGACGGGCATCGGCCAGACCTCCCAGAACTCGGCCGTCCTGCGCCTGAAGGACCGCCCGCCGCCCGGCATCGCCGCCTGCGAGTCCTTGGAGAGGAGCCACCCGAGGAACTCGTCCAGCCTTGTCGCTGTGTCGTCGTACCTCACCGTCGTCGACGCGCCGCAGGCCGTGCACCTCCACCGCTGGGACCCCGATGAGGTCCTGCCGTTGCGCTTGGTCCGACCGCCGCAGTAGGGGCAATAAACGGCCTTCATGGGCACCTCTTCCGAAAGGGTGTTTAACGGTTCCGGAAGAGGTTATCTACCTGCGGGAACGATAGGCAACCGGACACACATTCTGTCCGAGCGGTTAAAAGCGGGCACGGAATTTAAACGGCTGAAAAAGGGGCATCGACCTGCGCCGATGCCCCTAATTTGATTAACCACTTTTGAGGGGCCAATCCTGCATAACTTTTCTATAAGTCAAATTAAAGAGAAATGACAAGTGTTTAAAAAAAGATAAACGCTAACAATACAATCAGCCATATTAATGAAATCAGCTATTTTTTAAAGCTTGAAACTTATTGCAAACACGCTCGACAGTCCAAATAGCTGGATTGGCCGCTTTAATAAAGGCTTTACTCGCAGCAGAAGGTTCTTCGTTGCTATCGCCAAGCTTCGTATTGAAAAATGCTTTGAGTTCCGGATGCAACCAGTGCGTACCGTCGAGTCGCTCACGATCCCGAATGTCACCATAACCAACATTAGTTAGCCCATTGATTAAACCCATTGTCAAAAAAGCATGACCATTATAACAATGAGGAATCATGCACCGTCCGATTGGCAAATCGGGCAAAGGTTCTTCCGGATTACTGAACACATTGCCGACAATGCGTCCTTTATAGCACTGACGCGCTTCACCAGTTGGCATATCAATATAATATGCCCAAGATCCAGCCTCGCAGAACCCTTTTTGCTTGACACCGAATATCGTATTTTTAAACTCAAAAAATGATGACCCAAACTGGTCCCAAGCCGCATGGTACTCATCATGGCTAAGGTTAGTAAGGCGTTCGATATCCGAAGTTGCATCGTTGCGTGCAATACTCAAGTGCGCGAGTGCTCCAAAGTTCTCCATACAATATGACTTCACATCTGGGATTTTAGGGACAAGTTCATCCGTTGGAGTAATTTCAACATTAATTGACGCCCCTGCATTCCAAGCTTCATTCACATTTTGAGCAAAACGATTTAACAACCCTCTCTTTTCCAGCTCCAAATAATGAAGTGAGGATTTAAATTCAACATGGGAAAGAACATCACGCCCCAGAGATAATATCGATTCAAGTTTATTAGTCAGAACCATATTGGAGATAATTTCAATATAGTGTCCTTCGCTTGCAAACAACTCAACATAGCGAGCAAGATCAGGGAGAAGCAGTGTTTCCCCATCGGCGCAAAGATTTATATAGCACGGACCACCGCAGCGTTCGTTTCTTAACGCATAGGACATTTGTTCAGGAGTGTAATTCATCTCAGGAATGACGCCTTCGTAGCTACTTGGCCTTTGGGCAAGGTAACAATAGTGGCAACGAAGATTGCATACACTCAAAGGGATTCGAAAAAACAGTGCTTTTTTCATACTAAAATATCTCCAATTAATTCCTAAATTAAAACCATTTGTCTTTCATAAGCTTCAAGTACCTCATGCGCTGTTCAGCAGGAAACGTTATCGTAAAAATAAAAGCCCACGATATCAAACAAGAAATTAAAATGGCCGAAGCAAGCCCGCACCAAGTAGCAGTTGGCAAAAAAATACTCACACAAAACGATATAAGGCAGGATCCAAGCACACTCAACAAAGAGATTAAAACTTCCTTGTACATTGTCCACCAAGACTGCCCAAGAAGTCGAGACGTATAGGGCGCAATAATAAGAAGATTTCTCAATACAGATATAACAGCGCTGACACCCGCAATAGCAAATATGCCAAAATCGGTAAATCTAAGACAAAATAGCACAAGCAAAACATTCAAAACAGATCCAAACAAAAAGGTTAGCGAGCTAACCTTAAGCCTGTTCATAACAGTAAAAACGTTATAGAGAACTTGAGGGCCTGCCCAAGGAATAAAGTTGAGAACAGTCAGAATAGACAGAATTGCAAGATTGTAAGAAGAAAGGGATGGCATCCAAAGGCGGTAAAAGGGTTCAGCAAGGGCGCATAAAACGCCAATAGGAGCTGCTAAAATTAAATTCGAGAGACGCATATCCATCTTCAAGCGGCGGAGAAAACCATCGACACCTTCTCTCGCATATACAATTACTAATTCTGGCTCTAAATTATTATTGATAGTAGTTGCAAGAGTAGAAACAGCATTAGGAACAGTTTTGGCAACAGACAGAACACCCATAGGGCTAGCGCCTACAAACCAGTTTGCAAAAAGAAGGTCTAGACCAGTTGTAAGTATATTGCCACACTGGTTAACCGTATTCCAAATGCCGGAGGAAGTTAGATCCCGAATATATTTGCCCGAAAAACCCTTCCATCTAAATTGCAAATCAGGCACTAACTTAACTTTGCAAACATAACAAACTGGCAGACTGAAAACTGTCAAACTAAATGAGACCAAAGAAACATAGCATACATGAGCATTGAAATAACTAAATACAAAGACCAAGAGAACAGCGTTCAAAACATTGCGAAACAGGTTTACAGCATTCGTAATATAAACTTTGTTCACAACAAACATGGCAGAACATAAAAGCGAAACGAAAAGATTCACTCCGAAATTTGCGAAAACAAAAGCAAACAAAAGTGCCACGTCAGAAGGATTCGCGTTGCCCATATCAACTATAGACTCTAGGTTAAAAATCACATACATGGCTAAAGGTATAAAAAGCAGACACAAAACAACGTTACACACAATTAGCGTTGAGTAATAAGCCACTGACTTTTCTTTATACCCACGATGCCACGAAGCGGAAATAAACCTAGATCCCATAGAGTTGAAAGCAAGGGTAATCAGCGAAGCATATGAAACAAAACTATTTGCTAGCTGAGTAAAACCATTCGCAACCTCACCCAAACTTACAACCAAGTAGGATGAAAGGAAAAAGCTAACAGCCATCTGCACGCCAAGCGAGACAATGGCAGAAGCAACATTAAAAGCAGATGCAACCCTAGTCGAGGACAACAGAAATCGCCTCCTCCATTGAAGCGTAAAAAGGCAAGAGCGGAGTACGATCATATGAAAGAGGGCCTATTGACAAGACCTCATCAATTAATGCCGGAACATCCTCGGCGTTCTTAGCAACCCTGATATTCGGAATATAACGTATCCACTCATTGCCCTGAGAAACCTTATGACTTACGTTATCAAGAGCCACACATGGAGTCCCAGTTATCGCTGAAAAAATCATTCCATGAAGACGGTCAGTAACGACTATCTCGCTAGAACTCCACTCTTCCCATTTGGCTTTAAGAATCTCATTTCGATTCCACTCGCCAATTCTCCTAGGACTGGAAACAACCGTTGTCGTCTCATTTACGATAAAGCCGCGTTTCACAAGCTCCAAATTAATAAAACCAAACGCCGTTTCTCCAAGAGTACGTTCCTTATCATCTCTCAAACACAACAGAGCTCCATGTCGCTCATGATTCAAGGTTGCATTATGATATAGGACGATGTCCGGGACAAAGAGATTCACCGCATCAGGCGCAATCAAGCCAACAGTCTCATAAGTTAACTTATCACGCGAAAAAAATACTAAGTTCGAGTTTGAGCTATATGCTTTAGAGACAGCAATTTTGCATGCCTTACCTGTCTCGTCATCAGAAAAATACGCCGTCTGAGGAAAGACTACAACCGCATTATTCGAAAATCGTTGAACAATATCGTTCATCTTTTTATTCTCGGCAGGCCACAGCGTGCCAACATTGCCACCGCCATCGATTACGATTAAATCACATGGACGAACGAGGCGCTCAATCAGCTCGCGAGAGAGTTCATACTGGAAACGACAGATTTCAAATATGCTTAAATCTGGAAATCTATCGGATAGAAACTCACGTTGCGCCAGTACAATGGCTTGATCCCCCAAATTTCTATGAATGGGAGTGGCGATAAGAATCGCTGAACGTTGATGTAGCCTTTGATGAAAGAAGAGTTTTGCAAGCATTACGGCCGTTAAACAATAATTACGAAGAGGACGCGATTTATCTTTTAATTCTTGAAATAATGACATTATTTAACAATTCCTTTAACTCGAACGTACAACGAAGGCGCCACGACAAACAGATAATTGCCAATTTTTTTCTTATAGTTACCAGGCACTCTATGCGAGACACGACCAATTGAAGCGAGCCATTGCTTTCTCAGTGCTCGATAACGCTCATGGGCAGAGCTTCTCTCGCTGTTTTCTATATAAAGCGCAATCGAACCTCTTGCCAAACAAAGTGTGAAGAATGACAAATCAAACCATCCGCGCCCTTCGAAATAGAAAGCACGTTCAAGAAGTGCTTCAGCCCTGTCTATATAAGAAACAGATTTACGCGAATGCATAATTGAACCACTAGTTTGCACGTAAAAGTAGTCGTCAACGTAAGCGAAGACAATTTTATCCGCAAGAGAAATAAGTCGATGGATTATGAACTCGTCCTCATGAATCTTGCCAAGGTCAAAGCGTTCGCTCTTGAAAAGTTTTGAATCAAATAGCTTTCCCCAACTTACAATGTATTCAATAAAGTCCTCGCTAGTATTTGCTAAAACAAAATGACGCCAATATCCAAGTTCGTCCAAACACATTGAATCAACTTTGACTTTAGAAATAAAACGATCTTGCTCATCAACCTTAATGAAGCCTCCAATAACAATAGAGCAATCATTATCATCCATTATGGAATTAAGGTTCAAAAGAGCATGCTTATCGATATAGTCATCTGAATCAAGAAAATATAACCTGCTACCACGAGCATGTTCGATCCCAGTATTTCGCGCGCCAGAAAGTCCTTCATTCTCTTGATGAAAAACCCTAATCCTTGAATCGCAAGACGCAAAAGTATCGGCCAAAACTCCCGTACCATCAGTTGAGCCATCGTCAATAATTATTAGTTCATAGTCAGAGAAAACCTGGTTTAAAACTGATTGAACGCACCGCGCAAGGCATTTTTCAGCATTAAAAGCGGGGACTATGATTGAAATTTTAGGCGCATTAACGTCTCTTGTCATAGCTTTAGTTCTCTCCACTATTCTTCATCTCAAACATGATGCCGAGAAACCGATAGGCATGAATTTTGTAAAGTGCAAGCTTAATATTTTCTTTAATTCGAATAAGCGACCGTGGAAATGCTTTTGAAATAGCTTCAGCAAACAAGTCCCGAGCAGCAATCGCCTTAAGTGAAGCGGCGAAGCTCCGGCCATTTTCGGAATAACCACCGAGAACGCAAGCTTGTTCAATTTGATTAATAATGTTAAAGCACAAATCATTGAATAGACATGCATCGTCAATTTCGATAATTTGCTTTTTAATATCCCGCACATAAAGCTCAATATCGGAAAGCAAATTTGGATTAACCGTGTGTGTAACAGAATCACTATTTATGTAATAATGATAAGTTGAAAGCGAAAGATAATACATCGAGGAAGCCGCCTTAAAAGCACGTACATTAAATACGACATCCTCACCATGCCTTAATTCAGGATTAAAGACCAATCCGATCGATCTTAGAAATTCAACAGAATAAGCCTTATCCCAAACCGAACCACTTAGTTTTGCAGTATCGCTTTTACAAAAACCAGGCCCTTCAAGACAGCAAGAAAGTATGCTGTTGATACTTTCATATCCATATCGCCCACTTGGACAGTTGAGTGAATGTTGCGGTTGCATCTCATCGTTGTGACACACGATGTAATCAGTAACCAATATATCGGGATGTTCCTCTCGCAATACGCGACACATTGCATCAATTCCACCAGGCGCCATTTCATCATCGGAGTCAACAAAAGTAATGTATTTTCCACTTGCCTTAGAAATAGCCTGATTTCTAGCAGTTGAAACGCCAGCATTCTGCTGACTAATTATCTTAATAGCAGCAAAGCGAGACGCCATCTTATTAACAATCTCAAGAGAGCAATCAGTACTCCCATCGTCAACTACAAGAATCTCAAGGCCATAAGTAAGTTGATTAACAATACTGTCAAGACATCTGCCAATTAATGTGGCGTTATTGTAATTAGCTATAGCAATAGTTAAGAGAATATCTTTGTTTTTCACCTTTATTTCCTAACTGAGACAACGCCAGTTCGTATATTTTTGACGTAATGCTTCCTAAACTGACTCAACGTATACGATTTCAATTTCGGAAGTCGTAAATCGTTTATGCAAGAAAATCGATCCAAAAACCAAAAATAGAGGTATATAGCAAAGCGCTGTAACAGAAAGGCTATCGAAGAAAATAAAAACTACCACAAGGAAACAAATTACAGCATTACCGAAGGTTTCTAGCACAACATATTTATGGACAAAGTATCTAATAACGGAGTAGATCGAATACATTGACACAAAGGCAAAATACAAGCCCCAAACTCCAGCAGAAGTTACGAATCCAACAAAACCCGTACACGCATTAAGATGCTGAACGATATACGTGGCTTTTACACCACTCAAATGCAAATAGCCTGCGATTTGCTCAGGAATTATTGACCTTACCAGACCGATTAAGTTGATATTGCCGTCAAAAAGAATGCAGTTGAAGTTAAGGTTTGCCAAAGGACTGGTGGAATACGTATAAAACCACATAAAGTGCTTCGAGAGCCAGTTGGGATAATCGTGATAATAGCCAATAGCCTCAATATACGAGCAATCATTCCATGAATAACCCATTCGAATATTACCAACAATGCTAATGAAAAGAACTATTCCGAGACCGCCAAATATAGCGGCGCAGTAAACACCAATCCTTGTTTCAAAAAATCTTTTCTTATTAAACGCAACATATAGAAGAATGCCGATAAATAACGTATACACAGCATAGCCACGTGAGTTGTTTAAAATCAAAAAGAAGAGCAGCAATCCATATTCAAATAAATAGCACCTGCGTTCAGGTTCAGAGAGAAACAGGTACTCAAGATACATCGCATAGAAAATGGCAACAGCGATAATAATCACATGCAGCACGGGAATACCAATGATAGCTTGCTTTTCAGCAGTCGCATCAAATCCCGCATAGGGATGTAAAATTGGAATTTGACGCTGATATGCCCAATCCAACACGAAACCCAACATGAGCGCTGCAGTAATCACCGGTTTACGTTTCCTGATCCAACGCACTTTTATCAAGGGTATGGGACTAGAAAAAAACCCAAGAACCGCAGAAACAGCAATGGTAGAAATAAAGAACAATAGCAGGGAATAATCCAGTCGCATATTAAGCGTAGACCAACCAAAGCTATACAATACGAGAATAACAAGCCATATCCCCGCATACCAATTCTGAAACTTCAGCATTGCCAAACCCCAAATAGAATATATTTATTCCGACGCCAACTTCAACTCTGCAAGGACTTCGCCATCAAGAGATTTTTCTAATATATTGATGTGATCCCGAACAAACGACTGATCAATATAGTCGTAGTTAAAATCATTAAGATCCTCTCTGAGGCATTCATCAAAACGGAACTTAATAACTTTCGCTGGTACCCCAACAACCACAGAATAAGGAGGGACATCGCTACAGACAAGCGCCCTTGCCCCAACAACACAACCTTTTCCCAAAGTCACGCCAGACAAGATGGTCGCCCCATATCCAATCCAAACATCATCTTCCACGACAATGGGACCCTTTGTAGAAGCTTGTACTTCACTAAAAAACTTCGAACGAAAAGGATAAGTCGACAATGTATCCAGCCTATGTCCTCCACCGAGAAGAAATACTACTTCGTCGGCGATAGAGCAATAATTTCCGATTTTTAGAGACTCCTTAGACGCATCAAAGCAAATCGCATGAATGGAGCCATAGGTCATATTTCCAACAACAACATTGTCAAGCGGAAAGTTATCCCCTTTAAGTGTTGTTAGATTATGACGATTTCGATGTCTCCAAATCATTCCCTTAATTAATCTTTTAAACAATTTAATCATGGAGACAACCCTCCTACGGTTTTAAAAGGAACGCCACTAATTTATGCGCGCTATCAAATCAATACATAGAAATAATCGGACGATACCGGCATTGTTTAATATTCAATTCGCTACCAGTCCACCAGAAAACCATCAAAGTAAATGGCTCAGACAAGACAAGCGAAAATGAGCTTAATAAACGCCGAGATACTCCCCCAGCTCTTCCTCCCAGTCGGGCATATGGAAGCCCGTCGACTCGAGCCTGGAAAGGTCGAGCGCGGAGTGGACCGGGCGCGGGGCGACGGGGCCGGCGGCGTTCGCGTAGTAGTCGGCGGTCGAAACCGGCACGACCTTCTCGCCGTTGCCGTTGGCGGCCTCGAAGACGGCGCAGGCGATGTCGGCCCAGGACTTCACGGCGCCGGATCCGGTGCAGCCGTAGGTGCCGTAGGGAGCCTTCGCGTCCAGCACGTGGAAGATGGCAGCCGCCATGTCGCGTGTGAAGGTCAGGCGTCCCAGCTGGTCGTCCACGACTGTGACCTGCGTGAGTTTGTCATCGGGGTCGGCTACGCGGTCAGAGAGGCCCTTCATGGTCTTGACGAAGTTGTGGCCCTCGCCGATGACCCAGCTGGAGCGCATGATGTAGTGGCGCGGGCACCCGGCCACGGCGATGTCGCCGGCGGCCTTGGTCTGGCCGTAGACGGACAGCGGGCTGAGGGGCTCCTCCTCGGTATGCACCTCGGCCGTGCCGTCGAAGACGTAGTCGGAGGAGACGTGGACGAGGGTGATGCCGTGCCCGGCGCAGGTGCGGGCGAGCAGGGCCGGGCCGGTCGCGTTGGCCTTCCAGGCGGTCACGCGGCCCTCGGGGGTCTCGGCCCTGTCGACCGCCGTGTAGGCGCCGCAGTTGATGACGGCGCCGTAGAGCGACCAGTCGTACTGCGAATAGGCGTCCGGGTCGGACATGTCGAAAGTGTCGATGTCGCAGAAGTCGAAGTCCTTGGCGACGCCGCGCTCCTCGGCGAGCGCGCGCACCGCGCGGCCCAGCTGGCCGTTGCAGCCGGTGACGAGGGTGCGCTTCGGCGCCATGGGGACGACGTCCCTCAGCATCGGGTGGTTGAGGTCCGCCTCGGAGACGGTGGCCTCATCCAGCGGGATCGGCCACTCGATGGCGAGCTCGGGGTCGGCGAGGTTCACGAAGGTGTAGGTCCTCTTCAGCTCGAGCGACCAGTGGGCGTCCACCAGGTAGGTGTAGGCGGTGCCGTCCTCCAGGGCCTGGAAGGAGTTGCCCACGCCGCGCGGGACGTAGATGGCCTTCGACGGGTCGAGCGTGCAGGTGAACACCTTCCCGTAGGTGGCGCTGCCCTCGCGCAGGTCGACCCAGGCGCCGAAGACAGAGCCGCGCGCGACGGAGATGAACTTGTCCCAGGGCTCGGCGTGGATGCCGCGCGTGACGCCGCGGCTGTCGTTGTAGGAGACGTTGTTCTGGACGACGCGGAGGTCCGGGATGCCCAGCGCGCACATCTTGGCGCGCTGCCAGTTCTCCTTGAACCAACCGCGCGAGTCGCCGTGGACGGCCAGTTCGACGACCTTCAGGCCCTCGATGCCGGTCTCGGTGACGGAGAGGTCCTTCTCGAATGCGATGTCTGCCATGTCTCTGCTCTCCTTACTGCCCCTGCGCGCGGTAGCGGGCCTCGGTGGCCTCCTTGGCCGGGCGCCACCAGGCCTCGTTGG
>ERZ833782.1223-NODE-1223-length-23692-cov-5.485510_pt1 | contig 23692 bp, 27 predicted proteins | sample MGYA00519577_ERZ833782 | MGnify/ENA primary metagenome ERZ833782 (study PRJEB31850, sample SAMEA3708745) | human gut metagenome | biome: human gut; feature: human-associated habitat; material: faeces | place: China | collected 2014 ...
TTAAAAAAGAAAAATTAGAAGAACTAGCTTCAAAAGCTGTATTAGTAGATTTACAAGCTATAACAGTTGATGATTTAAATTATTCTAAAAATATAAACTTAAAATTAGAAAATTACATAAGTAATTTTAAAGATATAAGTGAAAATTCTTTAGGAAATATTTCTGATAAAAATATAATAGAAAGAATTAATAGAAAATACTCAACTTTTAAAGTGATAGAAAAAAATTCTTTGATAGATAGTTTAAACATTGCATTAGCTAAAAAACTTACAACAGGATATAATATTAAAATAAAATCTACATATGCTAATTTTAATCCTGAATTATCTTTAAGTTATGGGCATAATGGAATAAAACATGCTAATCAGCTTATTGCTCTTATGAAAAGTGAAGGATTAGATGCTAAAGTTCAGATTGAACCAAAAACTTCTGCATACCTTCATATGCCAGATTGGGGAGAACCAGCAACTCCTAATATTGTAATGGAAGATGGACAAATAGTAATTACACCTTTAGAATATGACTTACAATTTGAATTTAAAGATAAAGCTGATAAAATGAAATTTATACAACTTATTGATAAATATGCTAAAAAAGATGAGGTTGATGAGGAAAATCTTATCTACGATGCTTGGTGGCAACCATTCTTACAAACTGAAAAAATAGATGGATTTGAAAAGTTAATAGTTAATATTGCTAGTGAAGGAGAATATGAAGCATATGTTTTAACTTTACCTGAAAAATCAGATGCTCTAATAAAAGAGTTAGCTAAAAATAAAAATTTAAAATTAAAAACAAAAGAAGTTTATGTAAATCCTTCATTTTATAGATTTATGCTAGGAGAATATAAATAATAATAATAAAAGCCCAGATAAAATCTGGGACTTTTATTTTATAAATTTTTCTACCATAACATAATATTATCTTTAAAAAAAGACCCCGCAGGGTGAAGGGTTGAATTACTTGTTTCTACTAATCCAAATTACAACAATGAAAAATATTCCGATTAAAAGAATAGTTCCGCCATCAAAGTTGATAACAGGATTTAAAATAGTTACATTCATTCGATACCCTCCTGTAAAAATAGAATCATCTGCCCACAAAGTCGCTACTCTTTATGAACATGAAACAAGCTCCCACGGCGGAGTGAGAGCTTACCTCATAGCAATTTTAATTCTATTTTTTACAGTCCCTTTAGGGTTAATTAAATTATAACAAAATAATAATAAAAAGTCAAATCACATATATTTTTTACATTTCTATATTTTTTAACACCTTAGTAAAAAACTCTCATAAATAAAAAAGACCCCGTAGGGTATGAGGTCAGAATTATCTGTACTTTCTCACTAACCATACAATAATGAGAATGAGTAATCCACCTAGAAGAATTACTCCACCATCAAGATTGATAGTTAGATTTTGAATTGTTACAGTCATTTCTGTACCTCCTTAGATGATTTTATGTGATTCTGCCTTGTTCAAGGGCAGAATAAAAGCCCCAATAATTAAATTAGGGCTAATATTCTGAACTTAAAAAATCACAATCATCTAAGTTACCCGTACGGGTTTCTAGGTACTTTAATTATAACAAAATAATATCAAAAAGTCAAATTTTAGGTATTAGTTATAACTTATCCAATTCTTCTAATAATTTGCTAATATCTTTTCCTTCAAATTTCTTTTTTAATATTTCTTTGATTTCGTTATTATTATTCCAATATTCTTCTAATTTATTATTAATTCTAGCCCTAACAATATCTGGATTTATTCCTAAAGGTGTTAATTTAAAATCTTTTTTTGATTTTTGTAATTCATTTTTTAATAGTTGAAATTCTCTCAATTTTTTAACTTCAATATCATCAACTAATAAGTTATGATTAATTCCACCTTTTATTTTTCCTTTTATCATATAAATTTTTTCAGTAGGTTGAATTATTTCACAATCTCCATATTTAGAAGTATTACTTTGAGCTATAAATATATGTAAATCTCTACAAGTAGATTTTAAGATATTATCAAAGTATTCAAGGTCTTTATTATAGACAGAAGCTATTAACAAATCTATATAATTCTTTAATTTACTTCTACCTTCTATATCAGTTAATTCATAACAATTAAAATTAGAAAAATATATACCTTTCCAAGAAAAAATATCATATTCAACTCTTGGAGGGCAAGGAACTTTACAATAAGAACCCTCTATGGTTTCCTTTTCTTCAGGTGCATAATAATTTTTTAGTCTAAGCTTAATTAAAGAAGTTTCATACTCATTTTTAGATTTAAAAGGAAGTATTGTAAATAAGTAATTAAAAACTTCTTTTTTTTCATCTGAAATATATGGGAAGTTATAACAACATAAATGTTCTAATCCACCTGTTATTACAATATCATTTTTTCTGGCATATTCATTTAAAAGTTTTAACCATTGAAATGGAATAGAAATTTCTGGAAAAATTAAAATATTAACTTTATTTTTTTTCGCTTCATTTAAAATAGAAACTATGATTTCTTTTCTTTCAAAGGATAATTCTTGTTTTCCAGATAGAATTTTGTTTAAAGAAGTATAAAAATTTACACTAGCTACCCCTATTCTAACTTTTTCTAAACTATCTTCCTGTAAGCTATCTTTTGATGAGATTTTTATTAAGTTTAAATTTTTAATATAATTAGAATAAAAATCAACTTTATTTTGAAAACATAATTTTTCTTCATGGTTATTCTTCCATTTAAAATTAAATTTAAAGTTTTCTAAACTATTATCAAAATAACCTCTAATATTACTATTTTTTTCAAAAATATCCTTTTTTAAATAAAATAAATTTAATTCTTCCAAGTGAATAAATCTAGGAGATAGATATAGTTTCTCCTTATCTAATTGTATATTTTTAATATCATCTAAACCTTTTACTAAATCAAAATATCTAATATAGAAAAAATTGATATTTTCTAAATGCTTATTTAAATAGTCTTTTTGTAAATAATTAATTAATGGATAACAAACCATATTTTGCTTAAACATATTTGAATTAACTATCATTTTTAATTCTAAAGGTGTTATTTCTTTATCGATTTTTCCATCTAATTCTTTTCTTAATTTAGGATTTAAAGCAAGAGCAAATAATAACGAATATCTTAAATATAAATTAATTTTTTTTATATTTTTATTATCCTTATTATTATTCTTTTTTCCATTCTCTATTTTTTTAATATAAGATTTAACTTTATTGTAAAAATCAATAATCTCATCTGTAAACTCTCCCATAACTAAAAGAGTGAATACTTTTTCATAATAGAGAGAATATTTGATGATATTTTCTTCTGTAAAAAAGGTTAAGATATCTTCTACATATTCTCTTAGTTTATTAGAGCTAGTTTTTTTGTCAACACCATTAAATATTTTTAAAATTTTAGCTAAATAAACTGAAACATCATATTTTTTCTCTTTTATATCATCGTTCTCATCAGATATTTTTTTATATAATTTTTCTATATCTTCTTCATTTGGGAGAAAGGCAAATGTACTAGCTCTTTCTAAAAAGCTTTTTTCCATTTCTATAAGTTTTCTTTCTTGTTTTTTACCATAAAAAATATCTATTTGTTGTTTTTTATTTTTTAAAGAAAAAGAATTTTCTATACCTAATTTTATCAAATAATCTTCTTCTTTTAATATTGATTCTAATTTTTTCTCTATATAATCTTCTTCATCAATTTCATCAATCTTAGAATTATTCTTATTATCATACTCTTTAAAAACTATAACCATATCATCTACATATCTACCATAATGATATGGAGTAAGTTTTAGTATTGCTTCATCTAAATCTTTTAAATAGAAATTAGCAAGAATATTTGAACTGTATAATCCAATAGGAATTATTGTATTTGGCTCTTCTGATTTTAATTCTTTATTAACTTTTTCACTATATCTTTTATTTATTTCTAAAATAATTTCTGTCAAATTGGAATTTAAAACAGAACTTTCAGAAGAGTTTTCTATATCAAATTTTTCTAATTTTTCTTTTAATTTATTATGACTAACATTATAATAAAATCTTTTTAAATCTAAATTAGCAACAATAGCTATCTCATCATCTTTTATAATTTCTTTTGTTTTCGTAAGAGCATTATTTCTCCAATTTTGATATTGAATATAGTATCTTTTAAATAATGGAAAAGCTTCTCCTCTATTTTCTAGTCTATAACCATAAGAGTATTTAGCTATCTCACTATCAAGAAGATACCCTATTTTCTTTATCCATAACATTGAAATTATGTGTAGTTCAATAGGACAATCAATAATATAATTATATTGAATTTCTCTCTCTACTTCTAAGGTATTTTTTAATTTATCATAAAAAAGTTCATCTGAACAATTTTCTTTTAAGACTTTCAAGGTAATTTTATTTTCTTCATTTTCTTCTAGCTTTTTTATAATTTTTGTAAATTTTATTTTAGTTAAATATTTTTTTATTCCTTCAATACCTTGCTTGATTTCTTTTTCAAGTTTTCTAAAGTATTTTTCTCTTTTTTCTAAATCAAGAAAATTATTTTTTTCTTCAAATTCTGCTATTTGATATTTAAGATGGAGAAGATTATTATTTTCATAATAAAGAGTTTTTTTCAAAAATATATATGCTTCAATTAAATCTTCTTTAGTTATATTTATCTCTTTTGTGTTTTCTTCCATTCTTTCCCCTCCCTATTCTATATCTTCTTCAACACCTTACCAAATTTCTCATAGTTAACCTTAACTCCATCATCTAAATCAAGGTCAATTTTCAATTCAGCAATATGCTTAACCTCATTAGCATAATCTCTTAACTCTTTCAACATTGCATCTAACTCTTTTAAAGCTTTTTCAGCTTGTTTCTTTTCTTTAGCAGAAGCATCATCATCAAAAGTTATTCTCTCATAGTAAGCTCTTAAATTTTCTAGTTTATCTTGATAAGGAAGTAGATATTCAGTTCTCACTCTAGCTACACTATTTTTCTCATATCTATGTAAATATATTAGAGCAGAGAAACCATTTTTCTTACCACTATTCTTCAACCAGTAGATAGGTCTTTTTTGATATCTTTGTAAATGGTCAGTATAGAAATCTTTTATAAAGTAATTTCTAAGAGTAGTGTCGTATTTTTCGTCCCCTTTTCTCCCTAAGGCATTACAGATAAACTCTAAGTTTTTTTCTAAATTTTCCTTACCATAAAGAGCTTCTACAAACTCTATAACTTTTGTAACAATGTCATTATCAAAAACTTTTTCAGAAGTAATAGGTATTATTCCATAACTGTCAGGAATAAATCTAGGATTTTCTATATGGTGTCTAATCTCTCCATTCTCATCTTTTATATAGATACTGTTTTTATCAGTTTCAAGAACATCATCACTATTAGCTATGATAAGTCCTTTTTTATCTACCCCTTTAGAAGTTATCCCTAAAAAATCTAATCTAGCTTTTACTTTTTCCATCAAATCTCTTCTAGCTTCTATGGCAAAAATCTTTAAGCTACCCTTATCCATACCACACCTCAACTATTTTATATCTACTATCTTATTTTCCTTTATAGCTTTAAGCATATCAGCTTTTAATTTTTCTAATTCCTGTTCTAACTCATCTATATATCTATTTACCTCTTCCTCGCTCTCAATATTATATTTTTGAGTTACTCTTATTCTATTTATTTGCACTCTCTCTTTTCTCTTAGCCTTTCCATTGACCTGTGCTATAAATTGCTCTTTATCCTTATCAGCTATAACTATTATCTCTTCAAGTTCAGTTATATCTCTACTTTCTACCTCTGATTTTAAAGAATCATAACTTTTCTCTATCTCTCTTTCTAACTCCTCACTATCAGCCTTGTCTTCTAGAGTTTTTAATATCTCATTTTTTATATATTCCACTTCATCTTTTATACATTTTCTATAACTAGAATGTACATCATCTACTATATTTTCCAATTCTCTTGTTTTTGACATAACTCTTTCTATCTTGTCAATCTTTTCTACTTTTTCTATAAATGCTTCTAGTTTACTCTCTATTTTATCCAGTAGAGCCTCTCTTGTTTTTAATAACTCCTCTAACTCTTTTTTATTCTTCTTAGCCTTAGTGATTAAGACAGCTTTTTCATCTTCAATTATTTTCTTTCTTTCTATCTCTAAATCATTTTTAAATCCATCTATCTCTCTTATTCTTGAGAAAGTTTTTCTATCTTGAATTATCTCCAAAAGAGATTTATAAGCTTCACTCTCTTTTAATTTTCCTAAATATCCTAGATTGCTTTCTATCTCTGCTACCTCTTTTTTAGCTCCGTCAAACTTCTCTTTTTTATTTCCCTTTAAGAAATCCTCTACTGTTGAGTATTTTTCAAACTCATCTACAAACTCATCTTTAAAGTCTAGGAACTCCTTTAAAAATTTGTCAACTTTCTTATCTTTTAAATCAAAAATTTCATTTAGTAGCTCCAACCAATTTTTTAACTCTTTCTCTCCAGGATAACCATTTTTATTACACTCATCTAAATCTCTTTCAGCTTCTTTTTTCTTACTCTCTAATAGTCTTATTAAATCTTCCTTTGGAGAGTTTAATCCTATCTCGCAATTTATCCCAAACAGTTTTTTAATAATATTGTTTACTTTTTTAATAAGCTCACTATCTATCTCTTCTCTTGGAATAATTATAACTCTCTCAAGATTTTTACTTTGAGATTTACTCAACAGCTCCTTAGCTTTTTCATTATTTGTTACCTTAATCTTAGATTCCTCTAAATCTATCAATCTGTATAACCATAGCTCTGCAACTAATCCTTTTACAGAGAAACTTCCCCAACCATATGGAGCTTTTGAAAAATAATCTACTAAATCTTTTAATGTAGTTATACTTCCCTTTCTTAAGTTAGTTTCAATTTTTCTTTGTACCTCTTTTAAAGCTTCTTTATTTATATTTCCCTCTAAATCTCTTTCAATATCAAGAAAACTCATATTATCAAGATTAGTTGAGAATACAGATTTTAATCTTCCCTCATCATAAGGTTTACTTATTAATTTAGCTGACTTAAATCTATATTTAGCTCCCTCTTTTAAAGCTAACTCTATAACCTTAGCTCCATCATTAGCTTTAATCTCTACCCTCTGTCCATATACATATACTTCAGAGTTTAAAAGAGCTTCTTCTATTCCATTTTTTATTCTTCTAAATCTATTTTTATTTTCATCTTGTCTACGAGATAAAATTTTGCTTATACTCTCTCTATTAGTTTCTAAATTTTTCTCTTTTACATAGGTAGCAACTTGTAAATATCTTTTTATCTCTTCAAGTATTTCTTTTACTTCTTGAGGAAGTTTTACAATTAACTCATACTCCATTCCTCTACTTGAAATCATAGTGATATTCTCATAGTTATCACATCTAGGAGTAAATATATGTATATCCAATGGCTCTCCCTTCTTGTTAAAACTATAATCATCTATCAATCTACTAAAACTATATTTCTCTTTTGTTTCTTCAGAGGTAATAGTATTATTAAGAAAAATCTCATTAAATATAAATGAATCTATTTCTTTTAAAATTTGATTTGAATCAATAGGTATTTGATTTATCTCTTTATTTATATCTTGTTCTTCATTAGTTAAGAAATAATAAGCCTCTCCATCTTTTTGAATAAGCACTTCTCTTTCTAATTTTATTAGAGCATTTTTTATTTTCTTCTCTAAGCTAATTCTATCACAATCAATAGAGTCTATCATCAGACTTACAAGGTTATTTATACTACTCTCTACTCCTTTTATACCTTTTAATAGGAATAATAGTTTTAAAACTTCTAATTCAAAATCATCTACTCCTCTTTCATTTTTAGCCAATATAAATGGTCTTTTTGCCACATCTTCTAAAAATTGCTCAATAGACTCAAAGAAATAGTTAAAAGGTACTAGAGTTCCTACCTCTCTATCTTTTACCTTTATTCCAGCTTCTTGGAAAGAGCTAAGAAGAGAACGTTCTCCCCTTGACATATGTTGTCCAGAAAATCCCATTTCTCTTACTTTTTCAAATACTTTTTGTAATAGACTAAATTGGTATCCTACAAATGGATAAGTTTGAGAAAAGTCTTCACTATCTTTATAAAGTGGAAGTGTCATTCCTCCCTTATCAAAGCTTATAATATTACTTATGTTGATACGATTTTCCTCATAAAGTTTTTCTAAGTCCTCTCTATCCACATCTTTTTTCTTTAGTAATCTCTTTTTAATAACCTCATCTATATTTCCACTTGATAGAGAAAGCATTGTCTTAAATCTATCTTGTATCTTAGAGAAGTCATTTCTCCTATGCTCTCCCCCTACAAGTATAGTTCCTAAATCTTGTTGAGAAGTTACTCCCACCCAAACTCTACCTTGAAATCTTACTCCTAATACTTCTACTAGAGTTTGTAGATTTAACATTAGTTGAGAGTTATCTCCAATATATTGCCCTATCTCATCTACAAGGAATACAATTCTATGTTTATCTCCCTTTAATTTTAAATAATGCTCCAATGTATCAGCAAAAGTTTCTGGACTAACAGATATTTTATCATCTCTTTCTAGCCATCTAGTAGCTCCCTCAGAACTCATTATATCCAATTCTTCTACTACCTCTATAAAGTCCTCATCATAGAAATCTATATTTCTTTTTCCATCCTTCCAAGTTTTTCCTGTATAATCCTCAAATAACTCTTTAAACTCCTCAAACTTTCCATCTTCCCAAAGTTGTCTTTCAAATTCTGCTATCTTAAGATTATCTTTAGAAAAACCAAAATATCCATTAAAGTTCTTCATAAAAGCTACTGCTATACTATCTTTATTTTGGTAAGTATCTTGGTCGCTTACATTATCCACATTAAAAAGAATTACATCAGTAGGAGTTTGTGAAGCTTTCTCTATATTTCCCATAAGAATAGCATCATCTATCTTCTCTCTAAAAAAATCTGTAACTCTTTTTCCTCTATACTCTTTATTTTCTAAAATACGTCCTATCATCTTCAAGAAGTGAGATTTTCCTGACCCATAGAATCCAGATATCCATACTCCCATATCCTCAGTAGGAAAATTTAAAGAGTTGACATATCTATCAAAAAATTTTTGAAAGTGTTTTCTTAACTCTCCAGTTACAACATATTCACTTAATTCTGTTATAACTATCTCCACTTCATTTTGGTCAGCTTTTACTACTCCATTTATCTTTCTTGTAATATCTTTTTGAAATATTTCATTAATGCTTAAATCTTTCATATCTCTCTTCTCCCTCGCTATATTTTTCACTTTTTATTATAACAGATTAGTACTATAAAGTATAGTTAAAGTTACGTAACTTCATTGACTTTTATATTATTATTTGTTATAATTGAATTATTAAACCCGTATGGAATTTAAATGATGATTATTAAGCTTAGAAATATTAGCCCTAATTTTTTATTGGGGCTTTTATTCTGTACTTAACATCATACCCTACGGGGTTTTTCAATTTAACTTATGTTCAAGCTAATATTTATATGGTATAATAAATATTAGATAATAATTTAGAAAGGGTATTTTAAATGGAAAAAGATAAGATAAGTGAGTTATTAGAATATAGATTTAATCTAGTAAGTGAATATCCTAAGAAAAGGCATATTATTTTCTGGTATGATTCTCAAAGCAATTTTAAAGAGATTGTTGAAAGTTTAGAGCTTTCTAATGCCAAGGTTATCATTCTCAAAAAAGAACAGAATAGAAAGGAAGAGATTATAGATACAAATATATTTTTCACAAAATATACTTTAGAATGTCTAGATACAGAATCGAACTTTCTAATTTATAGTCCATTCCCTAGACCAAATGATAGAGAAAATTTTTTAATAGATATAGAAAAATATTCTGAATTTTTTGAAGCTGATAAATCTGCAATGATAGTTGAAGAATTAAAACTAGATAGAACTAATTATTCTATAATTCAATGTGTAAAAGAGCATTTAGATTTTTTTGGAAGTAAGGAAAGAAGGGAAAAACTTTCTAAAATTTTAGAAAGACCAGAATCACTTAGTGAAAGAGAGTTAAAATTAGGAATTTTAGCTGTTATCTCTGGAGCTAAAAGTTTCGATATACTTGAAATTTTAAAAGCTCTTTTATTAAATCCAGAAAAATTATCACTAATAGAAAAGTGGTTAGATGATAAATTTTTATATGAGGAGATAAAAGAAAAATTTAACTTAGAGGTAGATAATTTTGATATCTTCTTAAGAGTATTATTGGTGGTATATTTTTATAGAGAGTTACAAATTAAACCTCATATTAATTTAGAAAAATATTATTTAGGAAAGAGTAATGAGATTTATATTTTTATCTCTTCACTTTTACAAAATAAGATTACTGAAGATAAGATAAAAGAGATGTTTAATACTCTTGGAGATGAGATTGGAATTTTTGACAGAATAAAAGAGTTAAATCCAGAAGAATTAGTACAGGGTACTGCTTTTGAAATATATGATAAGATTATTATTAAATATATAGCTGAAAATTTATATTCAGAAACTCAAAACTATGATAAGTATCAAAAAATTATAAAGATTAGAATTGATACTACCCTTTGGCAAGAAAAATATTTAGATTATTATAATTTACTTCTTGTTTTAACTGATATTTTAAAATTTAAAGATGTTTTAATAATCAAAGATAGAACTAATATGAAAGATGTCTATGAAGATTATACTAATAGTTACTATATCATAGACACTCTTTATAGAAAATTTTTCTTCTATTATGATAAGGTTAAAAACAAAGAAAGTTTTGATATTTTAGATGAATTAAAAGATAGAGTATCTTATTTTTATGAAAAAGATTATTTAGAAAGATTACTTTCTGTATGGTCAGATGTTTTATCTCTCAATACATCTCTTCCATATCAAAAAGACTTCTATAAAAATTATATAGAAAATAGTGATAGGGTAGCTGTAATTGTATCTGATGCCCTTAGATTTGAAATTGGAGAAGAGATTTGCGAAAGACTGAAAAAAGAAGCAACAGCTAAAGAGATTATTTTAAAATCTATGCTTACTGATTTACCTAGTATTACTTCAGTAGGTATGACAAATTTACTTCCTGATATAGAAAGAGTAAATAATCCTCTTTCGAAAACATTCTCTATAAACGGAATAAATACTGCCACAACAGAAAATAGAGATAGAATATTAAAAATTAAGAACAAAGATTCTTCTGCTATACAATTTAAAAATTTCAAAAATTTAAATAGAGCAGAACAAGAGGAGTATATCAAAGGTAAAAAAGTTATATATATATATCATGATATGATAGATTCAATAGGAGATGAGGGAAAAAGTGAACATCAGACCTTTGAAGCTTGTAATATGGCAATAGAAGATATTATTGCTCTATCAAAAAATCTATCTAGTTTAGGAGTAGTTAATATATATATAACTAGTGACCATGGATTTTTATATGAAAAAAAAGATATAGAAGAGTATAACAAATTAGAATTAAATAAAATTCAAAATAATTATGAGGTTATAGGAAAAAGATATGCTCTATCTAAAGCTGATGTTGAAGAAAGAGGTTGTGTTACTTTAAATCTAAATGGATATTTTGGTGTATTTCCAGAAAAAAATCAAAGAATTAAAACCAGTGGAAGTGGATTACAATTTGTACATGGTGGTATAAGTCCACAAGAGATGATAGTCCCTTTAATACAGTATAAAAGTGGAGCAAACTCTAAAAAAGCTTCTAAAGTTAAAGTAAGAATAAAAGAGAGTACTGGAAAAATAACCTCTAATCTGACAAAGTTTTCAGTTTATCAATTAGATGGAATAAATAGTAAAAATAAAATTATAGAAAGAGACATTTTAGTTGCATTATATGATGGAGATATTAGAGTTAGTAATGAAGTTAAGATAAGATTAAACTCTCCAGAAGAGAATTATCAACATGATTTTAGACTTACTCTCAGTGGAGAACATCATAAAGTTACTTTGAAAGTTATTGATATAGAAAGTGGAGATATTTTAGATTCTAAAGAATATGAAGTAAAAATAGGAATTATATCTGCTTTTGATTTTTAAAAATTTAGGAGAGAGATTATGGATATAATAGATGAAATAGCAGAAAGAGTTTTTGATGGAAAGATAGTAAGAAAAGATTTAGTAGCCAAGATTAAAGGTGGAGCCAATGTTCCTATCTATGTTTTAGAATATCTTTTGGGAATGTATTGTAATCAGACTGATAATGAAAATATAGAAATAGGAATGGACAAAGTAAAAAAAATATTAGCTGAAAACTATGTGCGTCCTGATGAAGCTGAAAAAGTTAAATCAAAAATAAAAGAGTATGGGACTTATAACATAATTGATAAAGTAAGCGTAAAATTAAATGAAAAAAAAGATAGATATGAAGGAGAACTTTCAAATCTTGGTGTAGGTAATATAGAGATAGATGGAAGCTATATAAAAAGATATGAAAAACTTTTAAGTGGTGGAATTTGGTGTATCATAACTTTAAGTTACCAGTTTGATGAACTTAACATTGGAGATTCTCCTTTTAAATTAAATAAACTTACTCCTATACAGATAGCTAGTCTAGATATGGAAGACGTTTTTCAAGCTAGAAAAGCTTTTACTCAAAAACAGTGGATATCTTTTCTTTTGAGGTCTACTGGAATGGAACCAGAAGCTTTTGATAATGAAGCTACTTGGCATCTTTTGACAAGAATGGCTCCATTAGTAGAAAATAACTATAATTTATGTGAGCTAGGACCAAGAGGAACAGGGAAATCATATATATATAAAGAGATTAGCCCTAATTCTATCCTTTTATCTGGAGGACAAACAACAGTAGCTAATCTTTTCTATAATATGGCTAGAAAACAGATAGGATTAGTTGGTTATTGGGACGTAGTAGCTTTTGATGAGATAGCTGGAATAAAATTTAAAGATAAAGATGGAATACAGATAATGAAAGATTTTATGGCTAGTGGGTCTTTTGCTAGAGGAAAAGAGGAGAAAAATGCTAATGCCTCTATGGTATTTGTTGGAAACATCAATCAAGGAGTAGATGTTTTAGTTAAAACTTCACATCTATTAGTAGATTTTCCTCCAGAGATGAATAACGATTCTGCTTTCTTCGACAGAATGCATAGTTATGTACCTGGTTGGGAAATTCCAAAACTATCTCCTAATTGTTTTACTAAAGATTTTGGGTTAATAGTTGATTATATGGCTGAAATTTTTAGAGAGCTTAGAAAGACTTCATATGGAGATGCTTTTGATAAATATTTTTCATTAGGTAGAGATTTAAATCAAAGAGATACCATAGCTGTTAGAAAAACTGTATCAGCTCTTGTCAAACTTATATATCCAGATGGTGTTTTTACTAAAGAAGAGATAGAAGAAATACTGATTAGAGCTTTAGAATATAGAAGAAGAATAAAAGAGCAGTTAAAGAAAATGGCAGGAATGGAGTTTTTTGCTACTAATTTCTCATATATTGATTTAGATAGTGGAGAGGAAAAATATGTAAGCTTGAGAGAGCAAGGTGGAGGCAAATTAATACCAGAGGGATCTTTAAAAATTGGTTCTCTATATACAATTTCATTATCAAACAATGGAATAAAAAGTCTTTATAAAATAGAAGGGCAAATCTCTGCTGGTAAAGGAAAAGTTACAGTATTTGATAATAAATATAGAAAAACATTTGAAAATGCATTTAACTATTTAAAAATAAATTCAAAAAGAATAAGTGGAGCTATTAATATATCTGAAAAAGAGTTTTATCTTTCAGTTATTGATGAGAAAAATTCTGGAGTTACTGAAAGTTTAACATTAGGAGGTTTTATTGCTATGTGCTCTAATGCTCTCAATAGACAGGTATTATCTCAAGCTGTTATTCTAGGGGATATGGCTCTTTCAGGTAGTGTCATTGCTGTACCTAATCTTGCTGATTCTTTAGAAGTAGCTAGAGAAGCTGGAGCAAAAAAGGCTCTTATTCCTCTTTTAAATGTCAAAGATATGGCTACTCTTCCACCAGATATATTAGGAGATGTCCAACTTATTTTCTACCAAGACCCAATAGATGCAGTACAAAAAGCTTTAGGCTTTATTTAAGAAGGAGTATAAATGGAATATAGAGCTATTACAAAAGAAAATTTTTATCTAAAAGAGATTAAAAATACTTGTAGATTAATATTAAAAAATCCAGAGATAACATCTGAAAATTTAAAACTAAGCTTAAAAGAAAGTGATTCTTTAGAAGCTAGTAGTGAGGAAAATTTTAAAACAAAATTTATGTCAATTAATAGAAGAATACCTGCTTTAACTCCTACATTACAAAAATTTTTAATAGAAAAAAGTATAGAAAATAGTTCTTTCATTAATCTTTATTCAATACTTTCTGTTGAAAGGCTAATAGCAGAGTTCATGGATGAAGTTGTAAAAAATAAATATTATAATTATGATTATAGTGTTTATGAAAAAGATTTTAGAGAGTTTATTCTCTCTAAAGAGGAGCAGTCAGAAAAAGTAAATAATTGGTTTGAAGCAAGTAAAAAAAAGATGATAGTAAAAATTAAGAACTTTTTAATAGAAGGAGGATTCTTAAAAAAAGAAAAAGATGGCTCTTTTAAAATAGTTAAACCTATTATTGATGAAGATATTATTAGAGAAATACAAGAAAATGGAAATAAAGAAATATTAAAAATTATGTTATACTGATGGAGATTTTTAAATGAATAAAAGAAATATAAATCTTAGATTTAGAGAGTTGGTAATTAAAATAAAAAGTGATGAATTCTATAATAATAGAGGCTTAGCAAATGAAGTCCCTTTTTATATTTTTGATTATCAGCCAGAAGATGAACTAAGTATGAGAGATAATATAAAAAATCTACTTCTTCCTGCTCTTAAAGATGATGCTAGATTAAAAGCTATTGAGATAGATTTATTTGAATTATTGATAGAGAGTTTAAATAATGATGGAATATTTGAATCTGTTTTTAAGATGGAAGAAAGAAGAGGAACAAAAGTTCTTTATGAGAAACTAAAAAAAAGTTTTAATATGGAAGTCATATGTAATTATTTTAAAGAAAAATCAAAAGATAAAAATTTTGTAATTATAACAGGAGTAGGAAAAATTTTTCCACTTGTTAGAACACATGCTCTTCTAAATAATTTGCAAGTTATCTTTAATGAAACAAAGGTTCTTCTATTTTTTCCAGGAGAATATACTACTACTGATTTAAGAGTTTTTGGATTTAAAGATAATCATTATTACAGAGCTTTTAAAATAGACTAAAAAATATTCAATTCTTCTTCAATTTATGATATAATTAGTATAAAATGAAGTTTTAGGAGATAATTTAATGGAAAATAGAAAGATAAATAAATTTATTGGGGCACACGTATCTACGTGCGTCTTTATATGTATGTTTTTATTTTCTTCTATTTTAGAACACTCTTTATAATAATATAAAAAATAGCTCTACATTCTTAGTGTAGAGCTAAATATTTAGATAAATTTCAACTTCAAAATCATCTTTTGGAGTTTTTTTCTTTTTATATACCACTATTTTATTTACTATTATTTTAAGGATTCTATTGGCTTCTTCAATATTAGATAAATCTATTTTAGAAAAATACTCTTGTATCATTTCATTATTAGATTTTTCTACTTCTATTTCTCCAAAGCTCTTCTTCTGTTTTTCTAAACTTATTATTCTTGCTTCTATATCTTTCTTATCTTTTAAGTATTTATCTTTTGGAATCTCATCTTCTATATAAAGTTCATAAATCTTATTTAACCTATTCTTGAATTTATTTATTGAGCTATCTATCTGTTTTATATTTACTTGTCTTTTTTTATCAATCTCAATATCGTTAAAATTCAAATCATTAATTTGTTTTTTCAAAGTATCTATTACAGCTTTCTCAAGTAAATCTCCCTTTATAGTTGCAGAACTACATTCTGGAATATCTTTATAGAAAAATTTATCAGAATATCTTAAATTATTAAGATTACAACCATAATAAAGATTTTTATCATAAGATCCTCCTCTTTTCCTTATATAATTATTTCCACACTCTTTACATTTTAATAACCCACCTAGTAATGTTGGCTTTGTATTAGAAGCTTTTCTATTTAAGCTTTTATACATCTCTTGGACTTTTTCCCATTTATCTTCAGGAATAATAGCTTCATGCCAACCTTTTACTATAAAAGCTTCTCTATTATTTTTCTTTCTATTACTTCTAGTTCCATATCTTATATACCCTTTATAAGTAGGATTAGTTAGTATTCTCTTTACTTGTTTACTTCCCCAAGAAAACTGTAATTTATTATTAATTTGATTAAGACTATATCCATTTAAGAAATCTTCATAAATATTTTTTACTATTTCAGCTTTTTCCTCATCAATTTCTAATCTTTTATTTACTAATTTATATCCAATAGGTGGTTTACCATTTACCCATTGTCCTTTACTAGCTTTAAAATATAATCTATCAGTTACCCTTTCAGCTGTATTATCTCTTTCAAATTGAATAAGACCTAATCTTATATTCATAGCAAATTTTCCATCTGGAGTAGTAGTGTTATAGTTAGGTTCTCTGATTGAGATATATTCTATATTATTTTCATTTAAAAGACTAAAGAATAAAACTAGCTCTTTCATTTTTCTAGCTATCCTAGAAGTTTCTAGGACTACTAATATATCAAAATCTCTTCTCCTGATATGTTTCTTTAACTCTAAATATCCTGCTCTATCATCTTTAGTACCACTCTTTACATCTTTGAGTATTTTATATATTTCATATCCATTAGTTTTACAGTAACGAATACATTCATCAGTTTGCTCTGTTAAAGATTCATTTTTATCTTGCATTATGGTAGATACTCTATTGTATATAATAACAGTCTTACTCTTTGAATCTCTCATTATCCTCTACCTCTTTTATATTTGATATTAATTTTTTTCTATAATAATCAGCTTCATAATTGTCTTCATTAAAAATGACTTTTATTTTCATAGTTTCCTCCTTAATAATTATAGTATTAAAAATTATTTTTTTAAATGATTAATTCTTTATTTTAAGACTTTTTATATTTTTATATGATTAAGAATATGGCTTTTATTTTCCCATTTTTAATAAAATTGGGAAATTTTAAAATAATGCTTCACATTTATTACTTTCTCTATATTTATCAGCTAAAGATTTAAAATTCCTATAAAACTCTGTCTTTGATATACCTAATCTTTCTATTAAAGTTTTATTATCTATTTTATAATTTATTCTACATAGTTCTTGGAGAAGAGAGAGCTTTTTCTCCCTCTTTTTAGTACAAGCTTTATATACTATTCCTGATTTTCTATTTCTCATAGTTAAGCTCCAAGTAATCTTTTGAAGAATCCTCTATGTTTTAAGCTATAGTTCTCAGCTTTTAGTTGTTCATTCTCTCTTTGAAGTTTATTAATTTTCTCTTTGTATATCTCAATAGCTTTATCTATTTTCTTATTACCATCTTCATAAACTCCTATCAAAGCTTCTTTAAATTCTAAATCTTTTTTTAAATCTTCTATTTCTTTTTTATGTGTATTTAAAAGAGTATCATAAAATTTTAGTTCTTTTTTATATCTTGATATTCTAATTCTATATTTATTAATTTCTCTTTTCTTTATTTGTTTGCTCATACCTAATAACCTCCATTTTAAATATATCCCAATTTTCTTTTCTTATTAGTATTCTATTTCTCTTAGCAAATATCCAAGTTCCAGCTATAAGATATATTGATATATTATTATCAAATCTATATCCTCTTTTCTTTTTCAAGATATTATTTCTATACTTTTCTAAGTTATCTATATTAAATTTCACTCTATTTCCTCCAATAAAAAAATCCCCAGTAAATTAATACTGAGGATGTAACTATATTATTTGAATCTTTTTAAAATAAATCACTATGAGTTCCTGTTCTTGATAAAGTTAGGATTAATTTATTTTTTTCAATTTTATATATTAATAACCAATCAGGACGAATATGGCACTCCATGTATCCTACATAATTTCCAATTAGTTGATGATTTCTATACTTAGCTGGTAACACTTCTTCATTTGCTAATTTTTCAACGACTTCTTGAAGAAGCTTGAGATTATATCCCCTTTTTTTTAAAAGTTTATAATCTTTATCAAAAGCACTAGTAGTTATGATTTCTAACATTAACTTTAGTCCTCCTTATCAAGAGCATCAAAAAGTTCTTTGGTATTTTTATAAGTAGGACGTTTTACTTTTCCATTGATAATATCTTCTGTTTCTTGAATAGCTTTTATAGTTTCAACATTATAGTTTTCTATTCTTGCCTCAAATGGTAATCCACCTGTTCTAAGCATAGATTTGACAAACATATTAAAAGCTGTTGACATATTTAAACCTAACTCATTACATAACTCATTAAAGGCTTTTTTATCTTCATCATCTAATCTTACATTGATAACTGATACTCCCATTTTCAAACCTCCTTAATATCTTTTATATATTAATTATACATATAATAGATAATAAAGTCAAGGTTATTATTTTCCTCAGTATTATTTACTTGCCAATGTCCAATACTCTTCTTATACTAATCTAGCTTGTACCTGTGTAATATGTAGATACTTACTACCAACTCTCTTTTTAATCTCAAGCCTATTTCCCCATTTTTCTATTAAACTTGGAATCATAGCTCTAAATCTTCCTCTAGTATGGAAGTTTTCTCTCATTACTATATATACACAAGGCTCTCCTTCATACTCTCCAAGTTCTCTTACTTCTGCTATATATTGAGGATTTAATTCATGGTCATATTTAAAACTAGTCTTTTTAATATCATTCAACATATTAATCCTCCTATAAGGAAGAGGGAAAAATCCCTTTTATTCCTCCATCTTTCTATCTATCTCTTTATCTATCCATTCTTGAATAGTTGCTACATCTGTTTTTGTCATATTATCAAAATCTATCTTTAATTCTTTTTTTACTTCTTTTTTCAAATCTATCTTGAGTATATCTGAATTTCTAAGAAGTTCTACTCTATCTTCATCAGTTGCTGGAATATCAGTTATAACTTCAATATCCTCTCCTGTGTTATCTGCAAATTGTCCTATTATAGTTCCATCATCTTCTACTTCTTTAATTACTAGTCCATCTGTTTGAAGAGCTTTTTGAACTTCAACAGATAAAGCTCCAAATTTACTAAGATTTAATTTCAAAACTGTTTTTAATGCCATAGCATCAAAGTTCTTACTCCAGTTAGACATTGAATATCCTTTTCTTAAATCATATTGATATGATTGACTGTATTTTTCAGCATGATTTTTAACTTGGCCAACTGTCATAAAAAGAGTGTTTCTAAATCCATTATTAAACTCTATATAAGATGCATAACCTACTGTTTTAGCTTCTAATCTTTTATCTAAGTCTTCTATAAATTTAAGATTTAATTCTCCAGTAAGAATGTTATATCCTTGGATTTCTCCTTCTTTTATCTCTATTGCATTGATATATTTATACTCTCCACTTCTAAGAGCTAACTGTATATAACCTTTATATCCCATTTGAAATTGAGCTAACATTCCTTTATTTTTATCATTGTATGGTACTATATATGCAAATCCTAAATTTTTCTCTATTGGAAGATTTAATACTGCTGAAGCAATAGCAGCATTTATAATACTTTGAGGTTCTGCCTGTTGTAGTTGAGGTGTACCCTCAACTACTTGTATTATTGCCATCATAAAGTGGCCAGCTCTTTCTCCTAATAAAGATTTAAGTTGTTTTTTTATAGCTTGAGTTGCCAACATACTTTTTAAAGCTGGAACTCCTACATTACTTTGTATATCATCTTTTGGTACTAAATCATTTTTCACTTTTGCCATTAATTATCCTCCTCTAATAGTTCTCTGATAACTCTCTATTTTCTTCTTCTAGTTCATCTATTGTATCTTTTAGTTCTTGTATTTCATTTTCTAAATCAACAGCCATACTACTATAATCTTCTAGCTCACTCATTACTTCACTCATATTGTAGTCCTCTGGACGTTTTTTTAATTGTTTTAAAAAATCTTCAATTTTATCACTAAGACTTAACATTAATTTTCAACTCCTTTTTCTTTTAATATACCTTTTTCTTTTAACAATTCTGCTATTTCAAATAAATTCCTACTTACAAAATATTTTCTTTGAACTTTTGAAAAATCAATAGTACATCTTCCACTATCATTGATTCCTTTAAAACAAGCTATCATTGAGCTTATACTCATTAATTTTGGTTTATTATACAGTATCTTCCACAACTGTTTTTCAAAAGCAAATTTTTCAGAAAATCTACACTTTAGAAGTTCAATTTTATCCTTTCTTGTTAGTTTAAAAGTGCTGTGAATATTTCTTTTTATTACACCATCATCAAAAGTTAAATTAAATTTTCGTTTAGTTAAAGCTATCTTTTGCCCTTTTTTTCTAAACAAATATATTTCTCTTGGTGTCTTTCTACTGTTATATGCTCTCATTAAATCACCTCAAAATGATATATGGTATTTTCAGTTGCTATTGAGATAAGTTCTTCAACTATTTCAACACTTTTTATTTTAGAAGTTGATAGAGTTTCATTTGAATTTACTTTTTCAAATATTCCTCTTTCTCCTATTACAGCTCTAGTTATTTTAAAAACTTTTCCAACTTGCATTCTAGCTGGTGTTACGTAATTTGATTTCAATTCTATAACTTGTTCCAATTTTGCTGTTGTCATTATGCCACCTCTTTAATTATTTTATTTTCAGGAAGTTCTTTTAGATTAAATCTTTTAGCACCTCTTGAATCTACTTTCCAAGTTGCTAAATATCTTCCATTAATTAATAAGCTTTCTGTTTCTAGTTCTATCATTTTCTTTTGAATTTTTGCTTTTGTTAAATCTAAGTCAGTATCTATATCTTTAATTTCTTTAGATATTAGCTTTTTAGTATCATTCATTGAGAAGTAATCCTCTAGTTCCTTATCCTCCATTTTTATTCCTGGCATTTTTTCATACTTATTCTCAAAACCTTGGAACTCTTGCTTTAAGTATTCACATTCAGCTGGACAGCCATTTAGTTCAGGTTCTATATTTTCATCAAGACACTTTTGAAATCTCTTAGTAAGTTCATAAGCTAAAGATATTAATTTATCATTTCTTTCTATCTCATAAACTCGAGTAAATCTATTATCTACAAATCCTACTAGGAATCCTTTATTTTTTCCTAATACTGCAAGTTGTTGCTGGACTTGAGCAAAATATTTATTAGGAACTTCCTCTCTTTCCCATTCATATGAAGTGAAACTATTACCTGTCTTTAGTTCCACAGGAAACCATTCTCCATCAATCTTTACCCAACTATCAGGAGTACAACTCCATAATGGATATATTGGATTTCCTACTACTTGATTCCCTTTTCTAGTTGCTTCAACCTTTAGGTTAAACTCTTTTTCAAAGAGTACTGGAAGATGAGCAATTATAAAATCCTCTGCATAGTGTCCAAATTCCATAGCTATTTGAGAGTTAAAGGATATATCACGGCTGTATATTCCTTTTCTCTCTGCCCACATCAAATATGGAGAAGTATATCTATCTGGTTGGTCTATTAGCTTTTGTCTAAAAGCATTATCTACAACTAAGATTGATGTATCTGTTGCTCCTATTCTTCTATGATTTAACCATTCTCCATCACCACTACATTCTCCAGCAAATAATACTTCACTAGTATGTAGTGTATTCTCTTCTATAAATTTTTCTAATTCTACTTTTCTCATTTTGCTATATCCACTAAGTCCCATTGATTTAGCTTTTTCTTTAAGTTCTTTAACTGTACTCATAAATACCTCCAAATAGAATTAATGCATGTTTTTGTTTTTCCTTTTAAATTTTGTATTATTGCAGAATCATTAATTTTGTAAAAAATACTAGCTTCTTTTATCGAGTTAAATTGTTTTATCAATGTTCCATCAAGAGAATATTGCCCTACTTTTTTATGGTATTTTAGAACTCTTCTTTTTATACAAGTTCCATGTTTTTGATTTTCACTTAATGTAACCCATTCTAAATTCTCTACTCTATTATCATTCTTTATTTCATTAATATGATTTATAACAGGTTTATTTAAAGGATTAGGAATAAAAGCTTCTGCTACTAATTTATGAACTGCAACATTATATCTTTTTTTATTTTTCCATAAAGCTACTCTTACGTAACCATAATTTACTTTCTCATGGACAAATTTTAATAAAATTCCTTTTTTATTCTTAACATATCCTAAATTGGAAACAAAATAACCATCATATCCTTTTATTTTTTTCCATTTTTCCATTCTTACACCTTCTTATTTAAGTTTTAGAAGCAACTTCCAAAGTTTTTGGAAGCTACCCTTAAAACTCAAATTACTTATCCATCATTACTCCAATAAGCCACATAAAAGCACTTATTAGAATTATTTCAATTATTCCTATCATCTTTACCCCTTAACAAGCTATTTGTTCCCATTTTTTTGCTATTTCATTCTCTTCTTTATATTCTTTACTATGACTTTCTTTCTCTTCTTCAATCCATCTTGTAATAGTTCTTATTGCTTTATCTAAAACCTCTTCCCAAGTATTAGCTTGGTATCTATCTCCCATTACATATACTGTTGGTTTTCCCTCCTCAACTGTTAAATTAATATCTTCATCTGAACTTTGGTTATACTCTCTTGATAAAAATATTAAGCTTGTTATTTTAGATTCCATTCTTCCTCCTCATCTTCTTTTTGACTTTTTTCTAATAATTTTTGAGCCTCTTCAAGTAATCTTGAATATTCACTAAAATCATTCAACATATAAAGCCCATTCAAATTTTCTGACTGTTTTTTCCACTTTTCATAAAGTTCAATTCTTTCTTTTATATTTTCCATAAAGTCATTGATATTTCTATGCCAACTTGTTTCATCATCTTCGTAATTAATTCCTGTATCTCCACCTATCGTATAGTAAGTTATTGTACGCTCCTCTACACAATCCTCACAATAAAATTCTCCATCTATTTCATAAAAGCTCTCTTCTTTATCTATTATTTTTTCACAATGATTGCATCTCATTCTTCTTTCTCCTCATCTTCCTTATAACTTAAAGCTGTCTTAAATGTATCAAACTCTTTTATAAATATTCCAATTATTCCAGCAAATATTAATAAATTAACTATCATCTTTCCTCCCTAATATTTTCATTGATTTTCTTTTCTACTTCTTCCAATTCTTCTGTATCAACTTCAATCTTTGGTACTTCTACTTTGATTTCAGTAATCTCTACAATGATCTTTGGAATTTTTATCTTTTCCATATATTCCTCCCTTGACAGTTCAAGGGGAAACTTGATATAATTTTTATAGTTGGATGTCAAGTTCCCACCAAGAACTTTTCATCTTGAGAGTAGTGCTGCAACACTACTCTTTTTTTATTCCAATCTTTTTATACTTTTTGTATAATTTTTGTTTAAAAAAACAAAATATTTAATTGTTTCTAATTTGATTATACATTTTGTATAAATAAAAGTCAAGTAATTTTTTACTTTTTGTATAAAGTAGGATATAATTTAATTATAGAATAAAATTTCTGGAGGAAATTATGTCTAATGAATTTGGAAAATA